>JDSH01000178.1_pt1 | contig 19135 bp, 28 predicted proteins | sample 199451 | NCBI WGS metagenome assembly JDSH01 (sample SAMN02584198, study PRJNA231836) | bioreactor metagenome | isolation source: continuous culture bioreactor electron acceptor NO2- transfer2 day 38 after... | place: Germany: Bremen | reverse complement strand
TTTCCAGTCCAAGCCACCTTCCAGCAGCATCGGACGTCCGGCATTGCGGGCACCGACGTGGTAGCGTTCCATCTCGTTCAGCAGCCGGTCATACTGATCCGTCGATAGCTGTGCCTGACCGTCCGCGCCGTTGTAGACGATCGCGCCTGAGGGCCGCGCGGCATTGTCCAGCAGCGCCTTGGACCAGTGGCTCGCCGCATTGTGCACATCCACCGAAGCGGCGGCGGCTTGCAGCGGGCTCAGCCCGTAATGATCGTCCTGCGGGTGGAACAGTTTGATATGACAGACCGGCGCAACACCCTCACCCAGGTGGAAGCGGTGCTTGCGTGCGCCCACCGTATAGTCATAGGCCAACGGCCAGCCATCCGCGCCGGGCACCAGGTTCATCCGGTCCGAGCGCAGCACGTGCAGCTCCACCGGCACACCGGCCTCACCACCGACCGCTTCCAGGTAACCATTGCCGGTCAGAAGCAGCTGGCCGAACAGCGCCTCGAACAGCTCGGCGCGCACCTGCGCCGGGTTCGGGCGGCGCAGCAAATCCAAAACCGGATGCTCGTCATAACGGCGGTCGGCATCCTGAAGCACCATCGGCAGGGCTGCGGCGGCCTCCGCGATCAGCTTGACCGATCGGAATCCCACCGGGTTGCCGGAGAATCCGGTCTTCATCAGGCTCACGGTGTCGCGCGGGCTCCAGACCACGCGGCCCGAGCCGTGATAGGCGATCACCGGACCGGTGGCCGAGGCCTTGGTCTCGGGCACTTCCGTGCTGCCGCGCTTCAGAAAATCAAAAACCATTCCGGTCAGCTCCTCAGTTCTCGGCCGTGTCTGCCGGGCAGTTGCCCCCCCGGGCAAACCTTCCCCCCCGTTCCGGCACACATGTTGCGCCGGTCCGGTCTCATCTCTTGTCTCGTCTTGCCGCCTCTTCGCGCCCCCCCCAAGGGTGGATCTGCAGCTGGTGGAATTTCCGAAGCAACACAATTACTTGCCGCTCGTTGTTCCGATGTGTGCAATCTCGCAGAAAGGGTTAAAAAAACTCTTTAACCGAGCGTACGCATGCGCGGACGACGCCAATGGGCGGCGGGGGGGTCGATCATCAGTTCGGTCAGGGCCCAGACCAGCGCGTCAACGCGGTCGGGGGGGCTGCCCTTGCCTTCGTACCCCCCCTTTGTGGTCATGCGGCACATCTGATCCTCCAACGCATCGAAGGCACGGGCATGTTGCACCCGACCCTGTTCATAAAGCGCCGCCACCGGTTCCGCCCGCGTGACCTTGCCCTTGGTCGCCCGCACCGCGCGAAACGGCACCAGCGGTTGATCTGCCTCAGCACGGTTTCCACCAGGTCCCCCCCGCCTTGGTTCACCTCGGCCACGACCCGGTCCGCCCCCCCGTGACGCGCAGCGGCGTCCAGGGTGGCTTGCGCCCATTCCGTGGGACTCGAGGCTGACACGCTGGCATCTTCCAGCACCACGGCCTTCCAATCCTGCGGGTCTCCGTCGGTGACCGCGCCCGCCACCACGATCCCGCATTCATCAGATCCCGCATGACCGGTCACCGGTGGGTCGACGGCGACAACCACGCGCATACCTTCCGGCGGCGCGCTCGTGCGCGATTGCTCCAATGCGCCCAAGGTCCAGAGCGCGCCTTCGGCGTCCTCCAGCAGCACCCCCCCGTCCAATTCCTGTCGCCCCCCCAGCCGGGTGCCTGCATAACGCGCGCGCACCTCTTCCAGGAAGCTTTCAGCCAGCCAGGCGCGGTTCGCTTCAGTCGCCGCATGGGTTGTGACGGTGGAAGGCGTCTTCAATATCTGTTTCAGCACCGCGACATTGCGCGGTGTAGTGGTGACGACCTGACGCGGGTGACGGCCCAAACGCAGGCCAAACTGCAGCATGTCCCAGGTGTCTTCTGCCTTCTTCCACTTGGCCAGTTCATCCACCCAGCCGCATCAAACTGCGGCCCGCGCAGGGATTCGGGCTCATGGGCCGAAAAGGCCTGCGCAGTGGCTCCGTTAGGCCAGACAAGGCGTCGCTTGGACGCCTCCCACACCGGCCGCCGGTCGGGCGGCGAACAGGCCAAAATGCCGCTGTCGCCAAAGATCATCACATCGCGCACCTGGTCGAAGGTCTCGCCGACCAATGCCATGCGTTCAGCGCGGCCGGCGGCCAAGGGGGGGAAGCCCCCCCCTCGACCTCGGCACGCACCCATTCAGACCCGGCACGGGTCTTGCCCGCGCCGCGCCCGCCCATGATCACCCATGTGCGCCAGTCTCCGTCGGGCGGCAACTGGTGCGGCAGGGCCCAGAATTCGAACAGATAGGGCAGCGCCATCAGCGCACCATCACTCAGGTCATTCAGAAAGGCTTCCTGCTCGCTCTGCGGCTTGCAGGACAGCCAGTCGGCGCCCGATCTCATCGCGTGCTGCGTCAAGGTCAAGCTCTCCTTCGGCACATGTGCCGGTTGCGTGTTTTCGGGCCTGGTCAACTCGTTTCCTTTCTTCAATCACACTCTGCATCGCCATGCGGGCTTCCTTGGTCGTTTTGGCAACGTCCTGTGGCCCGTCTTTTTCACCGTCCTTGAGCCTCAGCAGCGCCTCGTCCAGCGCAGCCAGGGCACGTAGAAAGTGCCGTTCGATCAGCTCCAGAATGTCCTCCGGGGGGGCCATCTCCTTCCCTGTGGGCGTATTCAAAGTCATGGGTGCTCTTGCCTCTCATGCTGACTCCCGCACGAGCGAAATGAAAAAGCGGCCACCGGGATGTCCCGGGGGGGCCGCTTGCCCATCTCTTCTAGCATGCCACAAGTTCTACATTGGACCGGGCGCTCTGTCAAATCGGGCACCCCCCCGTGGAGCGCCCGACATATTCATGATTTCTTTACCTTTTCGCCGCTGCAAAGGGTCTATTGATTGGCCCGTTCCGCTTCGATCTCGCGCCATTTGGCGACGTTGCGGTTATGCTCGTCCAGCGTCTCGGCAAAGGCATGGCCGCCGGTGCCATCCGCCACGAAGAACAGATAGGGCGTGCTGTCCGGGTTCAGCGCAGCTTCGATCGCTTCCAATCCAGGGTTGGCAATCGGGGGGGTCGGCGGCAGCCCGTCAATCACATAGGTGTTCCACGGCGTGTCCGAGCGCAGCTCGCTTTGCCGCAGACCACGACCCAACGCGCCCTGCCCCCCCTTGGTAATACCATAGATCACCGTCGGGTCCGTCTGCAGCCGCATGCCGCGGTTCAAGCGGTTAACGAAAACGCTCGCCACCTGGCGTCGTTCCTCGGCCAGACCGGTTTCCTTTTCAACGATGGAGGCCATGATCAACGCCTCTTCGGCATTGGCATAGGGCAGCCCCCCCTCGGCACGCGCCTCCCAGGCCTGCGCCAGACGGTCGGTTTGCGCAGCAGCCATGCGTGCGATCACATCGGCACGGTTGTCGCCTGGACGCACTTCATAGCTGTCCGGAGCCAAGCTACCCTCGGCAGGCAATTCGCCCACTTCCCCCCCTTCCAGGAAGTCCGCGCCGTTCAGCGCATCAACGATCTGCCAGCTGGTCGCCCCCCCCTCAGCCAATGCAACGCGGTAGCGCGTATCGCCCTGATCCCGCACGCGGGTGTAATCCGCAGGCACCTCATCTCCCGGCGCAAATTCTGCCTTGGTCACAAAACGCTGCGTGGCCGGGTCCAACTCGCGCACCTGCACTTCGCGCGACAGAATGCCGATGCGATAAACCACCTCGGTACCGCAGGTCGAGGCCCCCCCGCCACGGGTGACGATATCGACGATGTCCGCCATCGAGGCACCTTCCGGCACCAGAAACGAGCCCGCCTTCAGCTGACTCGCCTTGCCGCTGTAATCAACACCGATACGAAAGATCGACCCGCTTGAAATCGCGCCCTGCGCCTCCAGATCCTGACTGACACGCGAAAAGGTAGAGCCCCCCCCGGCAACCCGCAGACAGATTGCGGCCTCAAGCGGCCCTTGAGTGTTGTATTGCTTCTTGCCCCCCCAGGCCACGACGCCCCCCCCGCCGCGATCAGCATCACGACGAAAAGCGTCAGCGCGTTGGACGCGATATTGCGCCACATCAGTCGGTGACCTTGCCCAGCACCAGACAGGCGTTGGTGCCACCGAAGCCGAAGCTGTTGGACAGGGCGACGTTGATCTCGCGCTCTTCCTTGGCATTGGCGGCCAGCGACAGTTTCGGTTCAATCGCCGGGTTGTCCAGGTTGATGGTCGGCGGCGCGACCTGATCCCGGATGGCCAGGGTGCAGAACACGGCTTCCACCGCGCCGGCAGCGCCCAGCAGGTGACCGATGGAAGACTTGGTTGAGGACATGGTGGCCTTTTCGGCCGCGTCGCCCAACAGACGCTCCACTGCGCCCAGTTCGACCGTGTCCGCCATGGTCGAGGTGCCATGCGCGTTGATGTAATCCACCTGCGAAGCGTCAAGCCCCCCCGCGTGTTTCAGGGCCGCTTCCATCGCGCGGTAGCCGCCGTCGCCATCTTCGGCCGGAGCCGTGATGTGATAGGCGTCGCCCGACAGGCCATAGCCCAGAACCTCGGCATAGATCTTTGCCCCCCCACGCGCCTTGGCGTGTTCGTATTCCTCCAGAACCACGATGCCCGCGCCCTCGCCCATGACGAACCCGTCACGGTCTTCGTCATAGGGGGGGCGGCTGGCGGTTTCGGGGGGGCTGTCGGCGCGCTTAGTCGACAGCGCCTTGCAGGCGTTGAACCCGGCGATGCCGATCTCGCCAATCGCGGCTTCCGCGCCGCCTGCGACCATGACATCCGCGTCGCCGTACTGGATCAAACGGCTGGCGTCGCCAATCGCGTGGGCACCGGTCGAACAGGCGGTGACCACCGCATGGTTCGGCCCCCCCTTGAAGCCGTATTTGATCGACACCTGACCGGAGATCAGGTTGATCAGCGAGCCGGGGGGGATAAAGAAGGGCGAGACCCGGCGCGGGCCGCGTTCCTTGATCAGAACGGCGGTGTCGGCGATCGAGTTCAGACCACCAATGCCCGAGCCGATCATCACGCCCGTGCGCAGTTTGTCTTCCTCGTCTTCGGGCATCCAGCCGCTGTCTTGAACCGCCATCTGCGCGGCGGCCATGCCGAACAAGATGAACTCATCGACCTTGCGCGCTTCCTTGGGGGGGGCCATGAAGTCATCAGGATTGAAGGTCCCATCCGACCCGTCCCCCCCATAGGGCACTTCGCAGGCGTATTTCGTGGTGACGTTCGACGCATCGAACTTGGTGATCGGACCTGCGCCCGACTTGCCCGCCAGGATACGCTCCCAGCTTTCTTCGACCCCCCGCTTGCCAACGGAGACACCATGCCCAGACCTGTGATGACCACTCGACGCATACTGCTGCCCTTTCCAGGTTCATTTCGCTTCGCAGCTTGATACCCCCCGGCGCGCGGGTGCGGGGGGGCAACCCGGAAACACTGTGCGGGCATGTCACCGCCAAGAGCATGGGGGGGAAACGAAAAACGGCGCCCCCCCAAAGGACGCCGTTTTCCAAAAGTCGTTTCGAAAGCGTTCAGGCGGCTTCCGAGATGAACTTGACCGCATCACCGAAGGTCTGGATGGTCTCGGCGGCGTCGTCCGGGATCTCGATGCCGAACTCTTCTTCGAAGGCCATCACCAGTTCGACGGTGTCGAGGCTGTCGGCGCCCAGGTCATCAATGAACGAGGCCGATTCCGTAACCTTGTCCTCTTCCACACCCAGGTGCTCAACAACGATTTTCTTCACGCGATCTGCGACGTCGCTCATATTATTTCCTCACAGTTATCAGGCGCTTGGCCTCTTTTCGTCTGACCCTGCCGGGCCGCTCAGTTTCCCGCGCGTTAAGCGAGATACCCCCCCTGCGCCACAAACGCGCCGGGGGGGCAAAACCTGCGCCGCCTATAGCATATCGTTGCATTTAGGCAAACGCTTTCAACCCGCAAGGGGGGGATGATGGCGCTTTAGATCATCGCCATGCCGCCGTTCACGTGTAGCGTGGTGCCGGTGGTATAGCCCGCCTCGTCGCTGGACAGATACAGTACCGAGGCCGCGATTTCCTCGGCCGAGCCATGCGGCCCGCCGGGATTTGCACATTGATCTTGTCTTTCTGCTCATCGGTCAGCTTGTCGGTCATCGCGGTGGCAATGAAGCCGGGAGCGACGCAGTTCACGGTGATGCCACGGCTGGCGACCTCGTAGGCGATGGATTTGGACATGCCCACATGCCCGCCTTGGACGCGGCATAGTTCGCCTGGCCCGGATTGCCGGTGGTCCCGACGATCGAACTGATATTGACGATGCGTCCCCCCCAGCGCGACTTCATCATGCCACGCATCACGCCCCCCCGGCACAGGCGCATGGTTGAGGTCAGATTGACCTCCAGCACGCTCGCCCAGTCCTCATCCGACATGCGCATGAAAATCTGATCGCGGGTGATGCCCGCATTGTTTACCAGAATATCGACCGAGCCCATGGCGGCGGCGGCCTCTTTCGGCAGCGCGTCCACCGCGTCGCCGTCGGACAGGTTACAGGGCAGCACATGGGCGCGATCGCCCAGTTCACCGGCCAGCGCCTCCAGCGGCTCGACGCGGGTGCCCGACAGTGCCACGGTCGCGCCCGCGCCATGCAGCGCCTTAGCAATGGCACCACCGATGCCGCCCGAGGCGCCAGTGATCAGCGCGTTCTTTCCAGTCAGATCAAACATTTATCGTTCCTTCCTCACATTCGTGACGAGACCCGTTTTCTTCGAGGAAAACGGACCGGAATTTTCGAAAACTCCGGATACTCCTCAGCCGTTCAGCGCTTCTACAGCGGCCTTCACATCCTCGGGCGTGCCAACAGCGCGGCAGGTCACCTCTTTCGCAATCCGGCGGATCATGCCCGACAGGGCCTTGCCTGCACCGATCTCCCAGATTTCGTCCACGCCTTGATCGGCCATCCAGGCCACGCTTTCACGCCAGCGCACCGAGCCGGTTACCTGATCCACCAGCAACGAGCGCAGCAATGTCGGATCGGTTTCCGCATGGGCCAGCACATTGGCCACCACCGGCACTTTCGGCGTATTCATGTCGACATGTGACAGGGCTTCGGCCATCACCTCGGCGGCAGGCTGCATCAGGCGCAGTGGAACGGCGCGCTGACCGGCAGCAAAACGGCGCGGCGCGCGCCCCCCCTGCCCTTGGCGATCTCAACCGCGCGCTCAACGGCTTCCTTATGGCCCGAAACGACCACCTGGGCCGGATCATTGTCATTGGCGGCCTGGCAGACCTGATCATGCGCAGCGTCAGAGGCCACTTCGGCGGCGGTCTCGAAATCCAGCCCCCCCAACAGGGCGGCCATCGCCCCCCCCACACCAACCGGAACGGCCTTCTGCATTGCCTCGCCACGGGCACGCAGCAGACGCGCGGTGTCCCCCCCCACCGACAGGGACCCGGCTGCGGCCAGGCAGAATACTCGCCCAGCGAGTGGCCCGCCACATAGCTTGCCGCCGTCACCTCGACACCCTCTGCCTCCAGCGCCCGCATGGCGGCCAGCGAGGTCGCCATCAGCGCGGGCTGCGCATTCTGAGTCAGGGTCAGCTTGTCCTGTTCCCCCCCCTCCCAGATCAGGTCGAAAGCTTCTCGCCCAGGGCCTCGTCCACCTCGTCGAAGACGGCCTTTGCCGCTGGATAGGCATCGGCCAGGGCCTTGCCCATGCCGATTGATTGGGCACCCTGCCCCCCCGGAAATACGAATGCGCGGCTCATGGGGGGGCCTCCTTTTCGCTCACTGTCTCGCTCTGTCGCACCGGGATAGCGCGCGGGCGGGCCGGGCGCAATTGCCGCTTGGGAAAACGGCGCGCAAAAACGACGAAACCGCCTCGCAAGGAGGCGGTTTCCAAAACATGTTCCGTACGATGTTACGCGACTTCGACGTTCACCACCCCCCCTTGCGGGCCATGGCGCAGATCGCGCAGACGGAGGTCGTCCCGCGCGGCCTTGTTGATATCGCGCGCCAGCCGCTCACGCAGCGGTTCCAGAAACTCCGTCCGGCCAGAGGCCACCTCCAGCGCCTGGTCCGAAGTGCCGATCCGCAGAAACAAACGAGCGGGCTCCCCCCCCGTTTCTTCGAGCGCATCAGGAAGACCGAACCGATATCGGCAAACCCAACTTGCGCATTCAGCCGGTAATCGCCCGAGATATTGCGTTGCCCGACGCGCAGCTCCTTGCGGACCAGGTCAACCTGCATCTCGTCATTGAACCCGGCCCTGGCGCTCCAGATCAGCACGGCGCCCGCCATCATCAGCCCCCCCACCGTCAGGGCCAGTTTCATTACCACCAGATCGGGGGGGCCGGTCAGCGCGCCCGGCAACAGCCAAAGGCCCATCGCCGCCATTACGCAGGCAAAGCCGATCATCTTGCCGACCCGTTCGAAGGCCCTGCCCCCCCGCTTTGCGCCTGGTCGCCTTCGGTCACCACATATCCCCCCCAATAGGTCTGAAATACGCACGGCCCTTTCGCCGCTTCACTCACACGCGTCACGCCTTGCTCGAAAGCTCCAAGCTGTGCGGTCATCGCGCCATCCTCTTTTTCCCTTCGCCCCCCCTTGGGTTTAAGAGGTCGTCAAGAAAGGCGGCACCAATAAGGCAGGGCCGGGATCATTCCATGGCTCACATTCCACGGCCAGACTGCCCCCCCTTCGCCCTTGCAATCGCCCCCCCCTCGCGTGTATAAGGCGCGTCCTTTCGCAAACCGTGATTTGCGTTGCCTCTCGTGGGTTGGCCGTGAAGGGACATGAACTGGCCACACCCTTTGAAGCGCGCTTGAAAATAGAAGTGGAGCACACATGCCGCTGTATGAGCATGTCTTCATCTCGCGCCAGGATCTGTCGAACACCCAGGCCGAGAACCTCATCGAACACTTTGGCACCGTGCTGTCGGACAACGGCGGCAAGCTCGTGGACAGCGAGTACTGGGGGGGTGTCAAGACGATGGCCTACAAGATCAACAAGAACCGCAAGGGGGGGCACTACGCCTTCCTGAAATCGGACGCCCCCCCCTCGGGTGCCGTGCAGGAGATGGAACGCCTGATGCGCCTGCATGACGACGTCATGCGCGTTCTGACGATCAAGGTGGACGATCACGCCGAAGGCCCCCCCTCGATCCAGATGCAGAAACGTGACGAACGCGGCGACCGCCGTGGTCGTGACCGCTAAGGTGAAGGAGACCTAACCAATGGCAAGCAAACCGTTTTTCCGCCGTCGCAAGGTCTGCCCGTTCTCTGGTGAGAACGCGCCCAAGATCGACTACAAAGACACCCGCCTGCTGCAGCGCTACATTTCGGAGCGCGGCAAGATCGTGCCTTCGCGTATCACTGCCGTGTCCGCCAAGAAACAGCGTGAACTGGCCCGTGCCATCAAACGCGCCCGTTTCCTGGCGCTGCTGCCCTACGCCGTGAAGTAAGGAGAAAGCACAATGCAAGTTATCCTGCTCGAACGCGTGGCCAAGCTGGGCCAGATGGGTGACGTCGTGGACGTCAAGCCCGGTTACGCCCGTAACTTCCTGCTGCCGCAAGGCAAGGCCCTGACCGCGTCGTCCGCCAATGTGGCGTCCTTCGAGGCGCAGAAAGCCCAGCTGGAAGCCCGTAACCTGGAGACCAAGAAAGAAGCCGAGGCCCTGGCCGAAAAGCTCGACGGTCAACAGTTCATCGTGATTCGCTCGGCCTCGGACGCCGGCGCCCTCTACGGTTCGGTCACCCCCCCGCGTGACGCCGCCGATGTCGCCACCGAAGCTGGCTTCTCGCTGGACAAGAAACAGGTTGTCCTGATCGCTCCGATCAAGGACCTGGGTCTGCATGACGTCGCCGTCAAACTGCACCCGGAAGTCGAAGTAACCATTCAGCTGAACGTTGCCCGTTCGGACGAAGAGGCCGAGCTGCAAGCTTCGGGCAAATCGATCCAGGAACTGGCCGCCGAAGCCGAAGCCGAAGCTGAATTCGAAATCGCCGAACTGTTCGACGACATCGGCTCGGCCGCCGCAGAAGACGACGACCTGGTCACCGACGAAGCCCCCCCGGTCGAAGACGCCGCAGACGAAGCCTAAGACCTTCGATTTGCTGAAAGAACACACCGCGCCCCCCCTCGGGGGGCGCGGTTTTTTGTTTTCTTCCTTTGGCTTGCAGGATGCCGGGACTAGGCTTCCAGCAGGAATAAGGAGGGAATCAATTATGACTATTCGTTCAGCGGTTTTGGGGGGGATCGGGATGGCAATGGTTGCCGGGGGGGCCGCCGGGGGGGCCTGCCCGAACTACAACCTGTATGGGGGGGATACCTACGAACTTCACGGCAGTGACCTTTACAACCCGCAGACCGTAAGCTTGCAGGCGGGCGGCAATCAGTCGATCACCGGCTGCGGCATTCGCTTCGGCTCGGACCGTGGGCGCGGATATGTGACGGAAGCCCCCCCGGATTTTTCCATCCGTTTGTCGGGCATGGAACGGTATCGGATCACGTTTTCCGTACGCAGCCGCTGTGACTCGATCCTGCTGATCAACACCGGTCAGGCCAACTGGTTCTACGATGATGATGACAACGGCAACTATGATGCCCGGATCACGCTGACACGTCCGTCGAACGGTTGGATGGACATTTGGGTCGGCACCCATGACGGGTCGGTCTGTGATGCGGAACTGACGTTGGAAACGGATTATCGCTAAGATTGCTCAGGGTGGGGGGGCGTCCGCGCCCTACCCTTTCTCGTCCGGGACATATTCCAGGATATCGCCCGGCTGACAGTCCAGATATTCGCAGATCGCGTCCAGTGACGCGAAGCGGACCCCCCCTTTTACTTTCCCGGATTTGAGCAGCGACAGGTTTGTCTCGGACAGCCCGATGGCCTGCGCCAATTCGCGCGACGACACCTTGCGTTTGACCAGCATGAGGTCGAGGTTGATGCGGATCGCCATCTCAGCGCCTCACAGAAAATGCCGATTTTCATCGTCGATCTCGCCGCCCGCGCCAGGCTGCGCGCCAAGGCCCAGAAGACGATCCCCCCCAGCACCAGGAAAATCAGGTCCAGATCAATCAGGAATGGGTCGAACTCTTCCCACATCAGGTCGGGATGATCCAGCAGCATCAGGACCGGCATGACCCGGTCAGTGATCTGAAACGCAGCCCAGAAGGCCATCAGCGCCGTGCCTGCGCCCTTGAGCTGGCAGGCCAGCCCGTCGAAATCATTCAGCCGCGCGCAGCCCAGAACCCGATGGAACCGCCAGAAGACCAGGCCAAGACTTGCCATGGTCACCAGGGAAGACATTGCCAGCAGGACAACCACCCACACAGGTGCAGGCGGCAAATCCAACGGCAGATCAAGGAAGTCGAACAGGGCCTCGGGCTCCCAGACCGCACCAACCACAAGCAACACAAGCACGCTCACGGAAAGGGCTGTCCAACTGACAAGCATGGCAATTCGGGCAAAGCGGATCATCCTGCATCTCCAATTTCGGTTGCCCGACCAACCTAGGCAATTTTTTGCCCAAGTAAAGCACGATCTTCGTAATGCCTTTTATGTTTTTCATAAATCTTTTTTTTCTTGAAACAATATAAAGACAGGCCTATCTGTCTCGCATCAACAGCCCGGAGGAACGGGCGACATGACGAAAGGACTTGAGGAATGATTGTAATGAAGACCGGAAAGCCCGTGCTGCTGATGGGCCTGATCCTGACTGCGGCGGCCTGTGCCAAGGCCCCCCCGGTGGATCGCCCCCCCCTGACCCTGGACGGCCCGCAAGCATGGGGGGGTTTCAGGACGACCTGGCCAGCTGCCGCGTGCTGGCGCTTGGCTATGACGACCCCCCCGAGCTGAACAAACAGGTGGCAGGCTCTGCGGCTATCGGTGCGGCGGTTGGCGGTCTGGACGCGGATGATGGTGACGAACTGGAGGGGGGGGCTCTGGTGGGTGCGGCCATTGGCGGGCTATTTGGTGCCGCCGAGAAGAACGCGGCAATCAAGGAGGAGCAGCGCGACGTGCTGATCCGTTGCATGCAGGGGGGGCGTGGCCACAAGGTCATCGGCTGACCCATCCCCCCCCGTAACAAAAAAAAGGCCGCCCGATCGGGCGGCCTTTCGTATTTCCGGACAGTGGCGACTTATTCGTCGTCCAGCGCCTCGACAGCTTTCTGCAGGTCGTCTTTCGAGACTTCCTTCTCGGCAACCTCGGCCAGTTCGAACACGTAGTCGACAACCTTGTCCTCGAACAGCGGTGCCTGGATCTGCTGGCGCATCTGCGGGTTCTGCTGCACGAATTCAAAGAACTGGCGTTCCTGACCCGGATATTGACGGGCCTGGTTCATGATCGCCTGAGTGAACTCGGCATCCGACACTTCGATCTCGTTCTTCTGACCCAACTCAGCCAGCAGCAGACCCAAACGCACGCGGCGCGAGGCCAGAGCGTTATGTTCATCGGTCGGCTCGATCTCCGGGTGGTCGTGACCTTCGACATCCGGGTTTTCCTCATGCCACAGCTGGTGGGCAATCTGCTTGGCCTCGGCGTCCAGCAGCGAGGGCGGCAGGTCGAAGGACACGGCCTTGTCCAGCTCATCCAGCAGGGCACGCTTCATGACAGCGCGGGCGGCACCGGTGTATTCGGCTTCCAGACGTTCACCGATCTGGGTCTTCAGCGCGGCCAGGTCTTCAGCACCGAACTTGGTGGCCAGTTCATCGTTGATCTCGGCCGCTTTCGGGGGGGCCTTCACTGCCTTCACGGTGCATTCGAACACGGCTTCCTTACCGGCCAGGTTCTCGGCCTGGTAGTCCTCGGGGGGGAACGAGACTTTCACCTCGACCTCTTCACCGGCCTTGGCACCGACCAGCTGGTCTTCGAAACCGGGGGGGATAAAGCTGCCCGAGCCCAGCACCAGCGGGAAGTCGTCCGCCGCACCGCCATCGAAGGCTTCGCCGTCGATCTTGCCCAGGAAGTCGATCACGACCTGGTCACCGTCCTTGGCTTTCGACCCCCCCTTGCGGCGGTCGTCAAAGTCCTGCGCGGTTTCGGCCAGGTTGCTCAGGGCTTCGTCCACGTCGGCCTCGGCGGCCTTCACGACCATTTTCTCCAGCTTGATGCCCTTCAGGTCCACCTCCGGGATTTCCGGCAGCGCTTCGTAGGACATCTCGACCTCAACGTCGTCGCCTTCTTTCCAACCTTCCTGGTTGGTCATGGTGACATTGGGCTGCAGAGCGGGACGATCACCCGAATCTTCGAAATGCTTGGCCATGGCACCGTCGACGGCCTCCTGCATGGCTTCGCCCATCAGGCGCGGGCCGAACTGCTTTTTCAGCAGAGCCATCGGCACCTTCCCCCCCTTGCGGAAGCCCTTCATTTCGACTTCGGGCCGGGCCTCTTCCAGCTTTTCGTTGACCTTGGCGTCCAGATCGGCGGCCGGAACCACGATCTTATAGCCACGCTTCAGGCCTTCATTCAGGGTCTCGGTGACCTGCATTGTTTCGTCCTTTTCTCTTCTCTGGTGCGGGTGAAGGGACTCGAACCCCCCCCACGCCTTGCGGCGCCAGAACCTAAATCTGGTGCGTCTACCAATTCCGCCACACCCGCGAAAACCAACAGGCAGCCCGTTCAGGCCGCCTGAATTTCGCGCCCTTCTAACAAAGTCGCAGGAGGGATGCGAGAGGAAAAGCGGCGAAAAGACGTGACGCTTAACCCTATCTTCGGCTATGTTTGCCAAAAAAAGAGCAGTCAGAACGAACAGGCACCCATGGTACAGAAAAACCGGGGGGGGCTGACAGGTGGGCACAAGACCCGCCCGCCCCCCCGTCATATCTTCATGTCCGGCCTTGCGGCCGGCACCACCGTTGCGACTCTGGACGGCGACCTGCCGGTGGAGTTTCTGCATGCTGGCGACCGGATCGTCACACTGGATCGTGGCATGGTCAGGCTGCGCGCGATCACCGCGCGGCCGGTCCAACGCAACGACCTGGTCCGGGTTGCGCCACGCGCATTGGCCCCCCCAACCGCCCAGGTTCCGGATTTCTGGATCGCCGCCGAACAGCCCATGTTGCTGCGTGACTGGCGGGCCCGCGCCATGTTTGGCCGCATCCGCGTCCTGGTACCCGCCGCGCGCCTGCTGGATGGCGAACACCTGCGGCGGGAGACAGGCGGGGGGGGCAGACCATGCTCTTCCAGTTGCATTTCGACGAAAAACACCTGATCCGTGTGGGCGGGCTGGACGTTACCTCCACCCCCCCGCTCAGGGGGGGCTCAAGCAACACTCCAAGACAAAAGTCCAGGCGGTAACAGGTCGTTAACTTGTCCTATTCGCGCCCTATTCGCGCCACATTTCCCGTTAACTTCTTCGGTGGGGGGGACTGAAGGAGCGATGCTGCCATGACCATGATGACTTCCGCGATCCAGGCCGAGACCGTTTCGGTTGATGCTGTTAAAGCAGCGGCACCCGATACCACCACCCGCACCGGCCTTGCGCCCGGCACGATCGTGCTGACCCTGCGCGGTGAGGTGCCTGTGGAACAGTTGCGCAGTGGCGACCGCGTCATCACCCGCGACCGTGGTGCCCAAACCCTGCGCGGCGTCACCCGGCATTTCGCCCATGCAACAACCATTTCGGCAGGTGTGATCGGCGAGAACCGGCCCGCGCGGGACATGCGTGTCAATGCCGATCAGCCCATCATGACCCGTGGGGGGGAGGCCACCAGCCTGACCACGGCCCGCCACCTTGTGGGTACTCTGCGCGATGCGGTGGAACAAAGCTTGCTTTACCGCCTGTGTTTCGATGCCGAACACATCATCTATGCTGATGGGCTTGAGCTGACCACAGCGCGCGACGCCTAAGATGGACCGTTTTCCGTAGCGTCCGGGGGGGGCGAACCAGCCCACACTCCACACCACACCACCGGATGCCGCGTACATCGCGCCGGGCTTGCAACGCAGGTCCGCGCGAGCCATTTCAGAGCCCAAGCTTGCGAAACACCTTGGGCAGCTGCTCTGGCAGGTCTTCGGCGATCAGGCCGGGGGGGCCGAATGCCAACGCGCACTCCACATGCAGCCAGGCCGCCGCCTCCGCCGCCGCCATTGGGGGGGCCTGTCCGCGCGCCAGCAGCCCGGTGATGAAGCCCGCCAACACATCACCCGACCCCCCCGCCGTCGCCAACCAGGGCGCGGCACGTTCATAGGCCGCCGAGTTCACCGAACAGCGCCCATCCGGCGCGGCAATCACCGTGTCTGCGCCCTTGAACAGCACCACACAGCCCGCCCGCGCAGCGGCCTCTCGCGTGGCATCCACCTTGGAATAGGCCGGACCCTTGGTGGGGGGGTCTGCGTTGAGCTTCCCGGCAAGATCCGGGAACAGCCGCGCAAACTCCCCCCCCGCATGGGGGGGCGTCAGCACGCAAGCGTCATGCAGCATGTCGAACAGGAACAGCGGATCGTCGGCATAGGCAGAAAGCGCATCCGCATCCAGAACCGTCGCGCGTTTCGCGGCCAAGGCCACCGGCACCAGCTCCCGCGCCCGTTCGATCCCCCCCAGCCCCCCCGGCCCCCCCAGGCAGAGCGCATTGATGCGTTCGTCCTGCAACACCACGCCCAGCGTGTCCGCATCCTTCACCGGGGGGGACAACATCACCGCATCCAACCGCGCCGCGTTCTCTTGCAACGCGCCCGGCGTCGGCCCCCCCACGGTCACCAACCCCCCCGCGCCAATGCGCAAAGCGCCGCGCGCCGCAAGCCGCCCTGCCCCCCCGCCCTTGCCGGAACCGCCGGACAGGATTAGGGCATGGCCGTGCGTGAACTTGTGTTTTTGACCGACCTTTCCAAGAAACCCAGGTTTGACCGTGAGACGAACTGGCTTCGCAGGCGAGCGAAACCGTGCATCAATTCCGATGTCTTTAACAACGACCTTGTTACACCCGAATGCGCCACCGTAGTTTTCACAGCCATCAACCGCATAATGCCCAACCTTTGCGCGGTGAAATGTGACCGTCAGATGGGTCGGCAACGCCCCCCCAAAGTCTTTGCCACTGTCACTGCAAATCCCACTTGGGAAATCGACGGCGACAAATCTGTCGCCGCCTGGATCATGTGCGAACACTCCGAGAGCTGAAGACATGAAACCGTGCCACATCTCACTTGTGTCCTCTGGCATCGCGCGGGTCAGCCCCCCCGTCCCGAACAAGGCATCAACAATAACATACTGGGCACCACTTTCATCGTCCTCATAGGCGCTGCGGATTGCTTGGTCGTCCCAAGGAACCACCTCCCCCCCCATCTCCCCCCCCACCGCTCGTAATTCACCCGCGCATCCGGGGGGGGCAGCCTCGACGCTCCCCCCCATACAAAAACACCTCCACCTCCCAGCCCCCCCATTCCTTCAACAACCGCGCCACAACAAACCCGTCGCCGCCATTGTTGCCCGGCCCGCAGAGCACCACGGCCTTATGTGAGGTCTCAGCAAGCTCCGGCCATTCCTCGAAGATGGCCTCGACCACGCCCTTTCCGGCCCGCTCCATCAGCTCCAGCCCGGTCACTTCGCCCGATTCAATCGCCGCCTGTTCGATGGCGCGCATTTGGGCGGCGGTAAGAAGTTCGGCCATGGGTTCTGCCTCCAAATTCGACAGGAAATTCACAAACTGCCCACCATCGGGGGGGCATTCTGCCTAAATTTTGTGCACAAGCCCGCAAATCCGGCCCTGCGTCAACTTGCGCTCAGCCTAGCCAATTGTGACGCCCGCGCGAAAGTGGTCTTTCACCTTTGACGCAGAATCCATCAAACCTTTTGCGGGGGGGGAGACCACATGAAAAAGATCGAGGCAATCATCAAGCCGTTCAAGCTGGATGAAGTCAAAGAGGCGCTGCAGGACATCGGCGTGCAGGGCCTGTCGGTGATCGAGGTCAAGGGCTTCGGCCGCCAGAAGGGGGGGCACACGGAGCTCTATCGCGGTGCCGAATATGTCGTGGACTTCCTGCCCAAGGTGAAAATCGAGGTCGTGCTGCCCGCCGATCAGGCTGAGGCTGCGATCGAAGCGATCGTGGACGCGGCCAAGACCGACAAGATCGGGGGGGACGGCAAGATCTTTGTCTCGACCGTCGAACAAGCCATTCGCATCCGCACCGGTGAATCCGGTGAGGACGCTCTGTAACATCCAAATTCCAACACCAAGGACGAGAGACAGATGAACAATCAAGACCTCCTCAAGATGATCAAGGATGAAGACATTGCCTATGTCGACATCCGCTTCACCGATGTGCGCGGCAAGTTGCAGCACGTGACCGTGGACTGCGACCTGGTCGACGAGGATTTCCTGGAAGAAGGCTTCATGTTCGATGGCTCGTCCATCGCTGGCTGGAAGTCGATTGAAGCCTCCGACATGAAACTGATGCCCGACGCGTCTTCGGCTTATGTTGACCCGTTCTACGCCGAAAAAAACCCTCTGCGTGCACTGTTCGGTTGCCGAACCCGACACCGGTGAGCATTACGAACGCGACCCGCGCGGCACCGCCCAGAAGGCCGAAGCCTACCTGAAGTCCTCGGGCATCGGTGACGTCGCCTACATGGGTCCGGAAGCCGAGTTTTTCCTGTTCGATGACGTGCGTTTCTCGAACACCATGAACAAGGTGTCCTTCGAAGTGGACGCAGTCGACGCCTCCTGGAACTCGGACAGCGAATACGAGATGGGCAACACCGGCCACCGTCCGGGCGTCAAGGGCGGCTACTTCCCGGTGAACCCGATCGACGACGCGCAGGACCTGCGTTCGGAAATGCTGACCACCATGAAGCAGCTTGGCATGAAGACCGACAAGCACCACCATGAGGTGGCGTCCTGTCAGCACGAGCTGGGCCTGATCTTTGACTCACTCACCAAACAGGCCGACGAGCTGCAGAAATACAAATACGTGATCCACAACGTGGCCCATGCCTACGGCAAGTCGGCGACCTTCATGCCGAAGCCGATCGCGGGTGACAACGGCACCGGCATGCACGTGAACATGTCGATCTGGAAGGACGGCAAGCCGCTGTTCGCCGGTGACAAATACGCGGACCTGAGCCAGGAAGCCCTGTATTTCATCGGTGGCATTCTGAAGCACGCCAAGACCCTGAACGCCTTCACCAACCCGGCGACCAACAGCTACAAGCGCCTGATCCCGGGTTTTGAGGCCCCCCCCGTGCTGCGCGCCTACTCGGCCCGCAACCGTTCGGGTTGCGTGCGTATTCCGTGGACCGAAAGCCCGAAAGCCAAACGGGTGGAAGCCCGTTTCCCCCCCGATCCCGCCGCGAACCCCCCCTACCTGTGCTTCGCCGCCCTGCTGATGGCCGGCCTTGACGGGATCAAGAACAAGATCGACCCGGGCCCCCCCGCGCAGGACAAGAACCTCTATGACCTGCCCGCCGAAGAGCTGGAAGGCATCCCGACCGTCTGCGCCTCGCTGCGTGAGGCCCTGGACGCCCTGGCCGAGGATCACGACTTCCTGCTGGCCGGTGACGTGTTCACCAAGGACCAGATCGACGGCTTCCTGGAGCTGAAGTGGGAAGAGGTCTACGCCTACGAGCACACCCCCCCGCACCCGGTGGAATACCAGCTGTACTACAGCTGCTGATCCCCCCCGGATCACGGCTATCGGAAAGGGCATCCTTCGGGGGGGTGCCCTTCTTCTTTTTAAACTGGCGCAACGGGCCGCTGCCCGGCCCAGACACGGGCCTGTTCAGGCCGAAGGCACCCCCCCCTATCACTGTTGCTAGATATCGAACGACCGGCCCGGAAAAAGCCTTTGGTTCCGGCAATTGTGGCACAATTCGGCGGAGATGAACCCCCCCAAAACCGCCCTACTGTTTCCAAATCGAAACCGCAAAGCCCTGCAATTGTTGCCCATATAAAACCAATAAACCATGAGGCAAAAGCCATGAGCACCTGTATGACCCGACAGCTGACCCCCCCGATGTACCGTCTGAAAGCCCGGATGGCCGAAGAGCGGCTGGTGAAATCCTTCCGCGCCGATGGGCTGTCCCATAGCGCCCTGTCCCCCCCGCGCGTCGCTGCCGGGCGCGTCAAGACCATCCGCCATTGGTGCGATGGTCGCTTCGTGTCGACCCCCCCGCTTCTGGCATGATCCAACGCGACCTGCGATGACCAAACTGACCGTT
>JDSH01000177.1_pt1 | contig 19185 bp, 25 predicted proteins | sample 199451 | NCBI WGS metagenome assembly JDSH01 (sample SAMN02584198, study PRJNA231836) | bioreactor metagenome | isolation source: continuous culture bioreactor electron acceptor NO2- transfer2 day 38 after... | place: Germany: Bremen | reverse complement strand
GATCCACGCCCATGATGACATTGGCTGCGGAGTGGCAAGTTCGATCGCTGCAGTCGAAGCTGGAGCTATTCAGGTGCAGGGAACCTTGCTCGGTTTTGGCGAGCGATGTGGAAATGCAAATCTTGCAACAGTTGCAGGGGGGGTTCTCGGGACCAAGCTCGGTGTCGATTGCCTCTGCGGAGAAAGCTTGAACAGCTGACGGCAACCAGCCGTCAGGTTGCCGAAATTGCAAATGTCCGTATCATAGGAGGCGCTCCCTTCATCGGAAAGAGTGCCTTCGCCCATAAGGGTGGCATGCATATCGACGGGGGGTGCAGAAGATTCCCCCCCGTTCCTTCGAGCATATCGATCCCTTGCAGGTTGGCAATGAACGCAGGCTCCTTATGAGTGAAGTAGCTGGAAGGGCCTTGATGCTTAAGCGAATCGCCAGGGTGATTCCTGATCTGGATAAGGACGATCCGGTAACGGTGAGTTTGATGGATGAACTCAAGCAACTCGAGGCGGATGGCTACCAGTTCGAGGGTGCTGAAAGCAGCTTCGATTTGGTGATCAGAAGACACCTGAAGATGTATAAGCCTATTTCTCACTGGTACATTACCAGACCATTGGCAGCAGCCCCCCTATGCAGACCCACTTAGCGACGCAACACATGCTGCGGTGGTAAAGGTAAAGGTAGGGGGGGGAGAGAGTGCCATTACTGCCGCTGAGGGTGAAGGCCCGGTCAATGCCCTGGACCAAGCACTGAGGAAGGTCCTTGAACAGTTCTATCCTACCCTCAAGCGGGTACACCTGACCGACTACAAGGTACGAGTCCTGGACTCGGCAGGGGGGCAACGGCCAGTAAGGTTAGGGTTCTCATTGAGTCCACCGATGGTAACGAAAGTTGGACCACCATCGGGGGGGTCAGTAGGGACATCATTGAAGCCAGCTGGTTTGCCTTGAGTGATAGTATCGAGTATAAATTAATTGCCGAGGGGGGGATTGAGCCCTCGGTTGAATGAAGGAAGGAGACACCCCCCCATGGGTATGACAATGACACAAAAGATCCTGGCCCACCACGCCAAACTGGAAAGCGTACGCGCTGGACAGTTGATCATGGCGGACCTGGATATGGTACTGGGCAACGACATAACGGCTCCAGTTGCCATCAACGAATTTGGAAAATTCGGCAAGGAGACAGTATTTGACAAGGACAAGGTTGCCCTCGTCCCCCCCGACCACTTCTCCCCCCCGAACAAAGATATCAAGGCAGCAGAGCAGTGTAAGGCACTGCGCTGTTTCGCACGTGATCATGAGATCACCAACTATTTTGATGTAGGCCAGATGGGCATTGAACATGCCTTGCTTCCAGAAAAAGGTTTGGTAGGAGCTGGGGGGGACCTGATCATTGGTGCAGATAGTCATACCTGTACCTATGGGGGGGCTCTGGGCGCTTTCTCAACCGGTGTGGGATCCACTGACATGGCTTGCGGTATGGCTACCGGACAAGCTTGGTTCAAGGTTCCAACCGCCATCAAGTTCGACCTCACCGGTTCGTTCTCTCCCCCCCTTGTAAGCGGAAAGGATCTGATCCTCCATATCATTGGGATGATCGGGGGGGTCGATGGTGCACTCTACCAGAGCATGGAGTTTAGTGGAGAAGGGGGGGTGAAGAACCTTACCATTGATGATCGCTTCACCATTGCAAACATGGCCATCGAGCCGGTGCCAAGAATGGAATCTTCCCCCCCGTTGATGAGATTGCCTTGGAGTACTTGAAAGAGCACTGCCCAAAGGAGCCTGTCATTTACGAAGCAGATAGTGATGCTGAGTATGAGAGGGTGATACATATAGATCTCTCTGCGGTAAAGAGCACGGTAAGCTTCCCCCCCCACCTCCCTTCCAACACCAGGACCATCGATGAGGTTGGCGAGGTGAGAATTGATCAGGTTGTCATTGGAAGCTGCACCAACGGCCACATCAGTGACCTGAGACAGGCTGCTGCCATTCTCAAGGGCAAGAAGATTGCAAAGCATGTTCGTACCCTGATTTTCCCTGCTACGCAGGAGATCTGGAAGCAGGCGATGCATGAAGGGCTCTTTGATATCTTCATCGACAGCGGTTGTGCTGTTTCCACTCCCACCTGTGGTCCCTGTCTTGGCGGTCACATGGGAATCCTCGCAGAAGGGGGGGAACGTGCGGTGAGTACCACCAACCGTAACTTTGTGGGAAGAATGGGTCATGTGAAGAGTGAAGTCTATCTTGCCAGTCCGGCGGTTGCCGCTGCAAGTGCGATAGCAGGATACATCGCCGATCCTGCAAAGGTTATGGAGGAGTAAGATGCAAGCCAAAGGAACGGTTTTTAGATATGGGGGGGACAACGTCGATACCGATGTTATCATCCCAGCGAGGTACCTCAATACCTCAAATCACAAGGAGTTGGCCTCCCACTGCATGGAGGATATCGACCAGGATTTCATAAAGCAGGTGAAAGAGGGCGATATCATGGTTGCTGACAAGAATTTCGGTTGTGGAAGCAGTCGTGAGCACGCTCCCATTGCCATCAAGGAAAGTGGGATCAGTTGCGTCATCGCTAGAACCTTTGCCAGAATTTTCTACCGCAACTCGATCAATATCGGGCTTCCGATCCTCGAATGCCCTGAGGCATGTGACGGTATCAAGGCCGGTGATGTGGTCAGCGTGGATTTTACTTCCGGTACAATCACCAATGAAACCAGTGGAAAGGTGTTCCATAGTGAGCCATTTCCTCCCTTTATGCAGGACCTTATTGCGAGTGGTGGACTTGCTGGCTATATTGCAAAAGGGGGGGGAGGCAAGGTATGAAGAAGCATATTGCACTCGTTAGCGGTGACGGCATCGGACCAGATATCGTAAGAGAGGGTGTGAAAGTCCTCACCGCGGTTGCAGAGAAGTTCTCCCATGAGTTCACTACCAGCAGCTATGATGCAGGTGGTGTGGCCCTCGACAATGTAGGGATTCCCCCCCTTCCTGATGCCACCCTTGAGGGTTGTATGCAGAGTGACGGAGTACTCTTGGGAGCAGTTGGTGGACCAAAATGGGATACCCTTCCTTCCCACCTCAGACCAGAGAAAGCCCTGCTTGGCTTGCGTGGTGGCATGGGGGGGTTGTTCTGCAACCTTCGTCCTGCAATTCTTTATAAGCAACTCGCTGATGCCTGTCCACTGAAGAGCGAAATCATAGGGGGGGATGGACTGGACATCATGGTGGTGCGTGAACTCACCGGCGGTATCTACTTCGGCGAGCGCGGTCGCAGTGATGACCGTGCCTATGATACCATGGCTATACAGTAGCTGAGATTGAGCGGATCGTACGAAAGGGATTTGAGATTGCCCAGAAGCGTTCAAAGCGCCTATGCAGTGTAGACAAGGCAAATATCCTTAACTCCAGCCAGCTCTGGAGAGAGGTAGTGCAAAGAATCCAAAGCGAGTACCCTGAGGTGGAAGTAAGCCACATGTATGTGGACAATGCAGCCATGCAGCTGGTTCGCAATCCCCCCCGCCAGTTCGATGTGATTGTAACCTCGAACATGTTTGGGGGGGATATTCTCAGCGATGAGGCAAGCCAAATCACCGGTTCCATCGGTATGTTGCCATCTGCTTCCCTGGCTGAAGATGGTTTTGGGATGTACGAGCCGATACATGGCAGTGCCCCCCCTGATATTGCAGGCAAGGACCTGGCCAATCCGATTGCAACAATTCTTTCGGTTGCCATGATGTTGCGCTACAGCTTCTCCCTCTCTGATGAGGCAGATGCGATAGAAAGAGCAGTCAGTTCCGTGTTGGATGATGGATACCGAACAGCAGATATATACACCGACGGAATGAAAAAGGTCGGTACAAGTGAGATGGGCAGCTTGATAGCCCAGGCCCTGTAAAGGGAGGAGGATAGTATGGACGAAAGCAAGAGACGTTCAGCGCAGATGACTGAGGGAGCCGATCGTTCCCCCCCACACCGATCGCTGATGAAGGCACTTGGATGGACCGACCGTGAAATCCATATGCCGATCATCGGGATTGTCAATGGAGCCAATGAGATTATTCCAGGACATATTCACCTTGATAGGATTGTCAATGCTGTTAAGAGCGGGGGGGTACGCCAAGCTGGAGGAAATCCAGTCTCGTTCCCTGTAATTGGGGGGGTATGTGATGGAATCGCCATGGGCCATACGGGGGGGATGAAATACTCTCTGGCAAGTCGTGAGGTCATCGCTGATTCCATTGAGATTATGGCCACAGCCCATCCCTTTGACGCTCTGGTTTTCGTCCCCCCCAACTGTGACAAGATTGTCCCTGGTATGCTGATGGCAGCCGCCAGAATCAATATTCCTTCCATTTTTGTTTCCGGTGGGCCGATGCTTGCCGGTAAGATTCCAGGCGACAGCTCCTGTGGGACGAGCCTTTCAGTGATGTTTGAAAAGGTGGGAAGTCTTGCAGCCGGATTGATCAGTGAGGAAGAGTTGCTCTCCTATGAGAATAATGCCTGCCCAACCTGTGGATCGTGTAGTGGTATGTTTACAGCCAACAGCATGAACTGCCTGACTGAGGCTATTGGAATGGGACTCCCTGGCAATGGGACCATCCCAGCTGTCTATAGTGCTCGTGACCGGCTTGCCAAGGAAGCAGGATACCAGATCATGGAATTGTTGAAAAAGAACATCCGTCCCCCCCTGGATATCATGACCAAGGAAGCGTTTGCCAATGCAATGGCCGTGGATATGGCCTTGGGTTGCAGTACCAATACCATGCTCCATCTGCCGGCAATTGCCCATGAATCTGGTGTCGATCTGGATATTTTCATGGCTAATGATATTGCTGCCAAGGTTCCCAATCTCTGTCACCTAGCCCCCCCAGCTGGCCCTGACCACATTGAAGACCTCTTTGAAGCTGGTGGAGTGCTTGCCGTGATGCGAGAACTGGGAGAAGCCGGGTTGCTCAATGCAGACTTGCCAACGGTGAGTGCGAAGACGATCGGGGGGGAACTCTATAGTGCAGCACCAATCTACAATCATGAGGTAATACGACCAATCGACAACCCGTTCAGTAAGACCGGGGGGGGAATTGCAGTACTCAGGGGGGGAAACCTTGCTCCAGATGGGGGGGCTGTGGTGAAGCAGAGTGCAGTTGACGAGAAAATGTTGGTACACAGTGGACCTGCAAGAGTCTTTGACAGCGAAGAGGCGACCATCAAGGCTATCTTCGATGGAGAGATCAAGGCAGGGGGGGATGTCGTTGTTATCCGCTATGAGGGACCGAAGGGAGGCCCTGGCATGCGTGAGATGCTCAGTCCCACCAGTGCCATCGCCGGTATGAACTTGGACAAGGATGTTGCCTTGATCACCGATGGGCGTTTCAGTGGTGCTACCAGGGGGGGAGCTTCCATCGGGCATGTCAGCCCGGAGGCTGCTGAGGGTGGACCGATCTCCCTCGTCCAGGAAGGTGATACGATTAGCATCGATATTCCAAAGGGCAAGCTCAATTTGATGGTTGATGAGAAGACGCTCTCTGAGCGCAAGAAGCAGTGGGTTTGTAAGGAGCCGCCAATTACTACAGGGTATTTGGCTCGCTACGCCAAGCAGGTAACCAGTGCTGCCACCGGAGCTGTCTTTAAGAAATGATACAGAAAGAGGAGAATCTACCATGCAGATGACTGGAGCACAAATAATTATAGAATGTCTGATAGAACAGGGAGTGGATACCGTCTTTGGTTTTCCCGGTGGGGGGGCAGTGCTGCCTCTCTATGACGCCCTCTACCAGAATCAGAGCAGGATCCGCCATATCCTGACCAGCCATGAGCAGGGTGCCAGCCACGCTGCTGATGGGTATGCACGAAGTACCGGAAAGGTCGGTGTGTGTATGGCAACCAGTGGCCCAGGGGGGCGACAAACCTTGTAACCGGTATTGCCACTGCATACATGGATAGTGTCCCCCCCATGGTTGCATTCACCGGAAATGTGACAGTCCCTCTTTTGGGTAAGGATAGTTTCCAGGAAGTTGATATTACCGGTATCACCATGCCAATTACCAAGCACAACTTCATTGTGAAGGATGTAGCTGACTTAGCTGATACGATCCGTACTGCTTTCAAGATAGCTCAGGAGGGTAGACCTGGTCCTGTCCTGATCGATGTACCGAAGGATGTAACAGTCTATACCGCAGATTTCTCTCCCCCCCAACCGATTGAGGCTTTGAAGCCTCGTACCGAGAGACTGAGTGAAAAGAGCGTGGAACAGGCTCTGCAGTTGATCAAGCATGCGCAGAGACCGATGTGTTATATCGGTGGTGGTGTGATCAGGGCAAAGGCAAGTGAAGAGCTCTCCCAATTCCTGGAAAACATCGACAGCCCTGCCTGTACCTCACTGATGGGGGGGGTTGGAGCGGTAAGCTCCCTTAGCCCTCGCTTCACTGGCTTGGTTGGCATGCATGGAACAAAGGTCTCAAATATGAGCGTTTCCGCCTGCGATCTTCTGGTGGTAATCGGAGCACGATTCAGTGACCGGGTGGTAAGCAAGGCCAGCGCATTTGCAAAGAATGCCAAGATCATCCATATTGATGTGGATCCAGCTGAAATTGATAAGAATATCAAGACCTACTGTCACTTGATCGGGGGGGATTTGAAAGTAGTGCTTAATGAGTTGACACCCGCATCACGAAGCCAATGTCCCATACAAAGTGGATGGAGCAGGTTGCTGAGTACAAGATGCGCTATCCGCTTAGAGTGGACAGCGAAAGCGCCCGATCCAAGGAAATACTGAAAGCACTGCAGAGTGTACTCCCTGAAGGGTTCTTCGCGGTTACTGAGGTTGGCCAGCACCAGATGTGGGCAGCTCAGTTTCTCAAGCACCTCCAGCCTGGTCACTTCCTCACCAGTGGTGGGCTCGGAACCATGGGATATGGTACCGGGGGGGCGGCAATTGGTGCACAGGTAGCCAACCCTGATGCTCGTGTAGTCAATGTTGCCGGAGACGGCAGTTTCAAGATGAACTGTAATGAACTGGCTACCATTGCACGGTATCAATTGCCGGTTATCATTCTCTTGATGAACAACCAGACCCTGGGCATGGTACGTCAGTGGCAGACGCTCTTCTTTGACCGTCGCTACAGTGAAACCACCCTCGATACCCATATCGATTGGCTGAAACTTGCAGAAGCCTATGGGGGGGTAAAGGGAATGCGTATCAGCAAGACTGATGACCCGAAACCGATTCTTCAGGCTGCAATGGACCTTGGACAGGCAGTACTCATTGATTGTGAGATACCTGTTGACGACAAGGTCTATCCGATGGTAGCTCCTGGTGCATCCATTGATGATATGCTTGGTGTTGAAGAGGTAGGAGAGTAACGATAGAGATAGTGTACAAACTCGAGAAATGTGAGTTCGAGTGCGGCACAAATGCTGTGAATAGTAGGTAGACGGGGGGGTGTCCGTCTCCCCCCCGATTCTATGTAATAGAGCTGGCTTCGAGAGAGGTCAGCTCTTTCTATGAGCTCTTCCTGTGTCATGTTTTTCTGTTGTCTGAGTTCTTTTATTGCTTGTCCAATCTCTTTGTGTTTCATATTGGAAGTATGACTTTTTCGATACTTTGCATTCTGAAAAATCGTCATTAGATACTGTTTTCTTGTAGTTCCCTCAATTCTTGCTAGCGTGTAGAAAAATCATACACGTGTCTAGATTGTTCCTGGTAAAAATAATATCCAACAAATGGGCTGACTTGAATTTTCTGGAGACTTTTTCCAAAAATCGGGCATGGAATGCTATACTGAGAGCGACAAGCAAGACGAGGAGGTCATGAATGGAAGACGATTTGAGACAGATGTCGGCCGATGAACTTGGGGGGGCTCTCTGCACCAATTTACAAAAAGCATGCTCCAAGCAACTCAGGAGTGAGGAAGCAGCCTTGTTCGGGACACTCGCTGGATATTATGACAAACAGCGTACCAATGAGAAGGAACAGGATTACCAGAGATTGCTTGCTGCTATCAATGCTGACTTGTCTAGTGGTTTTACAGAAGCAGGTAAGGCAGCTGATGAATCCAACGACAGAGGAGCAAAACGAGCGCTGCTTTGGGGGGGTGAGAAGGTTTCAAAACTCTTGAAGGCACTCATGATACGGTATGAAAAGCAGGGCAGTGCACTGCTTGAAAATACCAATGTATGGGTGTGCGAGATTTGTGGCTTTGTGTATGTGGGGGGGGATACCCCCCCTCCCTCCCTCTGCCCCCCCATCTGCAAAGTACCCAGTTTCAAGATTCATCCCATCCAGAAGGAGGCTATTTGATGCATGCTGCAAGAAATATTTCTCTCTGTACCAAAGATTGCGTTTGCCTGTTTGTCTGTCCTACTGGTGCAACTGATACCGAAAATGGACAGATAGATTTCACCAAATGCCTCGACGGTTGCCGACTCTGTGTGGATGCCTGCCCTAGTCATGCAATCTACTTGGTCCCCCCCTCTGTCTATCCACCTCCGCAGGAAAAGAGTGAGGCAGTAAGAAAGAGCTTATTCGCCTTGGCAAAGAGTAAAGCAGGACAGGAGCGCCTGGCTAGAAGCCTCGCAGAAGCAAGTGATGATCCAGTGTTCAAACAACTTATGAATGCGGTTGTGACGAGCAATCGTGTACTTGCCGAGGACTGTTATCGTGAAGCGGGGGGGTATATCATACCCCCCCAGAGTGAAGCTGTAATTTCGTGGCTGAAACAATTGCTCAGTGAGCATGAGGGTGATGAGGATTTCCCCCCCTCTGATGCAGTAAAGGCACTCTTGGAAAAGCTGTAAGTATTTACTTTCGTTCCTGTTTTTCTTTCAGGTAGATCAGGAATACCCCCCCGGTTGCCCCCCCGATCAGGGCAGCCAGGGCAGTGGTGATCCAGAGCAGGCTCATGGAGTAGGATTCGATGATCAGGCCCCCCCCGGTTATGGGGGGGCTATTGCATGCCCGGTCCCCCCCATGATGATGGGCAGGATTGCAGAGAAGCGGGAGCGATGGCTGATCGGGGGGGTATTGTTCGCCACGTAGAAGTTGTCATTGGTTGCTGATATGATCTCCCCCCCCACTGTGTAGATAACCGTTAATCCCATAAAAACGAATGGGGGGGTGGTGGCGAAGGCAAAGAGTCCGAACCCGATTGCATAGAAAATACCGCTAAGCGTTGAATTTGCCAGGGGGGGGTGAAACCGTTTGAGCATGCTCACGATAACTGGAGTGCATATTACCACTACAATCCCGTTGATCGCCATCATCCTCCCGTATAACGGTGCTCCTGCCTGGCCGAATAAGTTGGTGGTAAGCAGGGGGGGAAGGGCAAACAACGTCTGGCTGTAGGCAAAACTGAAAAAGGTGACCGAAAGTGCGAAGAGAAGAAGCCTTGGGCGGGTGATCAAGGCCTTGAAGAGGCCTCCCTCTTCTCCTTTCTCTGTCGTTTTCCATCCCTTACTCTCCTCGATCAATTCCTTGGATGGTTTGCTCTCTTTTACTTTGAGCATAACGAGCAGAACAGAGAGAATACCTGCCGCTGCATTTCCAAAGAACAGCCACTGTGGGGGGGCTGAGTAGAAGAGATATCCTGCGATGACCGGGCCTATGGAGTAGCCGAGGTTATGCCCAAGGTAGATGAGGCTGAATGAAACCTGGCGGTTTTCAATTGTAGTCACATCGGTTTTCAGGGCCTCTCGGGCAGGGTCAACCGCTCCATCAAAAAAACAATCCTGCGAGGATGAAGTAGGGCACAAATGCCTCACCTTCAAAGAATCCTGCAAAAATAAAACACACATCCATCAGCAATTGAAATATTACAAGCACAGGCTTACGCCCGATGGTGTCAGCAAGCTTGCTGCCGAGGAACGAGCCAGGGACATAGAGCATTGAGGCTATGGTCATGAATGTACCGCTTGCAGCGGGGGGGTATAGCCCAGCCTTCTGGTGAGATACAGCGTCAAGAACGGATAGATGAATATGCCGATTGCATTGATGACCGTAGCAAAAAAAAGTACATAGATAGGCTGGGGGGGTAACCCTCTATAGAGGGAGAGCAGCCGTTTCATAGGACAGCCTCAATGGCGAGGGCCAAACCGTCTTCGCTATTGCTGGCGGTACATGCATGTGCATGTGATTTTACCTCTTCGGGTGCATTGGCCATAGCAACAGCATATCCTGCTGCACGGAACATCCCAATGTCGTTATAGTAGTCACCCACTGCCATGACGCTTCCTGGGTTCACTCCATACGATTCACAAAGGGAGCGAACCGCATGCCCTTTATCAACACCTCTGGCCAGTATTTCAATATAGCGGGGGGGGAGGAGCTGAAGATATTCAGGGAGCTACCGAACCGGGTCTGCAACGCTTTCTCTTGTTCCCTCATATACTCACTGTCATCATGCATTGCCAAAAGCTTGAAGGGTCTCTCCCCCCCCATACTTAGCGTGTCACAAAGACTGTCTAGGGGGGGGCAATACGTCCCTGTGTGCGGGAGGCTCTTACTTCAACATCGTACCAGTCATTCATTTCATGCATGTACCAACTCTCATTGGTAAAAACAAAGTACTCAAGCTCAGTCTGTGCAAGGTAGGAGAGGACCTGCATACACTGCTCCCCCCCTCTGATGGGGGGTGTGCTTCCAGTTCCTTTCCGTCCTCATCAAGCACAAGCGAACCATTGAAACACCCCCCCAGTGGTCCGGTGATTCCCAGTTCCTCTTGGATCAGGGTAAGACTTCCTGAGATCCTGCCGCTGACAAGTGCAACAATAATGCCTTTCGCCTGGCACGGTGAATGGCTTCCTTTGTTCTGTCGCTGATCTGATGGTTTGGATCAAGCAGGGTTCCGTCTATATCTGTACAGATGAGTTTGCATTCAAACATGCGAGCATAGTAATACAAGAGGCATTTCTTGTACAGAAGCCTAGGTTGTCGGTTTTTGCTCGGGTTTCCTTAACCATATTCTTACATTTTTAGTGATGCATTATTTCTTGAACACAGATAGAGAGGACCCCCCCGTCAAGCGGAGTCCTCTCTGGGTAAGAAACAATCGCACTTATGCTTCCTGATACACCCTACCGTAGAAACAGTCTAGATAGAGTTGCTTGATCTCGCCGATCAAGGGATAGCGGGGGGGATTGGTTCCTGTGCACTGGTCATCGAATGCTTTCACAGCAAGTTCGTCAACCACGGCCAGGAAGTCCTCTTCCTTGATGCCCCCCCACTCCTTGATGGAGGAAGGTATATCAAGTTCCTTTTTCAGCATCTCAATCCCTGCAACCAAGGCCTCAACTTTCTTGTCCTGGCTATCGGTTGCCGTAGTCTTGATGTAGGGAGTATTCTCCTGTTCATTTACTATCATGGCAATGTAGTCAGCAGCTCTTGCATACCTGCTCACTGCAGAGGGGGGGTATTCGTACTGCGGGAAGGAAGCCTGTTTGGTCGGATTGTCAGTCGCATTGTAGCGAATGACGTTACACAGCAGCAGCGCATTTGCCATACCATGGGGGGGAATATGGAACTGGGCTCCCAGCTTGTGTGCCATCGAGTGGCAGACTCCCAGGAATGCATTGCTGAATGCCATACCCGCGATGGTCGAGGCATTGTGAACCTTCTCACGTGCTTTCTTGTCCGTCCCATCCCGATACGCCTTTGGCAGGTACTTGAAGATGACGCGGGCCGCTTCCAGGCTCAATCCATTGGTATAGTCGGTGGACATGCTAGAGGCAAGTGCCTCCAAGGCATGGGTCAATACATCAACACCACAGCTTGCGGTAAGGCCCTTGGGCATTCCCATGGCAAGCTCGCTATCCACGATCGCCATGGTCGGGGGGGTGAGTGCATAGTCTGCAATTGCGTATTTCATTCCACTTTTCTCATCAGTGATGATTGCAAAGGGGGGGGTAACCTCACTACCGGTACCACTGGTGGTAGGTACACATACAAGCTCTGCTTTCTTTCCCATGTTGGGGGGGAATGCATAGATTCGCTTCTGGATATCCATGAACCGCAGAGCAAGCCCCCCCTCGAACTGTACCTCCGGGTGTTCGTAGAGCAACCACATGATCTTTGCAGCATCCATAGGGGGGGAACCACCGCCAAGACCGATGAGTACATCAGGTTTGAAGGCATTAATCAACTTCATTCCCTCGGTGATGGTACCCAAGGTAGGATCGGGTTTCACCTGGTGGAACGTCTCGCATTCGATACCCATTGCATCAAGCGTGTCTGTGATCTTGTCGACCATGCCACTGGTGAACAGGAAGGAGTCGGTAATGATGAATGCGCGCTTTTTACCCTTCAGCTCCCCCCCAAGAGCGACAGGCAGACAGCCATACTTGAAGTATGTTTTTGGTGGCAGTTTGAACCAGAGCATGTTTTCCCTCCTGGCAGCTTCGGTCTTGATGTTCAACAGATGTTTGGGTCCTACGTTCTCGCTGATCGAGTTATTGCCCCCCCAGGAGCCACATCCAAGGGTGAGGGAAGGCTCCAAGCGGAAGTTGTAGATGTCCCCCCCGATGGCTCCCTGGCTGGCAGGCATATTCACCAACACACGACTGGTCTTTACGGTCCTGCTGTAGGTATCAACCTTCTCTGTCTCATTCTCATCAATATAGAGGACACTGGTGTGGCCGTAACCGCCCAAGGCAACCAAGGTTGCTGCCATGTTGGTTCCCTCCCCCCCATAGTTGTCACACTTGTACATTGCCAACACAGGACTGAGCTTCTCATGGGCAAAAGGCTCTGAAGCATCGGCATGCTCCACCTCCCCCCCAATAAGGACCTTGGTGGTCTCGGGAACGGTGAATCCAGCGATTTCAGCTACCTTGGAAGCTTTCTGCCCAACAATGGCTGGGTTAACCGTTCCTCGCTTTGGGTCGAGGATGACCTTACGGAGCATGTCAGCTTCCTTCTTTGTGAGGAATCGTGCACCACGATCAGAAAACTCTTTCTTTACTGCATCATAGATGTCCTTGTGGCAGATTACTGCCTGTTCACTTGCACAGACCACTCCATTGTCAAAGGTCTTGCTCATGAGAATTGAGCTGACAGCCATCTTAACGTCTGCGCTCTTGTCCATAAGGGCAGGGGGGGTGTTCCCTGGTCCAACCCCCCCGATGGCGGGAATACCGGAGGAGTAAGCACTCTTTACCATCGAAGGCCACCGGTGGCCAGGATGAGATTCACCAGCTTGTTTTTCATCAGGTAGTCTGTTTTCTCAATGGAGGGTTCATCGATCCAGCCGATGATGTCCTCAGGTGCCCCCCCTGCCTTCACAGCAGCTTCCAGAATGACCCGAGCAGCTTCACAGGTGCACTCCTTGGCTCTCGGGTGAGGACTGAAGATAATTGCGTTACGAGTCTTTAAGGCGATCAGGCTCTTGAAGATTGCGGTACTGGTGGGGGGGTTGGTGGTGGGGGGGATAATACCGCAGATGACGCCCTTCGGTTCAGCAATTTTCTTGATACCGAAAGCTTGGTCTACCTCGATGATTCCACAGGTCTTGTCATCCTTGTATTTGTTGAAGATGTATTCTGCAGAGAAGTGGTTCTTGATAACCTTGTCCTCCACAATGCCCATGCCGGTCTCTTTCACCGCCATTAAGGCCAACTTGATACGCTCATCGTTTGCTGCTATTGCAGCAGAGCGGAATATGGCATCGACCTGTTCCTGTGAATAGGTAGCGAATTTGGCTTGTGCACGCTTCACGCGTTCGATCATGTCCTGGAGTTCTTTCTGTCCTGCAAAAAGCTCTTCGGTTTGTTTCTTATCAGCCATGATGTACTCCTCATTAGGTTTCTTGGCCACAATGTATAAAAAAATATCTAATAAGGTCAATACAGTTTAAAATATAATTGGAATAAAATTACAAAAAGAAATGCACTAAATATCATATTAGTGCACATATAAATGAAATAAATTGGAAAATATTAAAAATAACATAACAAGAGTATTAAATAATATTACTGTATAGAACTTAATATACTATTAAGCTGATGAGTGAGACAGCCAGCACGCCCATAACAATGAAAAGGAACAGTGGGATGTTTATTGGCTTTTTATGCGTGGTAGGAGGTGTTTTAACTGTGCTTTTCCCACTAGCAGTCGCCTGTAGTGCCTGGTCCACACGTTGTATAACAGAACCCTTGGTTTCACGGAAAGAGCGGGTTAGCAAGCTGAAATAGGCAAGGGTCAGGGCGAGCAGTGTGCCGGCCTTGCCTTCTATCTTGGGGGGGTTGCTTGCACTCAGGCTCTGGCTAGCAGCAAGGAGAGATAGCAAGCGAAGGGCTTTTGTGAGGGCAATCGTGAGAGATCCTTCGGTGAAGGCAAGAGTTCCAACACTGAGCAATACCTTCCCATTTGGTTCAAACAGGCTTAATACAATCAATGAAAAGGTGAGCATGATTGCTGGTATGATTCTGATCCTTCTTCCTGCGACCCATTGTAAGAGATACATCATTGCAGTGATAACCGCGAGCGTGATGAGTCCCTTGGCAAGGAGGATTGCAACGATGGCAAGCAATGAGGCAAAGAGTAAGTGTTTGTGAGAAGTTTTTTTCTTCGGTGGGGGGGGTATGGAGAGGGACAGGGTTTCCTGTGCAAGCGCCTTCCCTGTTGTTCCCCCCCTCTGTAGATAGATCTCAGCAAGGAGTCCTAACGCAAAGCTGGTAACCATGCCGAGTGCAAGCATCAGCGGTGCCGCTACCCAGATGGATGGCCCGTATGCAACCCAGGAAGCAACCTGAAGTTGGGACAGATTGCTTACAAAGGCTCCAAGCAGGGAGCATCCGACAAGACTGACCCTGGCCCCCCCTAAGAGTTGCTTTGCGCCTTTCATGCGATGCCACTGCTCAAAGTACCTGCAAGAGAAATCAGGAAAAGATAAGAGAAGAGCGTTCCGCTTACCATGCCTTGTCCTACAGCCTTAAGCAGCAGGATTATGAGGAATGGGCCAAAGGACATGCCGTCGAGGATAATAAGAAGAGGGAGGTTTGCCAGCCCCCCCAACCTCAAGAAGGGAAGAGGCTTGGGGGGGATAAGGTATTCCAAGGTTGAGAGTAAGAGGGTTGTTGCGCTGATGAAGGCGATTTTTTTTCTCAGTTTGCGACATCATCAACCTCCACATTTTCACTGCCACTGCCTACGATGGTGAGCAGTACTTGGTTTGGGAGGCACGCAATCCAGGAGCGAGCACTGGAAATGGGTTTTTGAAAGGTGCAGCTCTTGGTAGGGCAAGCGGAGTCCTCGATATGGGCGTGCCCATCCTCGATTACTATATGAGTTTCCCCCCCAAGTGGCCCGTATACGATAATTTCACGATCTACATCAAGGCTATAGCGATAGGTGGCTTCACTGCTTTGGATTTGTACGTACCACTTCCCCCCCCGCTGGCAGTTTGCCTGCTGATAAGAACCAGGGCAAGAATGCAGATAATGAGGATAAGTGTGTCTCCAAAGAGGGTTTTCCACCTGAGTTTCATTGGCCAAGTGTATCGTGGAAGCCCGACCAGTGCAATAGACAGGTGATTTGCTAGGATATCTCCACACGCGTGCAGAATAGATGGACTATGTGGTTGCCTGCTGTTTTATTTGACACCCAGTACACACTCTGTCTATTATTAAGTGGTAATATGAAGATAATGTGGAGATATGTGTTGAATCCACAAGAACGCTTGTCAGACGAGCAAAGGTATGGTGATGTTGCATTATGAAGATGATTTATGTTGTTGACCCCCCCACAGGTGAGGATCGTGAAGGGGGGGTGAAGCAGTATCTTGAGCTTTCAGGATACGAAGTGCATGTGTTTGAGGAATTGCATGCTGTGCAGGTAGCCATAAGTCGTCAGGTTCCTGACTTGATGCTTCTGGAAGTGCAGTTTTCAGATGGGGGGGATGGGTTCAGTTATATCAAGAAACTGAAGCAAACCCATTCTTTTCCGGTCATCTTCGTGACGAGCAGGGTTGCAGAGAGTGACCGCATCCTTGGTTTTGAGTTGGGAGCTGACGATTATGTGTGCAAGCCTTTCAGCTTCAAGGAACTGGTGCTTAGGGTTCACGCCCTGTTTCGCCGTATAGATGTCAGTGTTTCCTCCTACCGAGGAGGATCGACCTGGGTGTTGGCTGGGTCGGTATTGCAATTTGACGAGGTAAGCCACCTCTTTACCTTGGATGGGTCGCAGATACCGCTTACTGCTGCAGAGTGGAGGATTATGAGTTATTTGGTGAGCAACAGTGGAATCCTCATTACCCGCTCCCAGATTCTGGAGCACTGCTTCGACTATAGTTTTGAGTCGTATGACAGAATCGTTGATACCCATGTGAAGAACATGCGTGCAAAGATGGGCCCTATGGGGGGGCCGCAGTGGATTGAGACCGTCAGGGGGGATATGGTTACCGGTTTGCCGGTAAGAGTACTACCAGCCTTCCCGGTAAGGGAAGCGAAGGGCAGGAATAACCAATGGCAGAGACACAGGACCTTATATATATAGTAGAGGATCATGAGGTGATTCGTGAGGGGGGGGTTCGTCAATACCTTGAACTCTCCGGCTATCAAGTAAAAGGGTTTGCAACCCTTAGGGCAGCTCGTGAGGCTGTGGAAAGCCAGGTTCCGTCTCTGCTCATTCAGGATGTCATGCTCCCAGACGGGGGGGATGGTTTTGCTTTTGTGAAACAGCTCAAGGAGAAGTGTGATTGTCCGGTGATTTTCATGACTGCACGTAGTGAGGAGAGCGACAGGATCCTGGGGGGGTTTGAACTCGGGGGGGCTGATGACTATATCTCAAAGCCGTTCAGTCCAAAGGAGCTGGTGCTCAGGGTACAGGCAGTGCTCAGACGGTACCGGAACAATAGTTACAGCCCAAGTGACGGCTTTTTATACGTCAACGACCACTCGATGCGCTTTGATGAGACCGATCATCAACTTCTGGTTGATGGTCAGGAGATTATCCTTACTGCTGCCGAGTGGAGAATCCTTGCGTTCCTGATCGAGAACTCACACCACTTAGTTTCTCGATCCCAGATTCTTGAGGAGTGTTTCGACTATACTGTCGACTCCTATGAACGGGTGGTCGATACCCATATCAAGAATATCCGCTCCAAACTTGGAGACGGTCCCTGGATCGAGACGGTTCGTGGCTACGGATACCGATTCATCGGACATGAGAAGGAAGGCGCAGTGTTATGAGAAGGCAGTTCGTAAGGCTCTTCCTAGGGTTCGTATTGGTGGTAGCGTCGTGGTGGGAATCCAGGCAACGGTGTTCATGATAAGTATCCACCACCAGCGACTCAATTGGACTGAGTCTGTCTTCCAGGATTATCTTGCTGCTCTGAGTGAAAATCTCTCCAATGGATTAAACGGACGTACGTATTCTATGATCAGTCTTGAAGAGATATTGTTGCGTTCAGCCGATGACCGTGTCAGTGGGCTATACATCCGAAATCCTGATGGTACAGTGGCCATTGCTACGGAATGACCAGTGGTGGTGCCTCCCTCCCGGTTCCCAGCACCAATGCAGAGGAGGGTATGCGGCCGATGATGAGTTCCCCCCCTGCAATGCAACGAGCCCACCAGCAGATCTCTGAGCAAGGATTTTCTGCAAGTGAGATGCACAGTTCTGTCTATGAAGTACATATAGAGAATGATGCATCTTCCATGTCCCTCTCTATAAACCAGCAAGCTGCGTCACAGAAGCATACCATTCTTCTTCCACCCCCCCAGGTGAAGGCAACCGATATTGCCGGAAGCTTGGTCATCTCCTACAACGATGAGGTGATTGCATTGGTTGATGTGCTCACTTTTACTCCTTTTACTTACAAGAATACCGGCTATCTCTTCAGAGGGTTATTGTTCCCGATTCTCTGGGCGATGCCGATTGCCTTTGTCATTGCCCTTATGATGGCAGCTTCCATTTCAAAGCGGAGCGAACGCTATACCCAGGGGGGGATCCAGAAAGCTCTGGAACAATTGAGCAGTGGAGAGAACGGGGGGGTTGAGCTCCCCCCCAAGACCAAAATTGATGAGCAGCGCGTGATCAATGATTCGATCAAGATGCTTGATGAGAACCTTGCCCAGCATAAGCGAAGCCGGCAGGCTTGGCTCAGGAGTATCTCCCACGACCTGAATACGCCAGTGACAAGTATGAAGCTCCTGCTTGATGGCGTAGCTGATGGAGTCTTTCCTGCAAATGAAAAGACTTTCATGGCACTCAAGAATGAAAATGATGCTCTTTCAGCGCGTATAGCCCAGGTTGTGCTGTACAGTAATCTCCAAAGTCCCGATATGAGGGTAACAGGAGAGGCTATTGCAATTCCTTCATTCATCCAGCAAGTGTTCTCATCGTTATCAGAGGAAGAAAAAGAACGTATCTATATCGACGCTGAGGAGGCTTCCTTGCAGGGCGACCAGAACCTGCTCAGCTATGCATCCCGTGCCATGCTCTCCAATGCCTTGCAGTCAAGCGAAGGTTCGGTTGGCTGGTCCATTGGGAAGAACACCATGACTTTCACCAACAAGGGGGGGACCATTAAAAACGAAATAGATTTCTTTGAACCCTGGAGCAAGGGGGGGGACACCAGCCGTGGTACCTCCGGCAGTGGCTTGGGCTTGCCCATCACTGCCCAGATCATGCGGCTCCATCATGCAGTGCAGAGATCAACCAAAGAGAAGGGGGGGAGGTAGTGGTAAGCCTCAGATGGTGAGGCTCATCATCTCCTTTCCACTTTCCAGCTCATAAATAGTAAAGGTATTGTCTTCCAGTAGGCAGTAGCTGGCCGCGTACCCACTTTGGCAGGGAGACTGAGCCAGGGTTGATGAAAAACATTCCTTCCCGCTTCTCAGCTACAGGAATATGTGTATGACCACTGATGACTATGGTTCCCTTTACCAGGGGGGGTGGAAGTTCCTTGTGGCCATGATGGAGATAGATCAAGCGGTCACCAACTTGTTCCAAGTGCATAATTGCACTGTCTGAGAGCATAGGGAACTCCAAGACCATCTGGTCTACTTCGGAATCACAGTTCCCACGTATAGAAATTAACGATTCTTTCAAACTATTTTGTAGCCTGCAGGCTTCTTTTGGGTTATACTCATAGGGAAAGGCATTTCGAGGGCCATGGTAGAGAAGGTCACCAAGTAGAATAAGCTTGGAGGCTTTAGTTGTTTGAAAGATATTCAGGAGTGTATGCATTGCATATG
>JDSH01000176.1_pt1 | contig 19404 bp, 28 predicted proteins | sample 199451 | NCBI WGS metagenome assembly JDSH01 (sample SAMN02584198, study PRJNA231836) | bioreactor metagenome | isolation source: continuous culture bioreactor electron acceptor NO2- transfer2 day 38 after... | place: Germany: Bremen | reverse complement strand
GAATATCTCGGTGAAACTTCCTGATGGTACCTACTTGCCACTCCCACCGGCTCCTCTTTTGGCATTTTGAGTGAGGCAGAGGTGTCTCACTTCAAGGAAGATGGGACACTGCTTGGAGGAAAGGCCCCCCCTACCAAGGAGGTACCGTTCCATCTAGCTTGTTATGCTGCTCACAGTGAGATCCGAGCGGTGGTTCATTTGCATTCCACCTATGCAACCTTGCTTGCCAGCACCAAGGGATTGAGGGATGGCAGTCCATTTATCCCCCCCTTCACTCCATATTTTGTCATGAAGGTGAACAAGGTTGGGATTCTTCCCTACAGAAGGCCTGGTTCTCCACTGATTGCAGAGGATATCCGATCCAAACCTGGGTTCTCTACCTACCTTACGCAGAACCATGGGCTGATCACCACAGGGAAAACGCTTCAGGAAGCAGTATTTGCTGCTGAGGAGTTCGAGGAGAGTGCAAAACTCTGGTATCTGGGACAGGGATTGGATATCAGGAGACTGAGTGAAGAAGAGATGGCAGAACTGCAATAGCAACCAAGGCATCTGTACTCATAGCACACTACAGGTGAATTGCAGATAGTGAGACATATATGATTTGAATTCTTTGCAGAGATCCTTTATGGATGATACGGCGCTTTCTCGCGGCTTCGTTGAAAGAGTGACAACCGTTCATTTATCCCGGTAATGTGATCCACATTGAACGATTCGAATGATATCCCCCCCATCGATACGATAAACCAAGCGATTGCAATCATCAATCTTTCGGCTCCAATATGGAGCGAGGTTTCCCGATAACCGCTCAGGTTTACCGATTCCCTTGTAACCATTCCTGTCAATATCTCTAAGAAGTGCCAAAATTCGTTTTAACGTCTTCTTATCCTGCTGTGTCCACTACTCGAAATCCTGCCAAGCATCGTCTGTCCAAGCCTTAATCACTTACATCCACCTCGTGGATTGTGCCGCCGGTGGATTCCATCTGGGCAATCGATTTTCTAAGTCTTGCCATGTTTCGCTCACTGTAGAATGGATCGACAGCAACCTCAAAGGGTATGCGTTTTTCTCTTGCTACTTTGGTAGCAAAAATGGTGAAGGCTGCAGAAGGAGTCAAACCAAGTTCTTGGCAGGCTTTCTCCAAGTTGTTTTTCAACTCTGCATCCATGCGAAAGTTAATATTTACGGTTGAACGTTCCATATGTTACTCCTCTTTCTGTCTTTAACAATATGTATATGTAATGAGAATGTCAATATATTGCATTACACATCATGCCTTTCATTACTCTCGGGGGGGGCCTACGGCTTTGCAGTTATCATAGAAGATACAGCATTAGTGTGGTTTGAATCAGGTCATTGCAATAGCAACCAAGGCATCTGTACTCATAGCGCATGATTATTGCATCGTAGATAAAGAACTACAAAAAGTTTCTGTTTATTCTTGACCCTATAGTAACTATAGGGTTTATCGTGCACTCATCAAGCCAGTAAGGTGGTAGGTGATGGGTAACCAGAAACTTCTTACAAATATCCGTTCTCTCGTGAGTTGCGATGGATCTGATACTGTGTACTCCGATTGTGATCTCCTGATCGACGGATACAAGATTGCTAAGATTGGAAAGAATCTTCCTCCAGGAGACGCCCAGGTCATCGATGCAAGCAACTACATTGTGTATCCAGGATTGGTGAATACGCACCATCACTTCTTCCAGACGTTTGTACGAAACCTGGTAACCATCGATTATCCGAATCTTCTTGTTGTCGACTGGCTCGATAAGATTTATCCCATTTTCTCCCAGATTGACAGTGAAGTTATCTATTACTCGTCTCTTGTTGCTATGGCAGATCTCCTCAAGCATGGCTGTACCACTGCGTTCGATCACCAGTACTGCTATACCAAGAAGACTGGCAAAGAAGCGGTTGACCGCCAGATGGAAGCTGCCTCCCTTTTGGGTATCAGATACCACGCAGGGAGAGGATGCAATACCTTGGAGAGGGAGAAGGGTAGCACCATCCTGGGGGGGAGATGCTGGAAACTACCGACGAGTTCCTACTTGATTGTGAACGTTTGATGAAAGCGTATCATGATCCAAATCCCAACAGTATGAGCCAGATTGTGGTCGCCCCCCCCTGTCAACCGATCAACAGCTACCAGGAAACCTTTGAGGAGTCTTTGGCATTTGCAAGGAAGCATGGTCTTAGGCTCCACACCCACCTCGGAGAGGGGGGGGAGAACCCCCCCATCATGATGAACGCTATGGCAAGAGAACACTTGCTGGGCAGAAGAGATTGGGTTTGTTGGGGGGGAGGATGTCTGGTTCGCTCATGGCTGGGAACTCCAGGAAGATGAATACAAGGTAATGGCCCAGACTGGGACAGGGCTCTCCCACTGTCCAGCGCCGGCTGTTTTGGGAGGCTTTCCCATCATTGATATCCCAGCAATGGAGAAAGTAGGCATGAATGTTTCTCTTGGCTGTGATGGTTCTGCGACCAATGATAGTTCAAACCTGCTCGATTCCTTGCGCATGGCTTACTTGGCTCAATCCTACCATAGTAAGAGTCGAGGAGGAGCCCCCCCTTCAGCCTATGAGATGCTCAAGACTGCTACAGTAGGTGGTGCCAAGACACTGGAAGGGATGATATTGGTTCCCTCGAGGTTGGAAAGGCAGCTGATCTTTTTGCTATCGATGCCAATACGCTTCCACTTGCTGGAACCTTGCATGATCCGGGCAATCTTCTTGCCCGCGTTGGTTATACCGGAGAGGTTGCAATGACCATGGTCGGTGGTGAAATCAAATTCAAGGACGGTGAGCTGATCGGGATTGATGAAGTACGCCTGGCTATTCAGGCAGAGCAGGCTTGCGATGAGCGACTACGCTCTCTATTTCCCAAGATCTTTAGATAAGTAGTGCATTCACAGGGGGGGAAACCCTTTAGAGGAGTAACGAACATGAAAAAGACATTGCTGGTAGCTTGTTTGGTTTTGGTACTCGGAACATCGCTCTTGTTTGCTGGTGGCGCAGCTGAGAAGGATGAAGCAGACGGAAAGATGAAGGTTGCACTGTTGCTCTCAGGGCCGGCCAACGACCAAGGATGGAATGCGGTAGCATTTGCCGGTCTGAAAGAAGCAGAGGAAAAGTACAATCTTCAGACTGCGTATTCAGAGAATGTGGGAATTGCTGATGGAGAGGCAGCGTTCCGAGACTATGCAGCCCAAGGATATGATTTGGTGATCGGACATGGTTTCCAGTTCGGTGAGCCGGCTGTCAGGATTTCCTCCCAGTTCCCCCCCAATTCCAAGTTCATGGCAATCGAATCCAATGCATACAGCGACAATGCCGCCAGCTATGTAATGGCTTGTGAAGAAGCCGGGTACTTGATGGGAATGCTTGCAGCTTCTATGTCAGAGAGCGGCACCATCGGTATTGTCGGTGGCTTTGAACAGCCTTCAATTGTCAAGGTTCTGGAAGCATACAAGATTGGCGCCAAGGCGGTGAATCCATCCATCAAGGTACTGGAAGCATATGTAAGCAGCTTCACTGATGTTGCACTTGGAAAGGAAGCAGCACTCTCTATGGCTGACCAGGGTGCAGATGTTCTCTCCCACTGTGCGAACCAGGCAGGGACTGGAGTAATCAAGGCAGCTGAGGAGCGCGGGTTGCTTGCAACCGGTGATTCCTATGACCAGAATTCCATCGCCCCCCCGGATACGGTAATGGCATCCACCATTTACAGTGTACCAGCCTTGGTCCTGACTGCAGTAGAGAAGGTAAGTACCGATACCTATGAGGGTGGGGGGGTTTTCAACCTCGGGATGCAGGATGGAGTTGTGGATATCTCAGGATACAACAGCTTTGAGGATAAGATTCCCCCCCAGGACGTCAAGGACATGGTTGCATCAACCAGACAGCAGATTCTGGATGGAAGCTTCACTGTTCCCTTGATTGAGACACGTACCAAATAATCGTAGAATAAGACGTGCTCCCTCTCATAAGGGAGCACGCCTGGTTTGAGGAGATGGCATGGCATTTCTGGAAATGATCGACATTGACAAGGCATTCTTTGGCAAGAGCGCCAATTCGAAGGTCAACTTGCATGTAGACCATGGGGGGGAGATCCATGCCCTGCTTGGTGAGAATGGGGGGGCAGGCAAAACCACCTTGATGAACATTCTGTACGGGATTTATCAAGCAGATAGTGGTTCTATAGTCTTGGATGGAGTCCCCCCCATTCAGATTAAGAGCCGAAGGATGCCATCAGTCATAGAATTGGAATGGTGCATCAGCACTTTACGTTGGTTCCCACGCTGACAGTCAGTGAGAATATCACACTTGGGTTGAAAAGCCCTGGGTATCCGTTTGTCAAACGCAAACAGGTCGACGAGGAGATTCGCTCTCTGAGTGAACGCTATAACCTCGCAGTCGATCCCACGGCACTGGTAAGCTCTCTCTCAGTTGGGCAACAGCAGCGGGTGGAAATCATCAAGGTCCTCTACCGAGAAGCACAGTTGCTCATACTTGACGAACCAACAGCAGTACTAACACCACAAGAGGTGGAGAGCCTGTTCAACATTCTGGGGGGGCGCCTGAGAGCAGAAGGCCACTCAGTCATCATCATTACCCACCATATTGCCGAAGTTCTCTCCCTAACCGACCGTATTACTGTTCTCAGGGGGGGTGGGGGGAGAAGGTGGGGGGGGACGTCAAGACAAAAGATACGAATGAAGCAGAACTCTCCCAACTGATGGTGGGAAGAAAACTCAATCGGATGGTTCGGACCAAGTTACCCTTTACCTACGACCGAAAAGGGTTGATCGCCATTTCCATACAGGATGCTCAGGGGGTCCGTAGGTCCCCCCCTCTCCTTGCACGTTCCCCCCCCAGGAAGGATTGTCGGGATTGCAGGAGTTGATGGAAACGGGCAGAAAGCATTTGCAGAATTGCTACTCGGAATCAGGAAAATGAAGGAAGGCTCCTTGACCTTGGATGGCAAGCATTTGGAACACCTCGGGGGGGTAAAACAACGCAGAGCGATGGGTTTTGGGTATATCTCTGATGACCGCTTACTCGATAGCCTGGTATTGGATATGGATATGCAGGAGAATCTCCTGCTAACCCGTTTTCGTGGAGGTGAGTGCAATCATCACCACTTCATTGCACGAAAAAGCTTCGTGAGCTGACTGAACAGGCAGTTGAGAAATACGCGATCAAGAGTGGATCCTTGGAATATCCCGTACGGTATCTCTCGGGAGGAAATCAACAGAAGTTGATTCTTGCCCGTGAACTGGCTGGAAATGCGAAGGTGGTCATTGCGTGCCAGCCTACACGAGGTCTGGACGTAGGTTCGACCGAGGATGTACACAAGACACTGTTGGAACTCAGGAGACAAGGCTCTTCCGTCATTCTGATCTCTTCTGACCTTGAGGAGATACTGGATTTAAGTGACAGTATTGCAGTGATGTATCGTGGAACTATCGTTGATGTGATCGAGAGAGAAGGAGATGTTGATTTGACCTATCTTGGGCTATTGATGGCAGGCTCCCCCCCTGCAAGGAGGGAAGCATGAAACGGTCTGTTTCCAATCTTCTCTCGCTCACTGTGGTGACCGGTATTGTACTGGGTGTCTCTCTGCTTCTGATCGCCATGGTGGGGGGAGCAGTATTCCCTCATCTATCTCCAGTTTCCTACGGGGGGGCATCGTTGGATCAACGTATTCGATCGGAGAGGTCTTGGTACGCGCAACGCCCCCCCTTATGCTTGCTGCTCTTGGAGTTTCAGTCGGGTTCCGTACCGGGTTCATCAATATTGGTGCAGAGGGTCAGATCTATCTTGGAGCAATTGCAATTACTTGGTTGGGGGGGATGACGTTTCCCTCCTTGCCTCCTGTACTGATGATCTTTTTTTGCCATGTTGGTTGGGTTTTTGGCTGGAGGACTGTGGTCCGTGATCCCTGGTATCCTTAAGGCCAAGTTTGGTCTTTCTGAGATCATCAATACCATTATGCTGAATTACATCGCCATCAACTTGGTGGGGGGGATATTGGTCAGGACGAGCCTGAAGGATCCCTCCTATCCCTATCCGATGTCACCAATGCTGCCTCCCTCTTCCTATTTTCCTATGTTGCTTTTGCCTACACGCCTGCATGCAGGATTCCTACTCGCCCTGATTTGCGCCATTTTGGTCTACTTGCTGATGTTTAGGACGTCAACAGGGTTCTGTATGCGGGCTGTGGGCCTTAATAAACGAGCTAGTGTGTGTAGCGGTATTTCTGTGAGGAGTCACATGGTATTTTCCGCATTGCTCAGTGGAGGCCTTGCTGGTTTGGCTGGGGGGGTAAGTGAGATTGCTGGCTTGCACCATCGCTTGATCGAAGGGATCAGTCCAAGCTATGGTTACTTGGCTATCGTGGTCTCCCTTCTGGGCAAAAACCACCCATTCTGGATTATCCTCAGCTCGCTGGGTATTGCAGCCTTGCAGGTTGGATCGATGGCAATGCAGCGCAGCAGTGGGGGGGTTCCTACATCTATTGCCAGCATCATCATGGGGGGGTTGTTGGTCATTATGATTTTGGCTCGGAAGCAGTTCTTTGGCTGCAAGGAGGTGTAGGATGAATCCTGTAACTCTTACCCTGATCACAACCTTCTTAGCAGCAACCATCCGAATGGCAACTCCAATCGCACTCGCTGGATTGGGAGAGACTGTGAGTGAACGCGCTGGGATAAGCAATATTGGAGTAGAAGCCATTATGCTCAGTGGTGCATATTTCAGCTTTTGGGCGATGTTCCAGACTTCCAGCGTAGGGCTTGGTCTGCTTGCCGGCATTGCCGGTGGTGTGGCCGCCAGCATGATCCACGCAGTGCTGAGCATTCACCACAAGGCTGACCAGACAATTGCTGGTCTTGCTCTGAACTTCCTGTTTCTGGGTTTGACCAGTTTCTTGTTTCTGATTCAGTTCGGCAAGACTACCACGCTCCCTTCCATTGAGATTATCAATCGGGTAAAGCTTCCCTTACTTCATAGGATTCCTATCATTGGGCCAGCATTGTTTGACCAAGATCCTTTCGTATATCTGTTGTTCCTGTGTGTGATACTCCTGCTGGTGTTATTCTACAAAACCGAATGGGGGGGAGTCATCCTCAAGGCAGTGGGAGAGAATCCTCGGGCTGCTGATACTGCTGGAATTAGGGTGAATATGGTTCGTTATGGTGCTGCCTGTATCAACGGTGTGCTTGGTGGACTGGGAGGAGCATACCTTTCAACTGTGAAACTCGGGTTCTTCCAGGAGAATCTTACCAGTGGAAAGGGGGGGTATATTGCTCTGGTTACGGTCATTCTTGGGCGGCGGAATCCTCTTGGAGTCCTGGCAGCTGCGTTGGTCATAGGTTCAGCTGAAGCCTACAGATACGATTACAGACAATGGGCTCTGCGATTCCTTCTCAGGTGTTTGCGATGTTCCCTTACTTAGTGACAATTTTGGTGCTGCTCTTCTCAATAGGAAAGAGTCAGGACCCTGCCTCCCTTGGGGGGGTTCCGTATGAGCGAAACAAGCGCTAATATTGTCCCATGAAAGACTTTTTCACGATCGGGGGGGAATTGGCAGATCTGTTCGCCATTGATGTGCAGACGCTACGGTATTATGACAAGATTGGCTTGTTGGTTCCTTCTCATAGGAATCAGGCCAATGGGTATCGGCTCTACAAGTTTGACCAGATCTACCAGGTAGCTTCCATTCGGTATTTGAAGCGTTTGGGGGGGTACTCCTTGGAGCAAATCCGGGAGTATTTGGATAGCAGAACCCTCGACCATACCATTGAACGATTGCAGGGGGGGCAGTCTGCTCTCCTGAGACAACGATGGCAAGAACTTATTTCCATCGATTCTGCAATCCAGCGAAAGATTGAGTTTATCAAGGTGCAGCTTCCTCAGGTGAGTCTGCAGGAGGTACAGGTGAAGACATTCCCTGACCGGTACTATCTAGACATCGGTTCAGAGGAGACTCTTTACGGCTCGGATGTATTCTACTTCCATCCAACCTTGGTGTTTTATCGGGAAAACACGAAACAGTTTGGGGGGGCGTTTCTTTTCGAGTACACCCCCCCTGAAGAATCAGAGATTTCTTCAGTTCATGATGTGTCAGTTATCAAAGGTGGAGCTTTCCTCTGTGGGTATCATCAGGGTTCTTATGAGACAATAGGAACAGCAATAGACCGGATCAGGGAAGAGAAGGGGGGGGAGTATCGTCTTGCTGATTGGGAGGTCAACTTCAACATCCTTGATCAATTTGTTGAGCGAGATAGCAGTAGATTCATTACTGAGATTCAGATTCCGATTATTGGAGAAGAGTAGATCTATAGGTATCTGAATTCTATGTTGAATTCACATATTTATGGCTAAAGTGAATGTTGAGATCAACAGAAAGAGTCCCCCCCATAGAACAGTAGGTCCTATAGAAATTGGCGTAGAAGAGTAACTATCTATTATTCGGTTGGTTAAGGAGTAGTGAAATCTAGAGAGACTGTCTCAGGTGTAGTGCTGTCGATCGTGACAGATCTGGTTATTGTCTTTGTAATATTCAAATTGTCTTCACCACCTTCTTCATTTTCGACCGTCTCATCAGACATTGTGTGTTCAATGACTGTGATCTCCCAATCTCCATAAGGGACTAAAGATATCGGAAAATAATCATTAGCTATGAACCAATCATCAGTAAAATATTCGAATGCTTCCTCGTTAGTAACATCTTCTGATGTGCCACTCATGGTAAAATTCTCTTCCGCGTAAGGGTCATCGTTGAAAGTTCCAGTAATGGTATATTGGGTATCAACGTTAGGAGTGACATATACCCAAATCTCCCCCCCTTGAGATTCTATGATGATCTCCTCCTCACAACCGATCAGGAACAAAGTCATTGCAATCAAGCAACCGGCTATAAGTAGAGAGCGGATAGGTCGTCTCACGGGAGGCCTCCAAGAGGGGGGGTTTTTTTGTTCTAATAGAACGAGTATGTCAGTATGATAAGTCACCTTTCTTTTATAACGCAAGGCGAAATTCAATAAATTATGATGGTTCTAGGAAAACTGTGTGGTTGCTATCAATTTGGTGAATAAGGTAAAAATTCGGAAAAATTGTAGAAATGTACACCCGATTCTGAGATATGTATCGCTTTTTGTGTGCAATAAATAATTTTATACTTAAAATGCACAACAAGGAGGTTGTCATGAAACTTAAATGGAAAATTGTGAGCGTCGTGTTCTGCGCAGTATGCTTGATGATTGCTCCTATAGCAGCACAAGGAAGTTCTGAAGCAAAAGCTGCACAGCAAGAGAAGGTATTGCTATCGGTTTTCAACAACCAATCACAAATAGCGATTGGCGTGTTGGAAGAAATTACTGAGAATTTCATGAAGGAATATCCCAATATTGAGGTGGACTTTCAGTCTGTAGGGAAAGACTATGAGAGCATGATGAAGGTTAAGATGGCCTCAAATGATCTTCCTGACGTGTTTGCTACTCATGGTTGGGCAGTTCTTCGTTACAACGATTATCTTCTTGACCTAAGTAATGAAGATTGGGCTCCTAGAGTAAAGTCTTCAATTCGGGATGTAGTGACCGATGATACGGGAAAGCTTTGTGTCCTCCCGATGGATGTTGATATCACGGGTATGACGTATAACAAAGGCATGTTTGAGGAGTACGGGCTTGAAGTTCCAAGAACATTTGCTGAGCTGCTCGATGTGTGTGAGCAAATCGTTGTAAAGAGCAAGGGAACTGTTGCTCCGCTCCATTACGGTGGTGGCGACTCCTGGCCTCTTGGTGGATACTATGACTTCTTCTCCACCTCCTACTACGTTAGTGATCCTGACCATGACTATCGAGAACAGCTAATTGATGGATCCTTTGATTGGACTCTGTACGACTTGATATCGGAAAATCTCTTATTGTTGAGAGACAAAGGATACCTGAACAAAGATATCTTGACCGCAAAATATACAGATTCAGTCCAAGCATTGGCAACGGGGGGGAAAGCGGCAATTGGAGCTTGTTATGGTGCCTATATCATCACAGAAATCAAGAAAATCACTCCTGATTTTGAAGCGGGAATGATGCCCATCCCGGCATATTATCCTAATGACACCCCCCCTACCTTTGTTGGTGGTGAGCGTACCACTTGGGGGGGAATATGGAAAGACTCTGAGAATGTTGAGGCTGCAAAGCAGTATGTCGCCTATTGTGCGCGCCCAGAAAACCTGAAAAAGATTGCAGAAGCTAATGGAATCCCAGCAGGTTTGACAGGTGTAGAGCCTTCCCTGGGTGATCTGGAAGACGATTACAAGGAGTATGAGGATATTCGCGTATTCCCATATTTCGATCGTGATTTCTTGCCGAATGGAATGTGGGACGTAATGTGTAAAAATGGCCAGGATTTGCTGGCTGGTGCAATAACTCCACGTCAGTATTCCCTGAACATGGAGAAAGAATACAACCGATTGAGAAACTACTAAACAAGTGATCATGCCGGTAGCAAGCGCTACCGGCATATTTGGAGATTCTTCTGCGTATGAAATTCCAGTCCCATTCTAGAAATAGAATCAATACCACCGACCTGCTCTATCTACCGGCATTGCTATTTGTCTCAGTGTTTATCTTCTATCCATTCATTCGAGGACTCTACGTGTCATTCACCAATTGGAATGGTTACTCGCAGACTTTTCGATTCATTGGACTGGAGAACTATAGAACAATGATATCTGATCCGGATGTGGGACGTACCATAAAAAATACATGCATCTATGGATTAGGAAGTACCTTCTTTCAAACCTTGTTGGGACTTTCTCTTGCCATATTTTTAGAAAAGCAAACACGGGTAAATTCATTCTTACGTACCCTTGTCTATCTTCCTGTGATTATCAGCCCTTTGATTATTGGCTATATCTGGTATTTCTTTTTCCGGTATTCCGGTGGAGCAATGAATGACATTGTTGGACTTTTTGGAGGAGAACCTGTCGATTGGTTTGCAAATGGTCCTCGTGCAGTTTGGATAATTACCGGAATTAATGCATACCAATTTGTAGGGGGGGTCTCAATGATCATATTTCTTGCAGGTTTGCAGAGTATCCAAAGAGAGTACTATGAGGCCGCAGTTATTGATGGAGCAAAAGAGTCACAAAAATTGGTGCATATAACGTTACCACTCTTGGCTCCCGCTTTTACCTCAAGCATCACATTTAACGTAATTGGTGGAATGAAGCTATTTGATGTTATTGTTGCCACTACCGCGGGGGGGGCCAGGATATGCATCTCAGTCTCTCTCGACAATGATGTATGCTCTGTATTTCTCTTCCCAAAACGCAGGTTATGCTGCTGCACTTGGCAATGTGATGTTGTTGCTTATCGTTTTAATCACCATAGTCTTGTTGCAATTCTTCAAATCCAGGGAGGTTGATTTGGTATGAAGCGGGTTTTCCGAATTTTAATTCAATTCAGCATAGGATTACTATTTGCTGTTCCATTTTACCTATTGATTTCATTAGCCTCCAAAACGCCATCTGACATGTCATCCATGTGGGTTCCTGCAATGTATTGGAACACTAATAATTTTATGGCAGCGTGGGAAAAGGCTCATATCGGCAGGGCTTTGCTGAATACTACCATTATCACCACTGGTACTGTCATCATTATTGTACTGGTTGGCTCTTTAGCTTCCTATCCCTTGGCAAGAAGACCCCCCCACCGTCTGAATCGTGCAGTAAGCATGATTCTGGTTAGTTGCTTGGTCGTGCCACCGCTTACGGTGTTGGTACCGCTCTATAAATTCATTGTTGATATTAAGGGGGGGCTCAACACTCGTTGGGCTATGATATTGATTCTTGTCACGTTTCAACTACCGTTGAGTATTTTTTTTGTTCACCAACTTTCTACGGACACTACCAACAGAATTGGATGAAGCTGCAATGATTGAAGGGTGTTCTTCACTCTCAATATTCTTCCGAATACTCTTTCCTCTCCTCAAACCAGTAACCTCAGCCATTGTTATCCTCTGCGGAATTCAGATCTGGAATGATTATCAGTTCTCATTGTTCTTTCTACAAAGATCGCCCGTACACACCCTTGCAGTAGCATTATCCCAGTTTGTTTCGCAGTATCAGAATGATATTGGCTTGGTTGCAGCTGGATGTCTGGTTGGAATCTTGCCCATGACGGTAATCTACTTGTTTTTGCAGAAATACTTTGTGAAGGGATTATCTGAGGGAGCCATGAAGGGGGGGTGAGTATTTGCATTGTTGTAAGGGTTGTTACCAACTACAAGTAGTTCAAATGAACCAACAGAGTTCAAGAATTGTATGATAGGATTGAGTATCATGTTGCAGAAAGCTTCTTTGCAGAAACAAATCATTATACTTTTTCTATTTGCATTAATGATTCCTGTCCTTATCCTCTCCACACTTTCATCAGTTGCAAGTTATTCAATTATCACCCGAGAAATGGATCGGCATAATGAATCAGTTCTTTCAATGATGGTTGGTTCTATTGAATTGTACCAGGAAGATCTGCAACGATTGACTATCATTCCATATCTTCATGACGATGTGTTTTACGCAATCAAATTAAAGGCGAATGGTCAGTACGAAAGTTCTGATGACTATACAAAGCTATTAGCAGACCGAGCTCTCTCAACGATACTCCCTCGTTACTTACGAGTTACTCGTGACGATGTGCTGGGATTCTCTATATACATGAAGTCAGGAGACACCTATACAATTTCAAAAACAACAATTCAAGAGACTGCAGCAACTCCTTTTTCCACTTCGACTGAAACAGTTACCTCTTCATGGATTCAGGCTGTACTGGCTGCTGATGGTAGGGCTGTACTGCTTGGAAATCGTGAACAAGCGAGGGAATTGTATGGAGAACAGTCTGAATTGGTCTCTGTAGCACGTATGATCAAAGATCCTGATTCCCAAGAATTTCTTGGATTATCGTGGCAGATGCTGATACACGAGTACTCGATCGATCAGTGAAGAATTTAGATTTTGATGTATCTTTCAAGGCATGCATCATGGATCGTTGGGGGGGGCAACTGTCTATACACATGGTTTTGAGCCTGATGAGATTACACAGGTCGGTATCCCTATAGAAGGCTACAGAATGTCTTCAACGGGTGTAGGGAACTCAGGGTGGAACATCCATGTCTATCTATCAGAATCAGAGTTGCTTAGACGTACTGTTTGGATATTCCTATTTGGTGTATTGCTGGTTCTCTCAGGTTTGATAGTTGCTATGCTCTTGTATCATCGTCTCAACCGGTCAGTCGTACACCCTGTGCATGATTTGCTAGCGACTATGAAGGAGGTGGAGAAAGGGAATTTACAGATACGGGTAACACACGAAGAGAAAACAGTACACGATATAGTCATTATCGGAGATCGTCTGAACCAGATGATTCAGTCATTGGACTTTCATATTAAGCAGGAATACATCAGCAGGATGAAGCAACAGGAAGCGGAGTATCAGTCACTGCAATCACAAATAAAGCCTCATTTCCTGCTCAATACACTTAACGGTTTTTTTGGAACTCAATCGTTTTGGAGAAACAAGCTTATTGGAAGAATCTATTCAAAGCCTTGCGATGATGCTTCGATATATCCAGCAACGACAGACAATGACAACAATAGGTGAAGAGTTTCGGTTCATTGAGAGTTATTGCCAGCTCCAGCAAATGAGATTTTCTGATCGTATGATTTATTCAATTGAAATCGATGATCAGGTCAGAGAAGTCCAGATTCCTAGGCTTATGATACAGCCGTTGGTGGAGAATGCTGTAATCCATGGAATGGAACCAGTTAATCGACCTTGTACAATAGTAATTACAGCAAAGCACCAACTGGATGAAAATGGGAATCCCGTCGTTTTAATAGTTGTTCGAGATGATGGTGCAGGGTTCAATGTAGAAAATATTGACTTGCATACATCCATCGGACTAGGCAATTGTTTGGCAAGATTGCAATTGGCATTTCCTGAAGCGACCTATGAGATTCATTCAGAGGCTGGTAAAGGTGCAATGATCAAGATGACTGGTATTCCTCTGCAAGGAGATGATGATGAATATTGTGCTCGCTGATGACGAATTCAGAGCAAGGAAATATCTCTCTCAATTATTGATCGATTATTCCGAACAGTTTTCAGTTGATCTTGTCGGGGGGGAAGCTTCTGACGGTAATGCACTCATAAAAGTGGTAAGAGAAAAGAGACCTGATATAGTATTTGTGGACATCAGAATGCCTGAATGTTCTGGTCTTGAGGCAATAAAGCAATGTGTTCAAGATTTCCCAGAGATTATCTGGGTTGTGGTGTCTGGATATTCAGAATTCGAATATGCACAGAATGCTTTACGGTTGGGTGTATTTGATTACCTCATCAAACCGGTTTCCCATGACGAAGTAAAGAGGATCCTTCAAAAAGCGCACGATTTTCTCGAACAAACTGCACAACAACAGAAGAGGTATCTGAAATCCTTGGTGATGCATCTTTTTCATTCTGATCAAAATTTTGTATATGAAGAGCTTTTATGGAATCGAGATGATCAGGTTGTATTGGGATATTGTATTGGTGATGAGAACATTGAGACAAGAAGGAGTGATTCTCTTGCTATCTGGAAAGAGTGCTTGGAGACTACCAGAAATTTGATGAGGAAGGAAACTGAGACATCTTTCCGATTTACAGTAATCGAGTTTGATACTTTGCAATTCTGTATTGTGTGTACTTCTGCACCACATAAGAAGAAACAAAACGATTTTAATAAGCATTATGAAGCATTACACGGATTATTTGTTCAAGCTCGTAATCTGTTCCGCGAACAAGGGTTTCGGCTGACAACGTTTTTTTTCCCAGCCAATCAAATTCAATGAAATAGTGAAAACTGTTGAGAACTTGCAGAAACAAACCTCCCATAGACTATTCTGGGGGGGTACTGGGTTGGTTCATAAGGCTGGAGAGTCCTTGGCTCCAAGTGATGAAAAATTGGAATCATTTGAACATTACTGTTTTGCAGGTATTGACGCATATAAAAAGGGAAATTACCTACAATTTGTGCATAGTTATAATCAATGCAAATTGCTGCTCCCACAGCTGGAGCTATCCTCAGCCGAAAAAGAGTTTGGACTGCAGTATCTTGCTCACATATTTGCTGTAGACAGACAAGATTGCTTCACACTCTACACTATGCTTGAGAGGATATGTGAAATAGCCAACCAAACTCTTAAAAAGAATCAAAATGCACATGCCACTATCCAACAGATGATTGCTTACATTGATGCCCATTTCTCCGAAGATATCGGTATCGATGTGGTGTCAGGATATATCCAGATGACGCCTAATTATCTTTCGACAATATTTCATGCTCATACTGAAAAGACCTTTACGCGGTATCTTACAGATAAGCGGATTGAAGAGGCTAAAAAGCTTTTATTGGTAAATCCAAATATCCCAATTTCAACGATTGCTCAACAGGTTGGGTATAAAAGTGCACGATATTTTTCTAAGAAATTTCACCAGACTACAGGTATATATCCACATGAATACCGGCAAGGAACGGTTGCTGAAGTAACAAACTGATATGGTGAGATTGTTACTATACCCCCCCAAACATCTCCCCCCCACATAACTGCTTGCCTGACTTTGTCTTGAAAATCTCCTCATATACCTTTCTAATTGCTTCAGTGTTTGTTTTATTTTCTTGGAGGTTAACCAAGAAGTCGCTTTCAACGAGTATTTGGTAGTCGATTCCTTCGATATTTGTGTAGGTGTGATGATGTCCCACCAAGAACGCAACTCTTTCAATCATTGACGAAGGAAATGAGAGCTTAGTCAGGAGATTTCTAGAGAGAGGAGGTCCTTCTTTTTCCTGTAAATCTCCTCTACTGCTTCCATACTTTTCTAAGGACACCTTTATACCAATATCATGCACAAGTGCGGCTGCTTCCAAGGTTGCTAGCGTTTCCTCATCAAGGCCTTCAAGCAAACCGATTGTTCTAGCATAGTCGTGGACCTTGGCAAGGTGAGCAATACGCTCTGGATTGCCCTTTTCATAGGCGAACATCTGCTCATGGAGTAGGGCGATGAGGTCGTTGGTGTTTTGCATGACAATAGGTTCCTTAAGGTATTGGATTACAGGGAGTATTACTTCCAATTAGAGTGATTCTATCATCGTTTTGCAAGCCAATGCATCGCATTCTGCCACATCAGCCGATAGCTTCCCATTCGACAAAATCCTGAGGACACCAATGTGGCCCGATATCAGACATCCAAACCAATGATCGCCCTTTCCCATACTCCATCGTAGCAAGAAGGGGGGGATGTCCGTAGCCTGTCTCAAGAATGAGATGAGCATCCTTTTTCAGCGGTGCTTCTTGATAACCCAAGAGGATAGGCCACTGCTTTGGAATGTTTGCAATAATTGGATGTATAGGATCAAGGACGCGAATACTTGTTCCTTCCGGCGTCTCAACACGGTCGTCAAATGTATAAATATCGACAGGTAGAACCTCTTCAATTGGTGTTCTGAAATACTTGGCAGAAGCTTGGATACCCGCGAAAGACAGGTATCCTCCACACATACAAAGTGCCCCCCCACCTTTTTTTTACCCACTCCCTGATCAGTTGAAGCCGATTCACCGAAGTTTTGCCTTCAATAAATACACGTCTACTTAGTAAAAGCGAATTTGCACCAATGTCACTAAGGATTACCACATCATACTTGGATAATTCTTCAATACTGGAAGGGAATTCTTCTCCAGCAAGATGACCGGCAAGATGCGTGTATTCAATCTCCTGATCCGCTTCTAGGACTTTTCTCATATGCTCTTGCCCAGTTTCATAGATACCGGAACTGAAGTGGTCAAATCCTTTGTGATGAGAACTCTCGGAAAACCAGGATTCACCAACTAACATGACTTTGATAGGTTTCATTTGGCAGCCTCCTTCTGCAGGGTTGGTTGAGTAGGCTCTCGGAATACCACTTTCTTGTGTTCAGTAAAGTAATTCATAACCATGACCAAGATAAGGACACCACCCCCCAGATAAGGGAAATATAGTAACTACTGATTCTTGGGAAGCGGTTGAGACCAGTCTCGAGAAGACGTAAGAGGATTATTGCTAAAACAACCCCCCCGCTGATTCGTCCCCCCCGGCCGCCATAGGGATTTACCCCCCCTCCCAATACAACTATCAAGACACATTGCAGGGTATAGACTGTCCCATAGTCAGCTCTTGCAGAGTTGTAGTTAGCAAGCATTATCATTCCACCAAGTGCCGCACAAATGCCTGAGAGCATATACGTTTTCATGTACAGTCTATCAATATTAAGACCACTGAATTTAGCTACATTTTCATTGGTGCCCAACATGTAAATCTTTGTCCCAAAGACGGTCTTTGAAATAAGAAACCATATAAGGGCTGCCATCACAATAAAAATGATCAGTTGCACTGGTATCAGATCGAAGAGACGATTATTAATGGTCTTGGCATACGTACGAGAAAATTTGCTTACAGCATTTCCATTCGTCAATGCTAGACAAATACCAGTAAACAACTCTCCAGATCCCATTGTGGCAAGTATTGGAGGAATATGGAATTTTGAAACAAGCAATCCATTGAATAGCCCCCCCAAGGATCCTCCAATAAGAATTCCCAGGAGAAATACCAAAGGAATGGCAAAAGCTGGAAGTCCTCCAGCAGCATCAGTAAGGCGAAGCAGGAGGAATCCCATAAGGATAGAGGTAAGGTTAGCTGTCCCAACAACCGATAAGTCAATGCCTCCTGTAATCATACAGAGCATGACTCCCAGGCTCATGATACCAAACTCTGGGAACTGTGCAGCCATCGTCTGGAAATTAATCATGGAGTAGAACTTGCTGAAACGAGTAATTGCCATGAACAACAGCCAGACGACAATCATCAAGATCAAACGCCAAAGATGTCGGTCATTGCGATAAATCTGTTGAAAACGGTGAATTGGCTGTATTTTTTCCTGGGTCATCATGCAGCCTCCTTGCTTTTCACTCTTTTGCTGCGAACTTTATTCATGTGCATAACCTGATAGGCGCTGACCCCCTGTTCCAATGATGATCAGGGCACCAGTGAAAACACTCTTGTATGAAGTTGGTATTCCAAGCAGAATCATGGAATTTTCCACAATTACAATAAGCAAGGTACCAAGCATACATCCCAGTAAAGTACCGCGTCCTCCCGTAATAGCTGTGCCACCCAAGACGACACCGGCAATAATATTCATTTCCATACCGAGCATATTGGTTGGATGTGCTTGTTGCATCATACAAACCCTGATAACACCAGCAAGACTTGCAATCATTCCTACCATTATGTACATGACCACTTTTGTCCGCACTACGTTGAAGCCTGCTCGGTGGGCACTGACCTCACTTCCTCCAATCGCATAAATTCCGCGGCCAAACATAGTGTATTTCAATAGGAAAAAGACAAAGAGCAGCACAATAACGAAGGCAATGAAGGTAACTGGCATACGGCTGGTCAATCCAGAAACAGGATTACGCGCGGTAAAGATTGCAGAGGTGCCCCCCCAGTCCCGCATTCCTGAAGGAATGATGGTCAACTGTCTGGAATTCAATGCCCCCCCTTGCATAATACCCTTGAATACACTTGAGGAACCGAGCGTTACAATGAGAGCCGGAAGCTTGAAATATCCGATGAACAATCCATTAAATGCACCAAGCAAGGCACCGATAGCGAGAGCCATCAAGATTGCTACCCAGACCCCCCCACCTTGGTAGTTGATATCCAACAGATATTTTGTTGTTGCATATACACTCAATGATGCGAGAGCGGGAAATGAAACATCAATACCTCCAGAAATGATTACCAGGAAAGTACCTATTGCAAACAATCCAGGGACAATCAACGCTGACGCAATGTCAACAAGGTTGTTGGAAGAGAAAAATTGCCCAGATCGGAATTCTATCAACAAGCATAACGCCAGAAGCACCAGGAATATATAGGGTTCATTCCGACGAGAGAGTTTCTTAAGTAACGTACGTGTTGTATCCACCGTAATGCCTCCCTACAACATATGTGACAAAATCAGCTTCTCATCAGTCTTCTCTGCTGAGAGCTCAGTAACAATTCTTCCATTCTTCATGACCAGAATACGGGAACAATTTTCTATCACTTCAGGAAGATCGTCACTGAAGATGATGATGCCAATCCCTTTCTTTGCCAAATCTTGGAGAATTCCATGGATATCATGTTTTGACCCAATATCTACTCCAACGGTAGGTCCGTTCAGAACCAGAATCCTTGGATTACATGCAAGCCATTTTGCAAGTACGATTCTCTGCTGATTACCTCCGGAAAGAGTCTGGCTTCGCGTTGTT
>JDSH01000175.1_pt1 | contig 19682 bp, 29 predicted proteins | sample 199451 | NCBI WGS metagenome assembly JDSH01 (sample SAMN02584198, study PRJNA231836) | bioreactor metagenome | isolation source: continuous culture bioreactor electron acceptor NO2- transfer2 day 38 after... | place: Germany: Bremen | reverse complement strand
TCTTGTCTTACGTTTCTGTATGATTGTTATGACCGTGAGAAGGATAAGCAGTCCTAAAAGGAATACTGCCACACCAGAAATAGTGAGGGCAAAATGCCCTTGGGGGGGTACACTGAAAGGCAAGTTCAAATGTGTTACTCCCTGTCCTCCAAAACAACGTATGACAATACCTTAGCATACCCCCCCCATGTATCCTGCTAGCATTTGGAGCCTTACTTTTCGAGTATTTTCCTGATAGTCCCAACCAAATCATGGCAGTGTTCGAATTCCCTGTCCCTCACTCCTTGGTGTGCATTTCCCATGATATAGCCTTTGCCTGCAGCCTCAAGCATGGGAATGTCATTCTCATCATCCCAAAGGCATAGGTATGGGCTATGGGAACAGAGAAATGTTCACTGATTGCTTTCAGTGAGGTACCCTTCGACGTGGGACAGATATCAAACATCTCTTTCCCTGTTGTGACTACATGAAAGGAGGAACCCCCCCAGGCCTCCCGGCTTTGTTTCAGAACCGTAGGCAGATTGCCATCGCACACTGCTGTGATCTGCAGCACATCTGCCGGGACTTCACTGAATGTGTCAAAAAAAATTCGTATACCCTTTTGCAAGATAGCTCTTTGCTTTCAGTTGTTCCCGGGAGGAAGTAGGCAAGCAGATTGCATCTGTTGTTGAGATAAGCGCCGTGGCTCCCCCCCAAGCATGCAATGAAGAGGTTATCACCTCCGCCAAGGGACGTGCTATACCATGATTGGGAAACAACTCCGTTCCCTGATACAATACCCTGCAACCATTGGAAGCTGAAAAGACCACCCGCGAGGAGACTGGTGAAAAGAGGGGGGGGATGAGTGCCTTATGAAACCGTCCGCTGGATATACAGACAAGGAAATCGGCCTGTCTTGCTTCCTCTACCACAGCAAAGAACTCCGATGAGACTATTCTCTCCCCCCCATGGGGGGGAAGAATGGTTCCATCCACATCACAGAAAACGATACCGGCATATGTGTGCACATCCACCTCCAAAATGTTGTTCATCAGTATGGCTGATATCCCCCCCTCCGGAGGCAAGAGACGTGAATTTTACTCTTGATTACTTAACATATATATAGTATATCAAGAGTATGAGTACCGTTTTGATTGGAACTTCAGGCTATAGTTATACCGAGTGGATAGGACCAGTGTATGCACAAGGAACCAAACGAGAGGAGTTCCTTGCCCACTATGCCCAACGCTTTCCCACCGTGGAGCTGAACTTCAGCTACTATCGTATGCCTGAGGCCACACAGCTTGCAGCAATGCACAAAAGTGCTCCATCCCTCCAATTCTCCATCAAGCTCACCAGAGCCTTACCCATGCCATTGATCCTGCCTCCTGGAGAGAGCAGGCGCTCTTGTTCTCCCATGCCCTTGAACCACTGGCACAAAACCAAGTGCTCAGTGCTGTCCTGCTGCAATTCCCCCCCTACTCGTTTCACTATGAAGTAGCAGAGCGCAAATATCTGGACTCACTCCTAAAAGCCCTGGACCCCCCTTCCCACTTGCCATCGAATTCAGGAACAGCAGCTGGTACAACAACCGTACCCTCGACTCACTGCGACAGAGAAATATTGCCCTTGCTTCGCTCGATCTACCCTCTGTGAAAGGCAACCCACCCATGATGGATGTAATAACCAGCAGCTCACTGGCCTACATCAGGCTTCACGGGAGGAATGAGGAGACTTGGTGGGGGGGATCAGATAGTGCAAGCCGTTACGACTACCTGTACAGTGCTAAGGAATTAGCCAGCCTGCTTGGGCGTATTCAATCATTTACCACGCATACACAGAAGGTACTCATCTACTTCAACAACCATAGAAGAGGTCAGGCAGTAGCCAATGCACTGACGCTGTATCAGTTGGCAGTGGGAGGCAAAGCATGCAACCAACAGAAGCAAGCATCATCCATATCAATGTAACCGATTTTGCAGCAGCAGTAGAGGTGGCAAAGAATCCAAGTCTCGCTGACACCCCCCCATTTGTGATCGCCTTGGAGGGATCAGCAAGAACGGTAGTGCTCACCCCCCCATCCGCCGAGCGTGGGAGGAAGGGGGGGTTCGATCCGGTATGCCCCCCTCCGTTTTGCAATGCAGCTGATTCCCTCCCTGCAGGTGCTCCCCCCCTGGGACAGTCAAAGCACGGGGGGGAAAGCCGATGAAGCAATTACCACCATCGCACAGGCATATTCTCCCAGCATCCAGTGCGACCGGGGGGTGGCCATATCTATCTGGATATGCAAGGAACCACTCGTCTCTTCGGCCCGGTGGTGGATAGCGCAGTGCAGATTCAGGGAGAGATCAGGAAGAAGCTGAATCTTGAGGCTTCTGTGGCTGTTGCATCCAACAAACTGGTCGCAAAGGTGGGTACCCGTACCACCCGACCTGCTGGATTGATCCAGGTCAGGCAGGGAGATGAGGCCTCATTCCTTGCTTGGCAGGATGTTTCCTTGCTGAGCGGAGTGGGCTCTGCAACTGCACGACTACTCTCAGTGGCAGGGATTAAGACAATTGGCCAGATTGCTGTCCTAGAGGATGACCAAGTACTTGCCTTCCTGGGAAAACGTGGTCTTGCCCTTCGCGATGCCGCCCGTGGATTGGATAACAGCCCACTAGAAAACGGGTTGCCGGGAAAACGGATTGTGCAGAGAAAGATCAGGTTTGCTGAGCCAATTTTGGAGATGGATGCCCTCAAGGCCGCTGTGGTTGCTGCTGGGGGGGAGGATGCAGCCTTGGCTATGAGTCTGCAGGACTTGGTTCGGCAAAGATACAGATAGCGTTGCTCTACAGTGATGGAAGAAGAAGCGAGGCTTCACACCGCATAAAGGGACAGTGGGTCTATGACCATGAAATTGCCCTTGTCGCATGGAAGGTTGCACAGCTGGCAGCAAGCCGCAGGGTGCGCATTCTCTCTTGTTCTCTCTCCCTAGGCGAGCTCTCCCCCCCACTCGCCCCCCCGACACTGGACCTCTTTCTTCCCGGTGCACAACATCGCTCTGATTCCCTGCAACAGGCAGTTGACCGAATGCGTCATAAGTTTGGTCCTGGCATCCTGACCCATGGGGGGGCAGCACTTGCCCATGCGTAGTCGTCTAGCCCTGAGCACAGCCTACTCCCTTCTCTTTTCTCCTGTGGCATCAGAGGATCTCTTTGACCGTCTACAGTCCATGCAGGTAACACAGGTAGCCATCACGGACCGCGACAACCTCTATGGGTATCCTGTCTATAGGGAAGCAGCAAAAGAGAGGGAAATCTCCCTTATCTGCGCTTGCCTGCTTAGTGAGAAGACGGGAGACCTCTTTGCCTTTGTCCAGGACCAGAGGGGGGGCTATGAGCTACTCTGCAATCTCATCAGCAAGAGAAATCTTGACCCTTCCTTCTCATACCTCCCTACACTCAAGGAAACTTCAGAAGGCTGGTGTTGGCAACCGCAAGCAGTGCAATCCTTACCCAGCTTGCCGGTACAGGAGCCAAGCTGTATGGTGCAATCAGCCAGATTCCCTGCAGATCATTACCACCGCGAAGAAACTCACTGTTCCCCCCCTTCTTGCTGTTGATGGGGGGGCATTTCTCCTCGCCGAAAGTCAGAGGGAGGTTCACCAGGTACTTCGAGCCATTGCCCTTCATACAAGTGTGGGTAGCCTTACAGATGATGAGTATTTCCAAAAGGGTGGCATCTTGCTTGAACACAAGGAGTGGGAGCAGGTCTTTGCTCCATGGCCAGAGGCCATTGAGAACGCAGAGCGTCTCAGGCCGTATGACCCGTTTTCTTCCTCCCTGATCTTTCCCACTTATCCGGTCACTGATGTGGGCAACGCAGAAGAGGAACTGAAAAGCAGGGTCTACCGAGGTGCAGAGAACCGCTATGGGGGGGAGATCAATGATGCCATCATGGAACGCATTGAATATGAGTTGGGTATCATCAACGAAAAGGGGGGGTTTGCTCCCTATTTCCTTGTGATGCACGACATAGTACTGATGAGCAGCAGAACCTGCGGTAGGGGGGGATCAGGAGCTGCATCCATCGTCTCCTACAGTCTTTTCATCACCAATGTGGATCCCATTGCCCATCATCTGTACTTTGAACGATTCCTCTCCCCCCCTTCCCGTCAGGATCCTCCGGACATCGATGTTGATTTTGCTTGGGATGAGCGAGACGGGATTTTTGCTGCAGTCTTTAAGCGCTTTGGCATTGAGCATTGTGCAAGGGTAGCAAACCATAACAGGTTCCGTCTCCGCTCAGCAATTCGAGAAACAGCCCGATGCTATGGACTGAGTGATGCACAGATTACCAAAGCGGTGGAGACATTGTTCATGAGGGGGGGGTCGATGCGCTGCTTGACCCTCTTTGGCAGACCATTGTTCGTATTGCCACAGCACTCGACCGACTTCCCAAAGAGATATCCATGCACTGCGGGGGGGGTTGGTCATCACACCCAAGCCGGTAACCTGCTATGCCCCCCCGATCCTTCGCTCAGGTGATGGGTATCCTCTGCTGAGTTGGGAGAAAGAGGGAACAGAACAGGCAGGCTTTGTAAAGATTGATCTCCTGGGAAACCGTTCCCTTGCAGTCATTCGTGACACCTTGGGAAACCTGCGGGAAGAGGGAGTATTCATTGATGAGCGAACCTGGCAACCTGCAGAAGATGCTGAAACAGTCGATGCACTCGCCCGTGGGGGGGATTCGATGGGCGTCTTCTACATTGAGTCCCCCCCTGCCATGAGACAGTTACAGAAGAAAACAGGACGAGGTGACTTTGCTCATATCGTCATTCACTCTTCCATTATCAGACCTGCAGCAAACAAGTATATCAATGAGTACGTTCAACGCTTGAAAGGCAAACGGTGGGAACCCCCCCTGCATCCCCCCCGGCTTGCTATATCCTCGATGAAACCTATGGAATACTTTGTTATCAGGAAGATGTCTCCAAGACAGCAGTTGCCTTGGCAGGATTTTCCCAAGCTGATGCAGACCAGCTTCGCAAGGTCATCGCAAAGAAAGCCGTAGAAAAACGGTTGCAGGCATTCAGGGACCAGTTTTTTGCTGGCTGCCATAAGAATGGGGGGGTGTCTCTTGCTGTCACAGAACAAATCTGGCTGATGATGCTCTCCTTCGATGGCTACTCCTTTTGCAAGCCCCCCCACTCAGCAAGCTATGCCATGGTATCCTTCCAAAGTGCATACCTCAGGTTCATCATCCATCACATTTCATGGCCGCTGTATTGACCAACCAAGGAGGATATTACCGACCACAGGCGTACATCAGTGAGGCAAGAAGAATGGGTATTACCATAGCCGGCCCCCCCGATATCAATATCAGCCGGATTACGTACTGGGCAGAAGGAAACACCCTCATCATCGGCCTTATGGCAATTGCTGAACTCAGCAGAAAGGCTATGAAGCGAATTATCGAGGAACGCAAACAAGGAGGGAGATTCTCCACCTTGGAAGAAGTTCCCCCCCTCCGGATCTCCCTGGACAGGGAGGATCTGGTCACCCTGGTAGCCTCTGGTGCGTTTGACTCATTGGCACCTGAGAGAAAACGAAGTGAACAGCTCAGGCTCCTGCTTACCACCACACGTGCTAATCAATCCTATGGACAGGCAGACCTGTTTGCCACGCCTCTCCCCCCCTATTGCAAGAAAGAACAGCTTCCTGTTGCCGTACATCGCTCTTTCAGTGAAGAAGAACTCCACCAGGAGTTTTCTTCCCTGGGATTCCTCAGGAATCATCATCCATTGGTCCTCTATGCACACCTCCTGAGATCAGTTCATCGAATCAAGGCCAGTGAGATTGACCAGAATGTAGAGAGGTATGTTACTCTCATCGGCTATCAGATCACCCAGAAGCAGGTATTGACCAAAACTGGAGAAAGTATGAGCTTTGTCTCCTTTGAGGATGAGACAGCACTCTATGAGACAGTACTATTCCCTGATCTCTACAAGCGTCTCTACCCTTTGCTGTCAGGTCGATGGCCGCTGCTGGTCTTCGGCTTGGTAAAGAGTGATGAAGGGGGGGCCCTGATCGTGGAGGTTCAGAACCTGAGGAAATTGGGATCCTAGATGGATGTTTCTTTTTCAATTCGCTGAAGGTAGGCTTTCATGTTGAATTTTCTCTCCAGTCCCTTGTCATTCATATAGCGGATGTTCCCAAATATGGGGGGGCGTTCCACCCATGGGCGGTCATGCTTGCCAAAACACCAGGCAACCCCCCCGGCATACCCATTGGGATCACGGCCATCGGTTTGGTAGGTATTATTCAATTTCAAAGCCCATGCAAACCCAATCTTTGGTGTCGGACTCCACTCCAGGATCTTCTTTCCCCCCCAGTACATACGTAGATAGTTGTGCATCCCTCCCAGCACCACCAACTCCTTCTGTGCAGCATTCCAGTAAGGATCGTGTGTCTCTCCATTTTCCAGCTCTTCATAGCTGTAGGTAACTGGACGAGGATCCTCTTCATGCTTCTCTAGCGTACGTCTCGCCCAGGAAGGAAGCCCCCCCTCATACTGATCGTAGAATGGGTTGAAAGCTACAAAGTTGTAGGCAAGCTCACGCCTGACGATCAACTGTTCCAAGAACGCAGGGACATCGCTTATATCCAGATCTTTTACAGCATGGTAGATGGTAACTGGCTGATCTGCCCAAAATGAAGATATGCACTGAGACCACTGCTGTGGTTGACTGCCGGATCATTGCGTTGTGTATCATAGCCTACTAAATTACGTTCGATGAAGTCATCCAATCTTGAGAAAGCTTCAGTACTTCCCCCCCCTCGTAAATGCAGAGCAGAGCCACCCTTTTGCTCAATCCCCCCCAAGGATTCAACAAGTAATGGGATGTCTTCAAGATCAGCTGAATCAAAGGGAAATTCAAAGGAGAGACTCTTCGTATTGATCTCAGGAAGCTGAATCTCCTGTGCAAAGTAGGAGATCATGGGCTCTATTTTTCTTCTTAGGGTTGCAGCAGAGTATTCTTCCTTGTTGCTTACCGCTTCAACAGGTACCACAACATTTGCTTCAACCTCATAGAAGGAACACGCAAGGAGGGAAGAAACCTCCTCCCTCCACGAACGTTCCATGTGGGTATAGGCTCTATCGACTATCAGAGAGGCTAGATGCGGTTGTAGCTGTTTCAACCCCCCCTCAACGACTCCAAAAGAGGAGATAATCATGGAAATAGAGCGTTCCAGGAGCTCCTGTTTTACTTCTTTGATACCTTCCAGCATGAATCGGTAGTGACGGGCGGTAGCCCCCCCTGCAAAATGTGGAGTGATTCCAAAATAAACAACCAGTGGTTTTTTTGAGAGCATTTGCTGTCTCTATTGCGAATGCGAGGGCTTCATTCTGTTCCACCCTCCCGGATGCCTGCATCCAATACACTACATACGGCTTCTCATGCAGTGTTGGTTTGGTATTGAGTTTCCTGATTCTCTGTTCATCAACCATCATACCCAAGCGTACCACAGCTTATACCACTAGAGAAAAGAAAAAAGCGGTATCCATCTAAAGATACCACACAAAATCTTATCGCTTTATTCTCATTTCAACACACTTCGTTGATTCCAGAGTTGCCAAGCTCATAGGTCCAATTGTTCATCAGCCTTAGAGTCGTCTTATTCTCCGGTTCAGCTGATTCAATTCTGAATAATATTGCCTTGTTCTCATCATCCTCCACACTCAAATTGGGATCTTTCTCATACTGGTCACTCATCAGCTCAAAATATGCTTTGTAGCGACCCAATGAATCAGCACTTCCTGCCTTTAGTTCCAGCTTCACAGGTTATTAGAGCGCAAAGAATTGTCTCTCGACCCAGTCGGTTCTCTGCCATCAAATTCCATGTCTTTGATCGGGGGGGAGTTCATAAAGGCATAATCTGTCATCCAGAGATACCGGATGCCCTGCAGAGTATAGCTTCCAGGTTCCAAGTTTTCTTTATAGAATACCAAACCTGCTTCCGTCATTCCCTCAATCACTGAGAAGGAAACCTCCTTGCCATTCTCATCGACCACTACAGGAATGAAGCTACTGGTGAAATTCACTTCCACTACATCATCATCCATAGTTCCTCGTTGACCATCGGTGTATGCAACCAACTCCACGAACAATAGTGAGGATTCACTGGAAGCGGGTGGAGCGACATCAAATCCTAGCAGACCTGCCATGAGCGATGCACAGGAACTTAACGTGAGGGTAATTAAGACCAACAACAATGCCAAAAAATTTTTGTACCGTACTTCCTTTTTTTTCATAGATATACCTCTTGAAAATTTTGTATATGCAGGCTACGTCCTGTTTATACCGGGCACAAGCAAAAAAAAGACTCACTTTTAAACAATTTATAAAGATTTTTCATTGCCAAAATTTCTTTGTCTTTCCAATATGCTGAAATAGCGACCAAAACAGAAAAACATTTCCGTAAATTGTTCGACAGAATTGACTGTCTGTGTAGTTTTCTTTAGCATGCCAAAAAGGAGTCCACTATGGCTAAACAACTCAAAACCGGAGCAGAGATAATCGCACGAAGCCTTGAGGATCTTGGCGTACAGTATGTCTTCGGATATACAGGGGGGGCGGCCATTCTGCCAGTCATGGATGAGCTAGCAAAGAGCTCAATTGAAATTGTCGTCAATGCCAATGAACAGTGCGCTGCTTTCAGTGCTGCAGGATACTCCAGAAGCAGTGAGCAGGTCGGTGTTGCCATAGTGACCAGTGGACCAGCCATAACCAATGCTCTTACTGCTGTAGCTGACAGTTATGCTGACAGCATTCCTCTGTTGGTGATAGCAGGACAAGTTCCTGAGCATAAGATTGGTACTGACTCATTCCAGCATATTGATGTTGCCTCTGTATTTGGTCCCACAGCCAAAAAGGTATATTCAGTAAAAGCATTGAATAATCTTGAGCATGTAATCAAGGATGCATACTTTCTGGCACAATCAGGCAAGCGTGGACCGGTTGTCATCGACTTGCCGATGAACCTGCAACAAAAAGCTGCGGGCTATGAAGCACTCCCCCCCCTTGGGCAGTTCAGTACCGTCTATGACCAGGATGTCCATCTCTCCTCTTCCCAATGCAAACAATTTTTTGACTTGCTCGGGCAAGCAGAGCACCCACTCTTGTATTTGGGTGGGGGGGGCTTAACAGTGAACGCGGGAGTGAAGCCATCAGACGATTCAATGAACGATTTGCAATCCCATCGGTAAATACGCTGATGGCAAAAGGTGTGGTGAATGAGCGTGAGGCAACCAACCTTGGTATGCTTGGTATGTTCGGCACCCCCCCCGCTGCAAACAAGATAATTCAGGAGAACGACCTTTTCCTTGCTATTGGAGTTAGATGGGATGACCGTGTCGCTGAAAAGGTAGGTTTTGCCATTCAGGCTAAGATTGCATTCATTGATATCCATGCAGACAAGGTACAGCAAATCCGGGTAGAAAGGCAGCCTGTGTTCTCCTTCATTGGAGATGCTGCAATCATTCTTCATGACCTTTGTGACTGGGCAGATGCACAGGACCTTAGCCTTCCCATTGATGAGTGGAGAGACCATGCGGCGCAACTGAAACGTCATTGGCCGCTCGCCTACAATACCGAAGCACCTACCATACAAATGGCACAGGTCTTAAGCACCTTGGATACTCTCATCGACGAATCTACCATCATTACCACAGGAGTGGGAAACCATCAGCTGTTCTCTGCCCAGTATATCCGATGCCAAAAACCACGATCATTCCTTACCTGTGGTGCCTTTGGAACCATGGGAAGCGGCATGCCACTCGCCGTCGGTGCTGCACATGCCAATAAGGACAAACAAGTTATCGTGGTAGACGGGGGGGATGGAAGTTTCAGGATGAATATGGGTGAGCTTTTCACTATCGGAACCAAGTGTCTTCCCATCAAGATCCTCCTACTCAACAACCATGCTGATGGCATGGTCTACAATCTTGAGGATGCTGCATATGAAGGTAGGCACTCTGCTACCTGCAGAAAAGAGGATGTCAATTTTGCGAAGATGGCAGACCTGTGTGGCTTCTCCTATAGCAGAAGGATTGAACAGAAAGAAGAGATAGAGCCTGCGCTCAAAGTGTGGATGGAGAGCAAGGGACCAAGCTTGCTTGAAGTTATAACCGACAGAGGGGGGGAAGTGCTGTATCCTGTTGTAAGACCCGGTGCTTCTTATGCAGATATGGACCTTGGTCCATTTATAAAGGAAAAGGAAACAATATGAGCAGTATTCTTATGATTTTCAATCATGCCCCCCCTTATGATGGGAGCGATATTACGTGGAATGCTCTTCGCCTTGCAGGACAGCTGCAGGTAACAGGCCATACAGTGCGAATCTTCCTGATGAATGACGCTGTCGATCTTGCACGAGATTCCAACAAGAAGCCTCTCGAGTATGACCAGGACCTATCGCAGATGCTCCGCGACCTGATAGCTAAGGATGTACAGGTGAGGGTTTGTGGTACATGCATGGCGCGTTGTGGTATCCATAAGAACGAACCCTATTTTGCCGGTGCTGAGAAATCCACCATGGCAGCTCTCTCTGAATGGACTACTGACAGTGACAAGGTCCTGACATTCTAAGTGCTCTACAGCATTTTTAGATTGAACTTTGGCATGAAGGGGGGGAGGAACCCTTTGTCTCCATAATATTCGATATCACCCTCGCCTATTGGAATTTCATCATATGAGATGGTCCAAAGTCGAGGGTGTCGTTGTAATACGTACTATTGGTGGAATCCTTATAGAAATTGATTTGAGCCGAATTTGTTACATCCAGGCCAGCAGTAGTGCTTTCGCTTTCTATGATGATCTTGGGTTCTTCAGCAGTTCTGACGCCTCTCTCCTTACCCATAACCACAGAGAACGAGCGAGGTTTCTCATAAGCATCTCCCACGTCACTATCAGGATACTTTCAGCATGATCTGAACTAATAATCTGACAACATCAGAGTTATGTATATTCCTGAAAGTAGTGGTAGTTTTATTACCCTTGGAGAAACTCATTCCTGTATACTGAAATGAGGAGTCACTTACATACATATAACGTACCACGGAGCTGGAATCATTTTCTGGACCATCTCTGAAACAGGTGAAGTATCTTTTCTGATGGGTAAACGTTCAATGTCTCCACAGAACCATATGTGGTCCTTCCCAGGAGGCACATGGGAGAGAGCAAGAGATGGGTATGATACCAAGGGAAAGATTTCCTACAAAGAGACAGCAATAAGGGAGTGCCATGAAGAAGTGGGAATAAACGTTCCATCCAAAGAGAACATGCTGCTTCTCTGGTCGCTTGATGTACCAGGTTTTCACTACCAAGTCTATACATATCAACTCACGAATCAATTAACACCACCCTACATCTCTGAATTCTCTGAAGCAAGATGGGTTACCTTCTCTACCGTACCAACGCCTACGGTAACCTTCGTGAGGACTCAGATTCGTAGGCTGAAGCGCTTCATCGAGCAGGTGGATAATTAGAAAACCACAGCATGCTATACATGTTTTTTTGGTACCACTCATTATTACCTTACGTGTTTTTTTATAAATAAAAGGAACCGCTGCTTTTTATGCAACGATTCCCCCCCATTTATACCAGTAAGCTTTGTATCTTACGGTTTGATGTGGCAGAAATAGTAGTGATCCTCGGATAGGCGCACCATGGGAGGATACTCCTTCTCACAAATCTCACCTACTTGCTTGTGACATCGACCAGCAAACGGACATCCCTTTACCTTTTTTTTGCAGGATCAGGAAGCATCCCTTCAAGTTCAATGATATCTTTCTGTTTGGTTGGGTCAACCTCTGGAACAGCTGAAAGCAGTGCCTCTGTGTACGGGTGGTGGGAGTTGTCCATCACCTCATCACGCTTTCCATACTCAGCAATCTTTCCTGCATACATTACCATGATGTAATCACTGAGATAGTTGATGACATTCAGGTCATGAGAGATGAACAAGTAGGCTACATGAGTGTCCACCTGTAGATCATTAAGCAAGTTGAGTACCGATGCCTGAACTGAAACGTCAAGCGCACTGGTTGGCTCATCACAAACGATCAAGTTTGGAGATATGGAGAGCGAGCGGGCAATAGCCACACGCTGCTGTTCTCCCCCCCACTAAGCTGCCGGGGGGGTTTCTTCTCCAAATACTCCTTGCCCAAATCAACTTTCCTGAGGATATCAATAATCTTCTCACGCCGCTCATTCGCATCATTGATGTTAGCAAGCTTCTGCATGGTTCGACCAATGATCTTTTCTACGGTATGGGAAGGATTGAGACTCCGTCCAGGATTCTGGAAGATGAGCTGAATATTCTTCAGTGTTTCCTTATCCCGCTTATTCCAGCCAATCGAAATATCAGTATCCCCCCCGAAGAGAATCCTACCCTTGGATGGAGGAAACAATCCACTGACCATATGTCCGGTAGTGGATTTACCACATCCAGACTCCCCCCCAACAATTCCAAGAATTGAATGAGGTTTTACAGAGAACTCAATTCCATTTACAGCATATACTTTACGTCTGCTGCCATAAATCTTATGCAAATCCTCTACCTTAAGCAGATCACGTTCACTGTCAAAGTCAGGATCATCCTTGCGTGGAGTCGGAGTAAGTCGTACCTTCAGCTTGTCAGGGATATCCTCAGCATATGCACGATCGCACGCAGCAAAGTGAGTCCCCCCCTCAATCTTCTTGATCCCATATTCACTGATACAGGTATCGTTTTTCTTGTCACAGCGGTCAGCAAATGGACAGCCACCTTCATCAGCCCCCCCACGTTTCTTCACATAACCGGGGGGGATAGTGTTCAGCTTCGTCTTTTCCTTCACTACCCCCCCACCACGAGGCATACAGTTAATCAAGGCACGGGTATACGGGTGCACAGGATTCTCAAAAATCTGCTGTTTAGGACCGCTCTCGACAATCTCACCACTGTACATAACCACGATATTCTCAGCAACCTTGTTGATAACACCAATATCATGCGAGATATAGATCATGGACATTTTCAGCTTATCCCTGAGCTCTGCAATAGAGTCAAGAATGACAGCTTCAGTGGTAACATCCAACGCAGTAGTAGGTTCATCAAGAATCATAAGGTCCGGCTTGCATAGCAATGCCATCGCAATACAAATTCTCTGTTGAATTCCACCACTAACCTGGTGAGGATACCTTCTCACAATGCCCTTGGGGGGGTCTCCAAGGTTCATCATTGCTAAGGCTTCAATCGTTGCTTTCCTAGCCTTAACCTTGTTCAACTTCTGGTGGTGCATTCCCACTTCATCCAGCTGAAAACCAATGGTAAGAGAAGGGTTGAGAGAAGAGTATGGGTTCTGGAATACCATGCAATTCTATTGCCACGCACAGTTTCCATATCTTTTTCAGATTTCTCGAGCAAATTATCACCCTTGAAACGAATAGCTCCCTCTACCTCTGCATTACTTGCGAGGTAACGCATTACGGTGAATGCGAGAGTACTCTTTCCACATCCCGATTCACCTATGATGCCAATCGATTCACTGTATTCCAGATTCAAGGACACATTGTTGACTGCAGAGAAGGTCCCATCAAAGGTGTTGAATCGTACATGGAGGTTTTCAATTTCTAAAATATTATCTTTCATGTATCAATACCTTACTGACAAAGTCAGAGAAAATTGAGATGGCAATCACCAAGGAAGCAATAGCCAAAGCTGGAAACAGAACCGTCCAAGGCGCTTGAGCAATGACCGGTTTGTTCTCGATAACCATCATACCCCCCCAGTCAGGGGGGTAGGAGGTTGCAAGCCAACTCCCAAAAATCCAAGAGAGGCAACCATCATAATAGAATATGCAAATCTGGCAGTAGCTTCTACAATGATAGGCCCCCCCGTGGTATTGGAAGAATCTCTACGAACATGATATACAAGTGGTTCTCACCACGGATACGGGCAGCAGAGACGTATTCCTGGCTCTTCTCGGTCAACAACACACCGCGGGAAACACGGGCTGTAGCAGGAACAAAGGCAATGGATACAATGATTGTCAAGCTCGCAATACTGGAGTCTCCAAGAATACCAAGGATAACCATGGACAGTACCAAGGGAGGTATGGCCATAAGGATATCCATTCCACGAAGGAATGCCGTATCAAGTTTCCCACCGAAGTAACCAGCAGAGAAGCCAAGTAAAATACCTACCACTGTTGAGAATATGGAAGTCAACAGTGCAACGGTAAGGATCGATCGGCTACCATAGACAATTCTCGCAAGAATATCGCGGCCAAGACCATCGGTGCCCAACACATGGCCATATTCACCAGGGGGGGAGGCCATCTGGTTTTGAGAGTCCATCTCAGTATGCGTAAATGGGATCATGGATGGACCTACTGCAGCAGCTATCAACCAGAATAGTATGATTGCGATACCAACCATGGCCAGTGGACTTTTTTTTCAATTGATAAAAGAAATATTTCATTTCTGGCCTCCTTGGTATCTGATCCTCGGGTTGAGATAGCTATACATGATATCGGTGATCATCGTAGAGAGAGAGTAAATGACGGTAATCAGGAGTACACAAGCTTCAATAAGCGGTACATCGCGCGTCTTGATTCCAGTCATCAACAAAGACCCCCCCATTCCAGGGAATCCGAAGAGCGTCTCAACTACGACCAATCCTCCAAACAACCAACCCATGTTCATACCAATAATGGTGATGGTTGGAAGCATCGCATTCTTCAACGCATGTCTGAATATGACATACTTACGAGGCATACCCTTCAGGGTAGCTGCTCTAATATAGTCAGAATTCATGACCGAGATCATTGAAGATCGTTGCATTCTCGAGATGTACCCAAACATTACAAAAGTAATGGATAGCGCAGGGAGAATCACAATATTAAGATTCTGCCAGATGCTTTCCCCCCCAATGGGTATAACACTGACAATAGGAAACCAATCCAGCTGAACAGCAAAAACAGCAATGAGAATAACACCGGAAACAAACTCAGGCAGGGCCATTGTAGCCAAGCCGAAAAAGGAAATAATAGAGTCTGTCGGTTTCTTCTCTTTTACCCCCCCTGCCAATACCCCCAAAGAAGATAGATAGTGGAACAAAAATGATAAAGGCGGTCATGGCTAATATTACTGAGTGTCCAACCTTTCTCCAAAGTATGGAGTTGATCGAAACACCCTTCATATACACCGATTCACCTAAATCACCGACCACTACGCCTTTGATCCATCTTCCATAGCGTTCTAGCAAGGGATCATTGAGCCCCCCCCTTGCCTCACGCAGGGAAGCAACGGCCTCCTCTGTAGCACTCTGGCCCAGAATCATTTGTGCAACATCACCTGGCATGATTTCAACAAGCAAGAAGATGATGAACGACATGACGACCAGGGTCGCAAGAAGCGACCCCCCCAGACGACGAAGAAACATTTCCATTAATCTCTTCATAGAATATCCATGTACTTATATTGCGGAAGCATGGTAATCGGCTGCCGGTAACCAACAACACTATCATTGATCGCCACCAGATACGGAACCTGTACATTGATCAGAGGACCATTCTCATAGAACCATTCCTGCAAATCATGGTAGTAGGCCATGCGCTGATCTGGATCTGCCTCACCAGAAATCTTTTCGATAAGGTCATTGAGAACAGGCGCATCAAGATGTGACTCATTCCAGGGACCACCGCCCTTGAAGGCAAGTGCGAGCAACATGGATGGGTCAATACGGCCACCCCCCCAGCCGGTGAGGGAGATGGGAACATTCAACCAGTACTGTGAGAGGTAGACGTCACGGGTATATCCCTTCAGCTCAATATCAAATCCAGCTTCAGCGGCCAATTCCTTAACAGTCTGACTCAGCTCTTTACCAAACGGATGGTCAGAAGCGTAGTAGAGTTCAGTGCTCAAGCCATTAGGATAGCCAGCTTCTGCGAGCAATTCCTTTGCCTTTGCAATGTTTCTTCCACGTAATGGCAACTCCTTGTACTCAGCCAAGGCATTCATGATCGGAGTCTCATTATAATAGACGCCATCGTTAAGTTCCATTTTAGCAGTACTGCGAGCAATTACCTTCGGGTCCATGGCATACTTGAAAGCCAATCGAACACGGTTGTCATCAAAGGGAGCCTCATCTACACGCATGGAGATGAATCTCTGTTCCTGGTAGGGAGCGATAACTGAAATACCATCAACACCTTCAAGTCGCTGCTTAATCTCAGGGGGGGTGATGAAGGGAACAACATCTACACGATCAGATTCAAGCATGGATATGCTGGCGTCAATATCACCTACAAAGTAAATGGCAAGCTGGTCAATCTTTGGAAGTCCTTCTACCCAGTAGTTCGGATTCTTCTTAAGCAGTGCTGATTCCTTGGGAACCAACTGGCTCATCATGAAAGGACCTGTGCCCATCGGCTTGGTCTCACCAAGGGAGTCATAGTCATACTCGCTGGAAAGGATAGCCATACTGTAGTCGGTCATCTGATATACAAAGGTAGGTCGAGCTTCCTTGAGTGTTACCTCAACGGTGTAATCATCAACTACACGTACAGACTCCATTACCTCGAAGTCAGACTTCTTCAGATGTCCAAGACTCGGATCCTGAGTTCTTTCGAGTGTATATTTTACATCCTCAGCAGTGAAATCAGAACCATCGTGGAACTTGACACCTTTTCTCAGCTTGAAGGTCCAGACCTTACCAGCATTGGTTTCCCAGCTTGTTGCAAGCACAGGATCAAGTTCACCAGTCTCTGTATTGATCTCCATCAGATACTCATAGATGGATGAGTCATGGAGAATACCTGACCATCCCAGACACCCGGGGGGTAATCAATCCAGGGACCTGGTCTGCCACACGAATCTGTTTAACAGGAGCCGCTTTTTCGGCATCCCCCCCTCCTGCAAATACCATCATGGGTATTGCAAGCAAAAGTACTAGTAATAATGTACGTCGCATAATTCCTCCTCAAAGTTGTTCGAATCTAGACGTTTTCTTGTCGGAAGTTCCCACATTAGGAACCATTCTTCCAAACAACACAAACATTCCGTGCAACCATTGCACGTAATATAGGTTGTGAAGTTGCTGTATCCGACAACTCTATTAAACAATTAAAGTTGGCACTTTGTCAAGAAACATGCTATAATTATTTGCTATTAGCAATCTTTTGCACAATCGATTCCGTTACAATCCCTCTCTAGTTAACATCTTATCATGACCTCCCTCTCCCATGAACATTTTTTTTCGTGCGCTCTTTTTGCGTTTTTGAAGAATTTTCAAAGACATATAATAAATTCACAAATAATCATTTTTTGATTTTTCTAGACATATTTATGATTCAATGATACGTTCTTAGTAGGATTACACCATTGGAATACTATAAAAGGAGAGACTACATGAGAAAAATCACAATGTTTTTAAGCGTACTGTGCTTAACAACACTGCTCTTTGGGGGGGCTGGAATCAATGAAGGACAGTTTACCGATCAAAGCAATCCTGAATACCTCGAGCACTATTTTGGGATCACACTTCCTGGCGAATCGGTTGAAATCGCATCCTTTGAGAAGGCACTCAACCAACTAAGCGGAGAGGTGATAGAAATCAATGAGCAGGATGACATTTTTAAAGCACTTGTCGCTGCTGCTGACCTCACTGAGCTGGCCTTGACCTATAGTACCGAGAAGGCATCGAGCAGGCTTGCCTTCCATGGCATCAAGAGCGAAGTACCCCCCCAGGAAGTACAGCCTTATCTAGCATGTGCACTGGATGCATCACTGCTTCCCCCCCCGTCTATCGCCGAGGAGATTATGGGTACATCACCACTTGCCAGCCAAACTGCTTCAAACCTGCTGATGAGCATTGCCAACGCAACTGGGGGGTGAGCAGAAACTATATCGGCAATGTACAGGATAGCGATATCCTTATGCGAATTTCCAACGCTTTTGACAGCTACACCCTCTTCTCCGACAACAATCTTGATGCAATCGGTGCAGAAGCAGTGGGGGGGAGAAAAGCTTCCACAGGATACAACCTGAAGAAAGACGCTGATGATGCACAATTCCTTTCATCCCGTACCATTCAGTATGGTCACAGCGATGAAACCCACCTGAAACAACTTGTTGTTTTGCTTGCAAGTGAAGGGATGAATGCAAAACTGCAGATTGAACCGAAAGTATCCATCTATGAATACCTGCTTGACTGGGGGGGTCCTGTACCTGAACCAAGTCCCTATTACATGGTTTTGGAGAATAGTGAAGATTTCTATCTTGCCTATGCAGTTGAGTATGATGCAAAATTTGAGTTCGAAAAGAAAGAAGATCTGTTGAAATTCGACCAAATCATCAATACCTATGCAAAGAAAAATGACAAGAATCAAGCAAAGGACAGCAATGTAGCCTTGCTCCGAGGTGCCTGGTGGCAACCACTGTACAGCACAAATTTCAATGCTGACCCAAAAGCATACCAGGAAATCGTCGACTGTATCCTTATGGAGGACGGATACTCCATCCACCCCCCTTCTCTCTGCTTGAGAACAAGAACAACCTTATCAATACCCTGGAAGACCTGAGTGGATTGGAAGTACAGGAGAAAGCATTGTTCGTAAATAATGCATTTTACCGCTATCTAACCGGTGCAGATTACCAGTAAGATTGCTTGTATTGGATAGGCAGATGATAAACAACTGCCTATCCATACACAGATACTCATTACTTTTCAAAAACGGAGCCCACCCATATGATTCCCTACGTTCGACAGAATCAGATATATTCCTTCATTAAAATGAAGCAGATTGCCTACATTGAAGATATTCTGGAAATGACAAAAGTTTCACTTCCAACCGTTCGCCGTGATCTCAAGAAACTAGAGGAAGAGGGTAAGATAATTCTCCTCAACGGTGGTGGGGGGGTGAGGCCCAATGAGGAAGCTGAACACTCTGTTGTTGCCCGCTTGGAAGTGAATTCTGAAGAAAAGTACCTTATCTGTAGTAAAGCTGCAAAAACACTCGAAAATAATGAATTCATATACCTTGGTCCAGGGACAACGGAAAATTACCTTATTGGTTTTCTTGCAGGCAAGCAAATATCAGTGGTTACAAACGGAATATTCCATCTTCCGAAACTATTGGAGTACAAGATCAAGACGATTGTAATCGGAGGAGCTCTTGATCATAGCTATGGAATTACCCACGGTCCTGAGGTGTACGAGAAAATTGAGAAAATGAATTTCAGTACGTGCATCATCGGGGGGGCTAGTGCTGTCTCGAAGGGAGGGATATCCTCATTTGACCATGATGTCTCGGTTATCAATCAACTGGTGCTGCGCAGATCAAAAAAGCGCATACTCATTGCTGATTCTACCAAGTTCTCTGCTTTCAGCCATCATGAATTTGCCAAGGTTGAAGATTTTGACTGTATCATTACCACAGAGAAAGCTGGGATTGATGTAACAGAAATGGAGAATCTTGTCATTGCACAACCTTCAGACTTATAAGGGAAATACTATGCAAAAATGCAAAAAAGCCATTATCGGAGGAACGGGAGTTGGGTCTCTAGCCAATCTTATTGGCCCTTTTCCTGTAGAAACAACCTATGGGATTGTAGAGACGTACCGTTTTTCACTTGCAGGAGAAGAGATTCTTTTCCTTCCCCCCCGACACGGAAA
>JDSH01000174.1_pt1 | contig 19954 bp, 31 predicted proteins | sample 199451 | NCBI WGS metagenome assembly JDSH01 (sample SAMN02584198, study PRJNA231836) | bioreactor metagenome | isolation source: continuous culture bioreactor electron acceptor NO2- transfer2 day 38 after... | place: Germany: Bremen | reverse complement strand
GAGCCACGGATGGCGGAGCAGAAGCGCCACAGGGATGTGCCGCAAGGAGCGTTTTTGGAAAGGCCCTCCCAAGCGCTTCCGCCCCCCCCAAGGCTCAGATAAATATAAGTAGGCGGATTATACAAACAAAAACGCCACCAACCGCGAACGGTGGTGGCGTTTTCAGCTTCCGGGCTGCAATAAAGCCTCAGGCGACCTCGGCCATCTGCACCCGGATCTTCTTCATGGCGTTTTTCTCAAGCTGGCGGATCCGCTCAGCGGACACCCCCCCGTACTTGTCGGCCAGCTCATGCAGCGTCGACTTGCTCTCCGACAACCAGCGTTCACGCAGAATATCCTGACTGCGCTCGTCCAACTGCTCCAGCGCCTGCATCAGCCGACCATTGGAGTCCTCAGACCAGTCAGCGTTTTCCAGCTGAACCGCCGGATCGCTACGGCGATCTTCCAGGTAGTAAGCCGGCGCCTGGTAGGCGTTGTCTTCGTCATCATCCATCGGGCCGTCAAAAGCGGTGTCCTGGGAAGCCAGGCGACCTTCCATTTCCCGCACCACGTGGGGGGGCTCGACACCCAGATCATTGGCGACCGCTTTCAGCTCATCGTGATTCAGCCATGCCAGCTTCTTCTTCTGGCTGCGCAGATTGAAGAACAGCTTGCGCTGGGCCTTGGTGGTAGCCACTTTCACAATGCGCCAGTTACGCAGAATGAATTCGTGAATCTCCGCCTTGATCCAGTGCACGGCAAACGACACCAGACGCACGCCATACTCAGGATTAAACCGCTTGACGGCCTTCATCAGGCCAACGTTGCCTTCCTGGATCAGGTCGCCTGGGCCAGGCCGTAGCCGGCATAGCTGCGAGCAATGTGAATCACAAAGCGCAGGTGCGACAGTACCAACTGACGCGCGGCCTCAACATCGCATGGTAGTGCAGCCGTTCTGCCAGTTCCCGCTCTTCATCAACGGAGAGAACAGGAATGCGACTCGCCGCCTGAATATACGACTCGAGATTCGCACCCGGAACCAGTCTGTCAACCAGCTGTAAACTCGTACCCATGCATTAACCTCCGAACCTGACAGCCTTTAAATATAGCAACTCAATATGAGACCGCCAAGAACTCAATTAGTTCCCGAACTCCCCCCCAGTAAAACGTTAAAAATCATACATCTGGAAAGATCGCCTTTGCTTCTCTATAAACCAAACTACGTCAGAAAAGACTCTTTTTTCAATACGGTTTTCCCGCGATCCGGATCAGCCTCCAGCAATATCGCCCGGCTCTATGTCATCCAGATGACGCCTCACCGCAACCCAGGCGCCCAGCAGCCTAACAGCATCGCTACGATTATCAATGCCAGCGCGCCATCGAACCCCCCCGGTCCCTGCAAGGTAAACTCACTGCGATACAGCCCGGCAAGACGCTCGATCGGGCCGCTTAACCACCAGAGTGACACCTGAATCAGTAACCACGCCACCAGGCCACCCCCCCCGAGCCCGAACCAGGCGCCGGTGTAAAGAAACGGGCGACGAACGAAAGCATCGGTTCCGCCGACCAGTTTTGCCACGAGGATTTCATCCCGCCGGTTCTCGATGGCCAGACGCACCGTGTTACCAATCACCAGGATAACCGCGGCCCCCCCCAGCAACAAAGCCAGCGCCCAGACGGCGCGGGCAAGGATCTCGGTCATTGCGTTCAGGCGTTGCAGCCAGCCCAGGTCGACCTGGACCTGATCGATACCGTTCATATTCTCGACAAACGTCACCAGTGCCTGAACGCCTTCTGCCGAGCGAGCGCTGTCTTCGGGTGTAATCAGCAGCGTATGCGGCAAAGGATTCTCTTCCAGGAAATCCAGCGCCTCGTCCAGCCCCCCCGAACTGGCACGAAAGTCGGCCAAGGCCTGGTCACGTTCGACCAGCTGAACCGATACCACTCGCCCATCGCTTTCAATGTCCGCGGCCATACCCCCCCGGGCTTCCTCCGCCGGCAGTTCCATCGCCAGATAGGCGGTAATCCTGGCCGTGCTCTCCCAGCCTGCACTCACACCCTGCAGGCTGGTCAACAGCAACAGCAGGGCAACCGGCAAGGCCAGAGCTACCCCCCCCATCACTGTCCAGGTCATGGCGCTGGCTACCGGGGGGGTTTTCCACATTCTCTGGATAGAATCCCGGGCTACTTTCCGGTGGTGGCCCAGATAACTCCGGGCCTGATCACTCAACAGTGATCGCGAACGGTCAGCGCCCCCCCGGCGATTATCCGGCTTCTGGCGAGAGTCAGTGGCCACTCACACCTCCGCCAGCAACCAGCTGGCCCTGATTCAGAGTCAACGTACGTCGATTCATTTCATTAATCAGAGCAATATCGTGGGTTGCCACAAGTACCGTTACCCCCCCAACCTGACTGAACTGGGTAAACAACCGCATGATGTCTGCAGACAATTCGGGATCCAGGTTACCGGTCGGCTCATCCGCCAGCAGTACGGGTGGTTTGTTTACCACCGCACGGGCAATACCGACCCGCTGCTGCTCACCCCCCCCGGACAACTGCATGGGGGTTCATCTTTTCCTTTTTCAGCAAACCAACCTTGTCCAATGCCGCCCGCACGCGCCGGCCGGTGTCTTCCGGCGAGGCCCCCCCCATCACTTCCAATGGCATGGCCACGTTGTCGAACACCGTGCGGTCGAACAACAGCTGGTGATTCTGGAACACCACACCGATATGACGCCGGATGTAAGGAATCTGGCGGCGGGGGGGCAGGCTATTCAGTTTCTGGCCGCCCACGATCACCTCACCCGCTGTCGGGCGCTCCATCACCATGATCAGTTTCAGAAGGGTACTCTTGCCCGCGCCGGAATGACCGGTCAGAAACGCCAGCTCACCACGATCCAGGTGAAAGTTCACAGCCCTGAGTGCGGTGTGATCACTGTCGTAGCGTTTGGTTACCTGGCGGAACTCGATCATCGGGGGGGCAGCTACTCCGTCTTTACGGCGTCAGTCTTCGAACAACGCATCCACAAAAGTTTCGGCATCGAAGCTGCGCAGGTCTTCGGCCTGTTCTCCCACCCCCCCGATATAGCGGATTGGCAACTGCAGCTGACGGGCGATCGCAAACACAATACCGCCTTTGGCCGTGCCGTCCAGTTTCGTGAGCGTAATGCCGGAGACACCCACTGCCTGCTGGAATACCTGGGCCTGGCTCAGGGCATTCTGACCGGTGCCGGCATCCAGCACCAACATGACCTCATGAGGCGCAGATTCATCCAGCTTCTTCATCACCCGAACGACCTTGGACAACTCGTTCATCAGGTTGTCCTTGTTCTGCAGGCGACCGGCGGTGTCTGCAATCACCACATCCACACCCCCCCGGGATTGAGCAGACTGGATGGCGTCGAAAATTACCGATGCACTGTCTGCGCCGGTATGCTGGGCCACCACCGGAACGTTGTTGCGCTCGCCCCCCCACACCTGCAATTGCTCAACCGCCGCCGCCCGGAAGGTGTCACCAGCGGCCAGCATGACCGACTTACCCTCACTCTGGAATTTCTTGGTGAGCTTGCCGATGGTAGTGGTTTTGCCGACACCGTTCACGCCAACCATCAGGATAACGTATGGCTGTTTACCAGCATCGATCTCCAGCGGCCGGGTCACGTCCTTGAGAAGGCCATGCAACTCATCCCGTAGCGCCTTGCGCAGGGCCTCGCCATCTTTCAGCTGATTGCGTTCGAGTTTCTCGGTCAGGGCGTCGATGATCTCAGAGGTGGCGGTCACACCCACATCGGCCATCAGCAACGTGGTTTCGATTTCTTCCAGCAGATCTTCGTCAATCTTCTTGCCCACCGAGAACAGGTCGGCCAGACCACCGGTCAGGCTGGCCCGGGTTTTCCCCCCCAGACCCTGCTTGATGCGCTCGAAGACACTGACTCGGGTTTCCGGTTCGCGCTCAACCTCAGGCTCCGCCGCCGGAACGGGTTCCGGCGCGGGAGCCGGCTCAACAGCCGGTTGAGCCGCTTCCAGCTCAGCGGCTTCTGCCGCTGGTTCAGGCGGCACTTCAGGTTCGGCCTCAGGTTCCGCTGGCACAGGAGCCGGCCCCCCCCTGGCCACCTCCGGCTTACGCTGAGGTACCGGCTTGGGCCGGGGGGGCGCACGCTTGCGGTTGCCGGCGATATCCAGCACAAAAAAACAGAACAAGAAGGGCCAACAGGCCGACTGAAATCCACTCTGCCGTCATAATCTATCCATCTGTCTGAAAAAAGGGCGGGCACAGGCCGCAGGTTCGCGAAGAGGGCACAAGAACCTCAGCTCGCCAAAATAAGTGGAGCATTCTAACAGACTGGCCGGCACAAGTGATGGGGGGGCAGGATTAACCGGTCTCGTGGATTCCGGTACCATAGCCGCAAACATCAGCCATCCATGACTTCCCCCCCGGAGCCTCGCCCCCCCTATGGCACGACGTCCCCCCCCAGCCCGCAAAAAAACCCGTCGTCTCACCAGGCAAAGGCTCCGGAACCGGCGAACTGAGAATCATCGGTGGCGACTGGCGCAGCCGGAAACTGCGCTTTCCGGACGCCGGCGGCGTGCGGCCCAGCCCGGCCCGCACCCGGGAAACCCTGTTCAACTGGCTGAACTTCCACCTGGCCGGTAGCCGGTGCCTGGATCTGTTCGCCGGTTCCGGGGGGGCTCTGGGACTGGAAGCACTGTCCCGTGGAGCAGCGCAGGCAACGCTGGTGGACCACACCCCCCCCGCCCTGGCCAAAGCGCTCCGGGACAACCTCCGGCTGCTGGGAACCAACAAAGGGGGGGATGTCGCCTGCCAGGATGTGGAACAGTTTCTGGCAAAGGGTGACGGCCAGGGCTACGACATCGTGTTTATGGACCCGCCATTCCGGCAAGGCTGGCTTGAACGGTTGATACCGCTACTGGACACCCAGCAATGGGTGAAGCCGGGTGGCTGGATCTATGTCGAACACGAGAGTGAAAGAGCCTTGCCGGCGGTACCGGCCAGTTGGCATCTGCACCGACAGAAATCAGCAGGCCAGGTCAGCTACTGTCTTTTCCGGGTTGAACGGGGGGGTGACGAACCGGAAGCCAGTAACGGGGGGGGCTTCCGGCGCATCCTACAGGCAGGCCTGTCTCAGGAAGCGGGGGGGCGCAAGGAATACGCTCGCAGGTGGGCGGCAAACTCTTCCAGGTAACGAACACCACTGGCTTCGGCGTCACGACACCACTCCATCAACGCCTGCAGCTTGTCCTGGGGGGGCTTGAGCCGCGCTGGCGCCAGAGTGCCTGGAGTTCATGACTCTTCTCGTAGATCAGCCTGAGCACTTCGTTGCGCTCCAGCACCGTGTCGAGATGTTCTTTTTCCCGAGGCTTGATCAGGCTGATTTCGCGAGACAACAATTGCTTGAGCTTGCGATAACGGGGGGGACGAATTTCGTCGTCCATCAACGCTTTCTGCTGTCGCAGCACCGGCTCCATTACTCGCTTGCGATACTGGCGCATGATCACAAAGCGGTTATTGGCGATAGCCTGAACGGTTTCCACGTCCACCGCCTGCTTGCCCGGAACATAATGAGCAATAGGCCGGTAGCCTTTCGGCGTCGCCAGACCAAACAGCTGGAACAGACGAATGTAACCCCCCCAACCGATGTCCACTTCGTACCAGCGACGAGACAGCTTGGCCGAATTCGGATAGGTGTGGTGATTGTTGTGCAGCTCCTCACCACCAATCAGGATACCCAGCGGCGAGATGTTGCGGGCGTTATCGGCGCATTCGAAATTCCGATAGCCCAGGTAATGGCCGATGCCATTGACCACGCCGGCAGCCCATACCGGAATCCACATCATCTGGACGGCCCAGATCCAGATACCGTGCACCCCCCCGAACAGCGCCAGGTTGATCACCGCCATCAAGGCAATACCCAGGGTCTTGTACCGGCTGTAGAGGTTGCGCTCGACCCAGTCTTCCGGCGTGCGCTGGCCATAGCGCTCAAGGGTTTCAGGGGGGGTGGCAGAAGCTGCGTATAACTCGGCGCCCTCAAACAGCACCTTGCGAATACCCAGCACCACCGGGCTGTGAGGATCTTCCTCGGTTTCGCATTTGGCATGGTGTTTACGGTGGATGGCCGTCCACTCTTTGGTGTTCTGGGCCGTGGTCAGCCAGAGCCAGAAGCGGAAAAAGTGCTTGAGGACGGGATGCAGATCCAGCGCGTTATGGGCCGAATGACGATGCAGATAAAGGGTAACGCTGACGATGGTGATGTGTGTCATCACCAGAGTGACCGCGATCAGCTGCCACACAGAAAGGTCCAGAAGACCGTTAAACCACATAGATAATCCTCGAAACTCGATTAACTTCGAAAGGCGATACTGCTGAGGGATGTCGCTGGCACTCGAAGGGGGGGGTGATCGTTAAGCCCACTCTAGCGTACAGGTGTAAGCCTGGACAACCAGGTTTGGCGGCTTTTTTTTGTTACCGATTACACTGTTTCGTCTCAAAATCTGTCTGTTGGTGGAGGCTCTGTGCCGGAATTACCTGAAGTTGAAACCACCCGTCAGGCATCGCGCCTCACTGCGAAGGCCAGACTATCCAGCGGGTAATTGTCCGCAACCCCCCCAGCCTGCGCTGGCCGGTGCCGGCGGATCTGGCCGAGCACCTGGAGGGCAAGACCATCCGTGCCGTGGAGCGCCGGGCGAAATACCTGTTCCTGCACCTGGAGACTGGTTCCGTGATTGTCCATCTGGCATGTCGGGCAGTCTCAGAGTGATCACCGACGACAGCCCCCCCGCCATGACTCACGATCACGTCGAGCTTGTCCTCGGCAATCATCGCCGCCTGCGCTTCAATGACCCGCGACGCTTCGGCTGTTGGCTGTGGACTACCGACTGGAACCGGCATCCACTGATCAGCGCGCTCGGGCCGGAACCCTTATCCGAAGGTTTCAACGGCGCCTGGCTTTTTCGCCTGTCCCGGCAGAAACAGACGCCGGTCAAATCCTTCATTATGGACAATCATGTGGTGGTGGGCGTGGGCAATATCTACGCCAACGAAGCCCTGTTCAAGGCCGGCATCCACCCGAAACGGAAAGCCGGCCGCATCAGCCTGGACCGCTATCACAAGCTGGCCGAGGCCATCCGGGAAACCCTCAGCGCCGCCATACTGATGGGCGGCACCACTCTGCGGGACTTCGTCAACAGCGACGGCAAACCGGGGGGGTATTTCGCCCAGTCGCTACTGGTTTATGGCAAGGCGGGAGCGCCCTGCACCGAATGCAACACCCCCCCGCTGAAAGAGATCCGCATGAACAACCGATCGACGGTTTACTGTCCCCCCCGGTGCCAGCGCTGAGATTCCGCAACGGCTCACACTTTTCAACGAAAAACCGTTTGAAATTGAGGCAATATGATTCATAGTTAATGGAGTGCTAGTACCCGGTCGCGGCACGCAGCGCGAACATGCTGGCTCGCAATACAGAGACAGGCGAGCCCTGACCAACCGGCTGATACGTTCAGGAGAGAATGACATGACCCGCAAGATTTCACGCACCCTGGTAGCCACCGTCGCAGCCTGCCTGCTGGCATTCTTATCGCTCGGCCATGCCCGTGCCGTGGATGAAAGCCCGTCTGCGCTGGCCATGACCGCCGATGCGGTGTTGCTGCGCCCTGCCCTGCTGGCCACAACCATTATCGGTAGTGCTGTGTACCTGGTATCCCTGCCATTCTCGGCGCTTGGCGGCAATGCCGGTGAAGCCGGTGAAGTACTGGTGGTTGGCCCGGCCAAGGCCACCTTCGTGCGCTGCCTGGGCTGCACCCGCACCGGTCGCAAGTCAGAAACGGTGGAGCAGTCCGACAACTGATTTGGCGCACCGATCCGTAAAATCCCGGCTTGCCACTGGCCGGGATCTGAGGCAGCCTGAAGAAAATTCTTCAGGCTGTTTTGTTTATGGTGGACTGGTCAACCCTCGATACGGTGTTCCTCGATATGGACGGGACACTACTGGATCTGCATTTCGACAACCACTTCTGGCTGGAGCACCTGCCCAGCGCTATGCCGAACACTTTGACCTGCACCCAACCGAGGCCCGGGACTACCTGATTCCGATGATTATGGCCGAGCGGGGGGCTCACTGAACTGGTACTGCACCGATTACTGGAGCGAACGCCTTGCCCTGGACATCACCGGCCTTAAGGCGGAAGTTGGCGACCGCATTGGCTACCGCCCCCCCCATGTAACCGACTTTCTGGCCGCACTCCGCCAGGCCGGACTGCGCTCGGTCATCGTCACCAACTGCCATCCGGATCCTCTGGCCCTGAAACTTCAACGGACCGGACTGGATCAGCATGTTGACGGCATCGTCTCCAGCCACGAACTGGGCAAGCCCAAAGAGAACCCGGTATTCTGGCAGGACCTTGCCAGCCGCTCCCCCCCCTATCGCCACCAATCTACCTGATGGTCGACGACAGTTTCCCGGTGCTTGAGAGTGCCCGGGCCGCCGGTATTGGCCAGTGCCTGGCGATTCTGGCGCCCGACAGCCAGCAGCCATCCAAAGACCACCACCCGGACATTCCCGGCATTCATCACTTCGATGAAGTCCTGCCTGCCTTGCGCTCACATACAGCAGTGCCATCCACCCCCCCATGAGGGGGGGGTTATAATGGGTTATTGCGGCATGTGCCGACAGGTGAGGAGATATGACGGCGGCGAACGCAGACGATCAGAAAGTCCGGCTCGATAAATGGCTGTGGGCAGCGCGATTCTATAAAACCCGCTCGCTCGCCAAAGAGGCCATTGAAGGCGGTAAGGTGCACTACAACAGCCAGCGCACCAAGCCCGGTAAGATCGTTGAGACCGGCGCCAAAGTGACCCTGCGCCTGGGCTGGCAGGAAAAGATCGTGATCGTCGACGACATCAGCGACCGACGCCGGGGGGGCGCCCCCCCGGAAGCCCAGAAGCTCTATCACGAAACCGACGACAGCGTGAAACGGCGGGAAGACCTGGCCTGGCAACGCAAGACCATGCAGCTGCACAGCTGCCCCCCCCGGCTCGAAGGCCGAGCAAGAAAGATCGCCGGGATATCCAGCGCTTCCGGGAACAGAATGGTCTGTAACCATTGAATCCCACATATCTGACAACCCGTATACAACCCCCCCGTTTCAGTAACTCCCAGTAAATCGATACATCAGCTCCAGGAGACACCATGCATCCCGCGACCAGTTCCAACGTTTTCTCTTTGAACACAGCCAGGTGCGGGGGGTGCCTGGGTACAGCTGGGCGAGAGTTTCAAGGAAATCACCGGCCAGGCCCCCCCCTACCCGGATTCAGTCCGCGAGCTGCTGGGAGAATCCCTGGTAGCCAGCGTACTGATGAGCAGCACCCTGAAATTCAAAGGCACTCTCTCGCTGCAGGCAGCGGGTGAAGGTGCCCTCAGCACACTCATGGCCGAATGCAGCCATGACCGCCATATCCGTGGCCTGGCCCGCTTTGATGCCGATGCGGTCAGCGGCGAAACCCTGCACGAGCTGCTCGGAAAAAGCCGTATGGCCATCACCATTACCCCCCCGGAACAGGGCCAGCGCTATCAGGGCGTGGTACCAAGGGAATCAGAAACCCTGGCCGGCTGCCTGGAAGAGTACTTCGAGCGCTCCGAGCAGATCGCCACCAGCCTGTTCCTGTTTGCCAACGAGGATACCGCTGCCGGCCTGTTACTCCAGCGACTTCCCGGCCATACCGATGACGACGATGACCTGTGGAACCGGGTGAACCACCTGGCCCGCACAGTGGAAGCGGAGGAACTGCTGAGCCTGGACAGTGAAACCCTGCTGCACCGGCTGTTCCACGAGGAAACGGTGCGCCTGTTCGAGCCGGATCCGGTTGCCTTCCGCTGCAGCTGTTCCCACGAACGCACCCTGGCCGCGCTGGAAGCCATCGGCAAGGACGAGTGCTACAGCATCCTCGACGAACAGGGCAGCATCAACATGGACTGCCAGTTCTGTCACGCAAACTATCGCTTCAATAGAAATGATATTGATCACCTTTTCACCGGCCATACGTTACACTAAGCAGTCACTGAACTTGCCCGGAAGCCGCCTCTGGCGCGGCTTCAGGGCAGTCGTTTTTTTGTGGGCGTCTCTGGCATAATAGCGCGCCTGAATTGACCCGATTGTTCAGTTTTCCGTCAATTTTCGGGGGGGGACGGCCTGGGCAATCACGAAGACATCCCGAGGGCGAGGTCGAAGTGAGCAACACTTATAATGATCTGAGTACAGCACGACTGGTCGAGCTGGCATTAGCAAGGAACGAAGGCCAGCTGGCATCCAACGGTTCTCTGGTGGTCACCACCGGTGAGCGTACCGGCCGGTCTCCTATGGACCGCTTTATCGTCGAGGAGCCCAGCACCGCCGACGACATTCACTGGGGGGGTCCGATCAACCGCCCGTTCGATGCTGAAAAGTTCGATGCCCTGTGGGATCGCGTTGAAGCCTACATCGCCGAAAAAGACCGCTTCGTCTCTCACGTTCACGTTGGTTCCGACCCGGAACACTACCTGCCGGTAAAAATGACCACGGAAACCGCGTGGCAGAACCTGTTCGGCCGCAACCTGTTCATTCGCCCGGATAGCTTCAACCCGGCCGACAAGCAGGAATGGCAGATTCTCAACGCCGCTAATTTCGAGTGTGTACCGGAGCGTGATGGCACCAACTCCGACGGCTGCGTCATCATCAACTTCGCCAAGCGCAAGGTGTTGCTGGCCGGCATGCACTACGCAGGCGAAATGAAAAAAAAGCCATGTTCTCGGTTCAGAACTTCCTTCTGCCCGAGAAAGACGTTCTGCCCATGCACTGCTCAGCCAACGTCAGTGAAACCGGCGAGACCTGCCTGTTCTTCGGCCTGTCCGGCACCGGCAAAACCACCCTGTCTGCAGACCCGCACCGGTTCCTGATCGGTGACGATGAGCACGGCTGGGGGGGCCCGGGCACCGTATTCAATATTGAAGGCGGTTGCTACGCCAAGTGCATCGACCTGAGCCAGAAGAACGAACCGATCATCTGGGACGCCATCCGTTTCGGCGCCATCGTTGAGAACGTGATGATTGATCCGGAGACCCGCGAGCCGGATTATAACGACGTTTCACTGACCGAAAACTCCCGCTGCGCCTATCCGCTCGAGCACGTCGAAAAGCGCGTGATCGAGAACCGTGCCGGTGAGCCCTCGCACATCATCTTCCTGACCTGCGACATGACCGGCGTTCTGCCTCCGGTATCCATCCTGAGTCGTGAAGCGGCTGCGTACCATTTCCTGAGTGGCTACACCGCGCTGGTGGGCTCCACCGAAATGGGCTCATCCTCCAAGCTGAAGTCCACCTTCTCGACCTGCTTTGGTGCGCCGTTCTTCCCGCGCCCGGCCGGCGTCTATGCCGAGCTGCTGATGAAGCGTATCGACGAATTCGGCAGCAAGGTATTTCTGGTCAACACCGGCTGGACCGGTGGCCCCCCCTACGGTGAAGGCAAGCGTTTCAGCATTCCGACCACCCGCGCCATCATTGCCGCCATCCAGAACGGCGATCTGGACGACGTCGAAACCGAGCACCTGGATGCCCTGAATCTGGACGTGCCCAAGCACGTTCCGGGCGTAGACACCGAGCTGCTGAACCCGCGCACCACCTGGGTCAGCCCGGACTACTACGATGGCAAGGCCCAGGAGCTGATTGCCCAGTTCGTGGAGAACTTCAAGAAGTTTGACGTGGCTGACGCCATTGTTGAGGCGGGCCCGAAAGCCGGCTAAAGCCGCTTTCTCACTGCCATAAAAAAAAGCGCCTTGCGAAGCTCGGCGCTTTTGTGCCTTTGGTTTGAGAACACAGACCAGACAGGCCGCCGGGGGGCGGCCTCGGGCAGAGAGATCAGTTGGCGTAGAACAGCAACGGCACAAAGGCCACCAGTACCAGGGAAATACCCATGGCAATCAGTGGCATGATGATGCGTTCATGGCGCTGGTAGAAGGTTCCACCTTCCTGCTGGGCCGCCAGCACCTCAGCCTCGCCCACCACCTGGCGGGTGAGCAGATGGTTCAGGGCCACAGGCGGGCTCAGGTAGCCGAGCTCGAAGGCCACCAGCGTTACCATCCAGAAATGCACCGGGTGAATACCGCTGGAGTAGGCTATGGTTGCCACCGTTGCGGTTACCAGAATCACCGCCCCCCCGAAGGCGTCCATGATCATCCCCCCCAGGATCACCAGGATCACCACCATCAGCAGCATGGCAGACCAGGGACTGTCGAACGCCTGAGGGAAAGTTTCCATGATGTGGGAGCGCTCAATCACACCACCAATACTCACCGACAACCCCCCCAGCAGCAGCAAAAGCGCGCCAATCTCGGCGGTGGTGTCGTTGGTGGCGCCACGAACGCTTCGCTCCAGCCCCCCTGGTGATTGATCTCGCCGGACGCCCGGCCCCCCCGGCCATTTTTCAGGCTGATATGCTCATATACCAGAATGGCCAGCATGATCACCGGCAGCAACCGGGGGGCGCCGAAAATTCGTCCATCTTCACATCCAGGGCAAGCCGGTAGAACAGCACTACGGCAGCGATCACGATCACATAGGGGGGGATCAATGGCCGCAAAGCCTGAATGGACGCAGGAAAGGCATCGGCCGCCGGGGGGGCCAGATCAAACTGGCTCTGCCGGTTCACCGTGAGGGCCACCATCGCAAACATGGTGGCGGTCAGTACGAATACCCAGATGCCCCCCCAGCCAAACAACTCATCGGTCGTCACCTCTCGGTTCAGGTAGGCAATCACCACCACCAGCAGACACGGCCGCAATACCACACCCAGGGAGCCCGACATGGCCGTGGCCGCCAGGGCCAGATGTCTGCGCGCGCCCGCCGCTCGGAGCTCACTGTAGATAACAGCACCGGCAGCAATCACAAAAATACCGGAAGCACCGGTATAGGCGGTAGGCACCGCCGCCACCAGAACCGCCACCACCGCCAGCATCTCCGGCGGCATACGCCAGGGCCGGAAAATATTGAAAACCAGTGTCGCCAGGCGGGTCTGCTTCAGCATCATGCCCACCCACACGTACAGCCCGACATTCAGGAACATGTCGGCCAGCTCCATCATCTTGCCCAGATAGATCCCAATACCGGAGGAATGGCCGATCAGCGCGAAGTAAGTACCTGAAATCAGGCACATCACGGTATAGAGCGGAACCGACAGAAACGCCTGGTTCAGATTGCCCCCCCCGGCGCCAGATTGTCGGCGCGCGGAACAGGCGATAGAGGCTCGCCAGCGTCAGGCAGGCAAAGCGACAATCCAGAAATTGTGCAGCAGCAGCTCCTCACCGGATACTGTGGTGCTGCTGGCCAGGCTGGATTGCCGGAAGATCACCGACGAGCCCAGCAACATGGCGTTGGCAATGGTTTGCAGGTATAGGAGACGGTGTAGTCCAACCGGGTCTCCATGGCTCGCATGGCAATGTGATGGCGGGTGAGTGTGGCGGTCGCCGCACACAGCATCACCAGAATCACCAGGACGTAGCGTTGAGCTGTGAGCCCGAACGCGATCAGGTCGGCTACAAAAAGCTCTACCGCCCGATAGGCTTTCACACCGGGAGTCAGCTTGTCCTGCAGGTCTTCGTAACTGGCGTGAGCGGCCCGGCAATCCGCCACCGAGCGCTCTATGGCAAGACGGACTTCCCGGGGGGGGTCTTTTTCATGGGCGCCAAGCAGTGCTGCCATCGGGTCGTCTGCCGGCGCTTGCTCAGCCAGTTCCCGGGCGACTTCTGCCTCAACATCCCGGTTGAGGTCGCACTCCGGTTGTACCGGGTCCATGCGCAGCTTGTAATAGCCACTCCAGAGCTGCTCACCAGCGCGCAACATCTGGTTATGAATATCACTGCTGGTGGAAAACAGAACCACGGCCAGCAACAACAGACAGGCCGGCAGCGATGAAAACCACTCCAGACCACTACGACGAAAACCACCCTGGGGGGGCATAACGGCTTACTCGGCTTGATGATGGTTACAACAGGTCGTCCAGATCCATGGTCTCGACCGGTTCACGCTGGTCATCCCAGAAGGCACCGAACTGCCCGATGGGGGGGGTGCGGTGGCCGGTGTTTTCCACCCACAACCGATCCGAAATCGCCACCAGCATATTGGTCGCCATGGCGTCCACAAACCGCCATTCCTCGTTGGCCGGATTGGCCTCAAGGGATTCAGCATGATCCCGGATAACCGACTTCACCAGGGCTTCATCATTCTTGTTCATAGCCGCAATGGCCTGGAACACATGGCCCAGTCGGACGCCAGCGTCCTCGCCCTGCTCCGCGGCAATGGCCAGGCGCTCGAAGGCATCTTCACCCTGCGGCTGGGTTCCCGGGATCATGGCCCAGACGGTGGCACGCAGGCCCATGGGGGGGCGCCCCCCCACCATTTCTTGTTATCCAGACACTGGGTAGCACGGCCCACCACGGAGCCGGTATTGAACGGAACGCCCACCGAGGAGGTGGCCTGGATCTGGGCGTTAAGCGCCTGCAGCCCGGACAGCAAACCGGCCATGTACATGAACTCGTCCATGTCATCGTCGAAATCCGGGCACTCGGTTTCATCCGGGTTGCCATAGTGGCTATTGTGATGCTGCCAGCTTTTCAGATAGCGGCGAGCGGCCAGGGTATGAGCACGCTTCTGGCGAATAAAGGCGTCTTCCGCCGCGGTCGCATCCATGGCGTACATGGCGGCCAACCCTGCCAGCTCATGCTCCCTGGCCTGCTCTTCCGCACAGCTGCCCGAAGACAGGTAGAGCATGACTGCCAGTTGATCCGGCTCGCTGGTTACCCGACCAAACGACATCAACAGCGGCGCGGTAGCCTCGCTCATGGAACAGCCCATGGCCAGATCGTCCGACTCCATGAGGTAGGGGGGGACGGTATGGTTGCGGGAGAAGCCCTTCATGACATCCCCCCCCGTGGTCTTGTAGATCATGTTATTGACCGCCCCCCCGCAGCCGCTCAGCAGGAGACCGGCAGTCAACGCCGCCGCCATGCCGCGAAGCCCAGATGATGTTGTCGGGGGGGATCTCCGGAAACCCTTCATACCTTTCAACCCTTTGTTCTTGTGTTTTGTCCAGACGACGGGGGGGGCGGACTGCACCGTTTGTTACAGTCTGTAACCGGCGTTCATTATGACGAACTCCGCCCCCCCGGGTTTATGAGACCGATCCCGCAAATGACGCCTCCGGGAACATATCGTTACCGAAGAAGGTTTGCAGATTCAGCCCAAAGCCACTATAGATTGCTTCAGCCTCCGGCCTGGCCGGGGGGGCAATAACCAACAACAATCAGAACGAATAATCAGGAGTATCCGATGCGCAAACCTGAACTTGCTGCTGCCATTGCCGACAAAACCGGGCTTACCCGGGAAAAGGCCGGAGAGGTAATCAACGCGTTTACCGACCAGGTGTCGGCGGCTGCGCGCGGGGGGGAGAGGACGTGACACTGATCGGTTTCGGTACCTTCAACATCCGCAGCCGGGAAGCCCGCAGCGGGCGCAACCCGCAAACCGGCGCAAGCATCCAGATCCCTGCCAGCAAGACCGTGGGTTTCAAGGCCGGCAAGGCCCTGAAAGACGCCATCCGCTGATCACCTGCGGCCCGCTCTGTATGCGGGCCGCTCAGTGCCTCAGGATGCGCACTCCGAACGGGAGCCATCCACCCGACAGCGAATCGCCTTCATCAACTTGATGGCGCGCTCGTCATAGACCCCCCCGTCCTCCAACAGTGAAAGACGAACCTGGCGCAGCATCTTGTCGTACTCGGCCACATCTTCCCGGGGGGCGGGTGCATCCAGACGTCGGCAGGAATCCCGGACTCCGCTTCTGCAATGATCTCGTAGGCCTGATCAATCCGCTTGATGGACTCATCCCGAACCATCTGGCCGGCGTCTTCCGGGAAACGGTCGCGATGAATAATGACCTGGAAGTTCATGTACGCCAGGGCATACTTGAACACCCCCCCACCCTTGGAATTAACGCCCTTATAGAGTTCCAGAGGCTGATAGGCCACGGCTGGTGCATAGGCCAGGTCGACACTGCCATTATTGAACTTGCCGGCAAAGTTGGCGGAGTTGGAGCCAACCACCGATGCTCCGACATGACGGACCATGCGCACCGAGGCCGAGTCGTAATCCAGCGTTGCGATGCGTTTGCCCTGGAGTTTCTCGACCGAATCAATGGCCCGGTCGCGGGTATACAGGTAAATGGCCCCCCCGGCAGGAAAGACACCGGCTACCTCATAAGGCCCGTCAACCAGGAACGGCCGGGCCTTGGGCTGGCTCAGGGTGTTGTACAACAGGCGCATTTCTTCTTCACCCGGCACTGCCCCCCCATGGCTTCGAGGCTACCGGTAAACTTGTTGAATTCCCGGGCACGGGTGCCGGTCAGCAACACGGCATCGCACTGACCGGCCTTGAAGTCTTCGGCCGCTACTTTTTCATCGGTGTAGGCACGCAGTTCCAGCTTGATGCCTCGCTTGAGGGCCACCGGCTGGAACTCCTTGGTAATGGCAAACAGCGGGCCATTGGCACCAACCGGGTCAAACACACAGAAACTGCGCTCAAGGATTTCATCCTGGGCCTGAACCAGGGAGGGTGCCACCACGCTGGCACACAGGGCGGCCGCCATGGCGAGCCGGCGGGAAAAGCGGATTGATTTCACGGGATGACTCCTGAGTTTTTATTGTCGGGCCGGTCACATCCGGGTGACTGGCTCTCGTATTCTATGACCTGACCGTAGAGGGTCAGGTCATAGAATACGTTGGCTCAGGTGCCTGCCATCAAGGGTTTTTCAGCAAAACCGGCGAGTTCTGTGATGATGTCGACAGAGGCGGAGCCACCCCCCCTGCCTCATTTTTCAAAGTGGGGGGGTTCCGGGAGCCTGCCAGGCGGTACGACCTGCCACCAGGGTGAGTTTCACCTCCCCCCCTGGCAGGGCTCGCTCCAGAACCGGAGCGTGCCGGCCAGCCGACAGCAGCGTTGCTGCGGAAGGCTGCCAGTGGCCATCCGGGTCAAACAAACAAAGATCAGCAGCAGCCCCCCCGGCCGTCAGAGCCACTTCCCGGCCCAGGACAGCCGCCGGGCCAGCGGTCAGTGCCCGCAGCAAATCCGGCAATTCCAACTCATGATTCTGTACCAGCTCCAGACCCAGGGACAGCACGCTTTCGATGCTCGACAGCCCGGGCTCGGTCGCGGGCAGAGGGGGGGCCTGCTTGGCCGCGGAATCATGGGGGGCTGATGCTGACTCACAATTGCATCGATAACGCCGTCCCGCACGCCGGCCACCAACGCCTGACGGTCGGCTTCCCCCCCGCGCAGGGGGGGCGGCCGGACATGAAAACGACTGTCGAAACCGGCCAGGGCCGATTCGGTGAATGCCAGCTGGTGCATGGCAACATCGGCGGTAACCTTCACGCCGCGATCCCGGGCCTGGGCCAGCATCTCGACGCTGCGGGCACAGGACAGCTGGCTCAGGTGCAGGCGCACCCCCCCGGTCTCTTCCGCCAGCAATAGCATTTCCATAACCGCGGCCGTTTCCGCCACCTCGGGGGGGATACCCAGCAGCCCCCCCAGACGCGTGGTGACCTGGCCATCATGGGCGTAGCCATCGGCCGCCAGTGCCGTATTTTCCGGACTGAACATCACGGTCAGTCCGAAGGTCTGGGCATAGGCCATACACCGGCGCAGAATGCGGGCATTGCGCACGCCCCCCCGGGAACCATTGCCGACCGCCACGCAACCGGCTGCTTTCAGGCCTGCCATATCACTGAGCATATCGCCATCAAGCCACGGGTGATGGCACCGATCGGCAGCACCCGAACCACACCTCGGGAGGCCACGCTGTCGAGAATCAGATTGGTTACGGCACCGGAATCATTGACCGGCGAGGTTTCCGGCGAGGCACAGACCGTGGCGAAACCGCCATGGGCGGCGGCCCGTGTTTCCGAGGCAATATTGCCCTTCTGGCCATTGCCCGGCTCCCGGAGATTACAGCACAAGTCGATAAAACCGGGCGCGATCACCTGCCCGGCGGCGTCCAGTGTTGCGGCGCTCTCGGCTACCTGAGCCTGCTCTCCAACCGCCTCTATGCGACCATTGCGCACCAACAAGCCCGGGTTACTGATCAACCCCCCCTTGCCCGGCTCAAACAACTGCCCGCCGGTCAGTTTCAGGCCGCCCTCATTCCAGTTCGCTGACGCTGTCATGCCCGGCCCTCCTGCTGTTCCTGCTGTCTTTGCTGACGCTCCGCCATCTGACCACCCATGGCCATGGACATCACCGCCATCCGGATAGCAATACCATTGGTGACCTGGTTAAGAATGACCGACTGGGGGGGTCCATCGGCCACTGCCGACTCAATCTCAACCCCCCCGCGGTTGATCGGACCAGGATGCATAACGATGCAATCGGGCTTTGCCAGCCCCCCCAGCTTTTCCTGATTCAGCCCGTACAGACGGTAAAACTCACGTTCACTGGGTAGCAGGGCACCTTCCATGCGCTCCTTCTGAAGCCTCAGCATGATCACCACATCCAGGTCTTTCATGCCCCCCCGGGCCATATCGTATTCCACGGTACAGCCAAGATCCTCGACATCTCTGGGCAGCAGCGTGCCGGGAGCAATCACCCGCACCTCTTCCGCGCCCAGCACATTCAAAGCACGAATCTGCGAGCGCGCCACCCGGGAGTGCAGCACATCCCCCCCGACAATGGCAACTTTCAGGCCTTCGAATCGGCCCTTGTGCTGACGGATGGTCAGCATGTCCAGCATCGCCTGGGTGGGATGGGCGTGGCGGCCGTCACCGGCATTGATGATGGCAACGCCCGGGGGGGTCACACTCTCGGCTATGAAATGCGGCGCGCCGCTCTGGGAATGACGCACTACGAACATATCCGAAGCCATGGCCTCCAGATTAAGCAGGGTATCGGACAGGGATTCACCCTTGGAGGTAGCTGAGGTAGAAATATCCAGGTTCAGGACGTCGGCAGACAGGCGCTTGGCCGCGAGTTCGAAAGTACTCCTGGTCCGGGTACTGGATTCAAAGAACAGGTTGACTACGGTGCGGCCTCTGAGAAGGGGGGGCACTTTCTTGATACTTCTCTCTCCCACCTCAATAAAGGAGTCGGCGGTTTCGAGAATATCCGTGAGCAGTGGCTGGCCCAGGCCATCCAGCGTCAGGAAATGCCGCAACTGACCATCCCGGGTCAGCTGCAAGTGGTTCGGGGGGGAAGGGTCGTTCGCGGTCATGGCTCGCCTGTTATCAGTTGGGAAGGTTTACTGCCCGGATTCCTGTACTTCAATGCGCAGTGGCTCGGGGGGGCCACGCAGTTTCACTCGTTGATGGGCTTCCAGCGTCAGGGCCCGTCCCACCACATCCGGCTGGATTGGTAGTTCCCTGGCGCCCATATCGATCAGCGTGGCCAGTATGATACTGGCCGGACGGCCGTAGTCGAATATTTCGTTCATGGCAGCCCGGATCGTCCGGCCACTCATGATCACGTCGTCGATCAGGATGATGTCCCGGCCTTCGGTATCAAACGGCAGACTGGACGGCATCACCCGGGGGGGGTTCAGACCAATGCGACTGAAGTCATCCCGGTAGAACGAGATGTCCAGCTCTCCGAAAGGCTGGGCAATACCCAGGCGCTTCCCCCCCAACACATCCGCCAGCCAGACACCGCCGGTCCGGATTCCGATCAGCACCGGGTCATCTACGCCACGCGCCTGGAGAATCTGACGCAGGCCGGATTCCAAGGTGTCGAGCAGCTGGTCTATATCAAGCAATGCGGTCATTACAGCCTCGTTTATCAGATCAGCCGGCCTGCTCCCGGCACCAGGTTTCCAGTATCAGCACGGCGGCACGGTCATCGACGCGTGGCGGCCGAAATCGCGGCTGCCACCACCGGCCATCACCTCGCCCT
>JDSH01000173.1_pt1 | contig 19974 bp, 22 predicted proteins | sample 199451 | NCBI WGS metagenome assembly JDSH01 (sample SAMN02584198, study PRJNA231836) | bioreactor metagenome | isolation source: continuous culture bioreactor electron acceptor NO2- transfer2 day 38 after... | place: Germany: Bremen | reverse complement strand
GCGGCAACAGGGTTCGACCCCCCCTAGGGGGGACGCCAATTAGGCTTGACGGTTTAGTCCACCGGATAGCCATCAAAAAAAACCGCCTTCGGGCGGTTTTTTTGTGTCTGAACTAATGAGCTGCGGGATTCGCGCCGTTTAGGGCGCCAATCCCGGATGGCCGGTTCAGGCTCGTATGGCAATAGCGCCTTTGCCCACTCCCTCGTAGGCTTTTACCCGAATTTCCTCTCCGGAGAACTCCGCTTTCAGTTTGTCCGCAATGTGGGCGGCAATCAGCTCTACGGTTGTGTCCGTTTCCAGCATGTATACCCGGTGCTCAGGCAGTGTCAGGGCAAACTCTCCCTGGTTGGCTTCATACTCGAAGGTGATATAGCCAATGCCATCCTCGCCCACGAACCGGCGAGCCACGTCTTCTTCCGTGCCCACATAGATATCCTGCCAGAGCTTCGCCCAGCGTTCTTCCAGGTCATAGGCCCGGTGTCCGTTGCGGTCAATGCGTATCGGGGGGGAGCGATGCCCATGGGCAATGCGCTGGCAGTTGCCCAGGTGCTTTTTCAGGCCGTGAACATAGTGGTAGTAAGCGCCTTCGATGACTTCTTCGCGCAGGTTGATGTCGACGGAGGTGACATTGCCGGGCAGAACGGCTTTAAGCTCTTTTTCCAGCAGGGCGGCCACAGCAGACGGGACGACCCGGTCCGAGGACAGCCAGACAACGGCTTCGTCCGGCGAGCTGTGCTCGATGTGACCGCCGCCAGAGAGTGCCCAGCGGAAAGTGTTGGGCGCGTCCTCGCTCCATTGCAGGCCTTCGTATACGCGGGGGGGAATCACCAACCGGTGGTCAACGCGTTCGTCAATCACCCTTTTGATGGTGCGCTTGACGTTGCTGAAGTCAAAGACCATACCCTGTTCGTCCAGTTCTCCTCCCAGCACCACATCGGCAATCCAGCTTTCGCCAACCAGGCCTCGAGCGGGATCCAGATAGGCGAAATCAATCACAGTGAGGTTGTCGACAAAGAGATGGTTCATGGAGGGTCCGGCGTGGTCAGGTTGCATGATGGCGGAATTCTAGCAAAAATCGCTGCATTCAGCAGTTTCAGGGGGGGGCGCATCATAAACGCGAATCATAGCATCAAGGATCCGCAGTTTCCGGCATTGGTGCTGGCAGCCGGCCAGGCGAGACGAATGGGGGGGTGTTACAAGCAGGCCTTGAAACTGCCAGGTGGCGATTCATTGCTGGGGGGGCACGCCATTAGTCAGGCGCGGCAGCTATCGGCGCAGACGTGGGTGGTTGCGGGCGCAGGCTACCCTCTGGTGCGCTTTCGCTGCAATCGGCAACCGGCGCACTGGGTGGTTAACGAGCGTTGGCGGGAGGGCTTGTCGACGTCGTTGATTGCCGGCCTGCAGGCGCTTTCTCCCGCTGCTTTGGGTGTGTTTGTGCTGTTGGCAGACCAGCCCTTACTGGATACCGAAGGCTCAGACGGCTGTCCGCAAACGCCCGGCGGAAGCCAGAGGTGCCCTGGGCAGCCAGTTATGGCAAGCGGGTAGCGTGCCAGCCTGGATTCCGAAATCGCTCTGGGGGGGAGATCTGTTATTGCTTAAGGGCGATGCGGGGGGGGCGGGGGGGGTGGTTCTGAACCGGGCCGGAACCCGTCCGGTTGAAATAGCCGGGGGGGTGCAACAGGACGTTGACACCCCCCTCAGGACTGGCAGCAGGTCCGTGGGCAATTAGCCGAACAGGCCGGATAACCAGGCGATTCCTACGCTGAAAATACCCAGACTGATGGCCAAGCCAACGGTATAGATGCGCGAGTTGGCCGAGCGCTGCTGAGACACGTACAGATCGATGGTGCGCTGGGCAATGTCCTCGGCGGTCTCCCGGGAAATCTCGTGGGCCTGCTGAATGGCTTCCGACTGCAGGGTTTGCCAGAACTCGGTGTCGATGGTCTGTACGCTGGTGATGTGGTCCTTCAGCTCTGCCATATGCTCGGAGGTGAATCCGGCGTTTTTGGAGAGTTCTTTTTTCAGGGAAGTAAGCTCGCGACCCAGGTTCAGGTTAACTTCGGCAGCCACTTCGTCGCGCAGGTTGCGGGTGCGTTCATCCAGCATCTTGCTGAGTGACTCCAGGCGCTCCTCGATAGTGGCTTCCTGCCTGCTGCGGGTTTCGTCCAGCGCACGCTTGAGGTGATCGAACTGTTCATCGAAAAGGGAGCTGAGCAGTTCATGCAGCCGGTTGTTGATATGAGTCTTGACCGCCGAGCGGGCAATCTGCTCAATCAGGTCGCTGGTCAGAGGCACCACATTCGGGGGGGCGCTTTGGCCGTTCAGGCCGCTTTCTGCTTTTGGCGACAGTTGCACAGAGGCATCCTCCGGAAAGTCCATGGGTTCGTCATCTGACTCGCGCAGGTCATGGCCGTTCATTTCAACAGGTGCTTCTGGCACGTTCCCCCCCTGCTCGACGTCACTGGCCAACTGCTCCAGCATCAGGTTGAGACCTTCGTTGTGAGGCGGCTTGGTAAGGATGTTGTAGACACCAAAGTTGCGCGCTTCCTCCATAAAGGAAGAGGATTTCTTGGAGGTACACATGATGATCGGAATGCCGGCCGTTTCCGGGTTGTTCTTGATGGCCTTGGTGGCTTCCACGCCATTCATGCCGGGCATCAGGTGATCCATAAAGATCACGTCTGGCCGGTCGTGGCTCTTCAGGAAATCCAGCGCTTCTTCTGCTGATCCCGCCATGTTCACTTCCATGTCCCGACTCTCGAGCAGTTTGCTTAGCGCAAACCTGGCAACTTTGGAGTCGTCCACCAGCAGAGCATTTTTGATTGCCATGTCACTACCTCAACCTGTTACTGCAAACGCGTGGGTGCTGCGACCGGGTGATTACCAGCCTTCCAGTTGCGGGCACTGGGTTGCCCGATAACTCTTTTCCCGATAACAGACACCGGGTTCCGTGGTGCGGGCGGTAAACACTTCGCCGGCCGCGGTTGTCAGGCGAACCTGTCCATAGGGTTCACCATGGCGGAAAGTGGCCTCGATGGAGCTGCCGTTAGGGTTGCGCAGCAGGCCTTTGCCGTGGAACTTGCCTTCCATGTACTGGCCATCGTATTTCTTTCCGTCAGCAAAGACTTCCGAGCCCTTGCCATGAAATTCGCCGTTGGAGAATTCGCCTTCGTAGGAGCGTCCGTCCGGGTAGGTGAGGGCGCCCTGGCCGTGGAATTCATCATTCCGAAAGCCGCCAACGTACAGCATGCCATCGGCGGTGGTCAGGGAACCATGGCCATTCATACGGCCCTGCTCCCAGTTTCCGGTCAATATGTCGCCGTTGGCCAGGGTAAGCGTGCCCTTGCCGTGGAACTGATCGTTCTGGAACTGGCCGGTATAAGTCGTGCCGTCTGCGGAGCGCCAGCGCCCCCCCTCACCGTGCCGTTCGCCCTGTTTCCAGTCGCCCTCGTAGCGGCTTCCATCGGAGTACCAGGCGGTACCGGAACCATCAAACTCGGCGTCCACGAAGTGGCCTTCATAACGCAGGCCGGAGCTATCTTCCCAGGTGCCATCACCAGTGGTGATGCCGCCGCGCCATTCACCATTCCTGTAGTTTACGGTGGTGAAGGCTTCCAGTTTGCCGACCAGCGTGAGTTCGTCGCCGGCTTCCAGTGCCACTGAATTGCTCCAGGACTGGTATCCGGGCTTTTCGATGGTGATGTCATAGAGGCCGGGGGGGTCCAGCTCCAGGTCCAGGCGGGTGGCGCCATAGGATTTACCGTTGATCGTAACCTGATCGCCCACCACGTTGGAGCGTAACACCAGGGTGCCGGTTTTCGGAGGCTCGGGCGCGGGTTTCGTCTCCGGCACGTCGCGTTGGGAACGCATAGCCGAAACTGGTTCGGCCATGGCCAGCATTTCCGGGTTTTCGGGCATTGGTTCAACGGTGAACGGTTCGCTGTTTGCTGCTGTTTCAGTCTGTTCGCCGGTGGCCGGAAGCGCGTTGTCGACGGGCTGCGGCGTCTCCGGAGTGTCTGCCAATGGTGTCTCGCGGGTATCAGCAAACAGCGGCTCTTCAGCCACAGGTGCGGGTGTTTCGGCTTCAATCCGGGTTGTGGGTGTTTTCGCGGCTGAGGTTTCCGGCGCGGTGGCATGCTCACGGTTTGCGCCATAGCCGGAGCTGTGGGGGGTCGGTGGTATCCAGATCCTTGCGAACCGATGCGAATCCGGCAGTAACCAGAAGCATGAGCGCAAGTGCATTGATGAACAGCAGCGGCCTGAAATCGACCATGACAAAACCTCTTGATCCAAGTGTTCCGGATGCTTTGTTATGGGTTCATCTTAACCACTGTCTGCAACGTTATGTAACAGAAAGTGTCTGAACTTGATCAGAATGCCGGTCGTATCACATTTTGTCCGGAAGCCGATCATGGTTAAGTTGCTCCCAAGACTTCATGTAAACATCGGCTTCATATTGATAGGGAGACCGGAACGGGGGGGTCAGAACAAAATCGAATATCAGGAAAAAGGAGCCGATCGACAGCCAGGCGATCGTCAGGGTGCTGATGGTCGTGGCCTGTTCCTCCGGATTCGAGTTGACGAACTCCTGCAGCATCGGGATCAGGTCACCGGCCATGACTACCGGGTTGAAGCTGGCCAGGACAAAGGGCAGCCAGAAGGCAATGAAGATGGGGGGGAAGAAGCCGTAAGACCACAGCACACGCCGTAACAGGTAGATAGCAACTTCCCGCCAGAATCGCTGTCGAATCTCGGGAACTTTGCGGATTCGCTCGAGATACTGGCGTCGTTCGGCCCACCAGGCGGCAACTTCAGGGGGGGCGTCGATGTGGGATTTGTCTGGGCTGCGGTCTGTCATGGATTGGCAGGCTACCTTGTTGAGTCCGTTCCGTGCATGATATCCGATACTACGTGTTACCCTGTAATTCTCCAATTGTTCTATACACAGGATTTTTTAATGGCTGCAGTGACTGACAACGCAATCCATCCGGCTTTTGAGAAACTTCGCAGTCACCGGATCGGCACCCTGAACCTTGAGGTTGAGGAGTATCGCCATAAAAAGACCGGTGCACGCCATCTTCACCTGGCGGCGGATAACGACGAGAACGTATTCTTCGTTGCTTTGCGCACGTTCCCGATGGATTCGACCGGTGTCGCCCACATCCTGGAGCATACCGCCCTGTGCGGCAGTGAGCGTTACCCGGTGCGTGATCCGTTCTTCATGATGATTCGCCGCTCCCTGAACACTTTCATGAACGCGTTCACCAGCAGCGACTGGACTGCTTATCCCTTTGCCAGCATGAACCGCAAGGACTTCGATAATCTGCTGTCGGTGTACCTGGATTCCGTGTTCTTCTCCAAGCTGGACCCGCTGGATTTTGCACAGGAAGGTCATCGCCTGGAATTTGACAAGCCGGATGACCCATCCAGCGACCTGGTCTACCGGGGGGGTGTGGTCTACAACGAGATGAAAGGGGGGGCGATGAGTGCACCTACCTCCCAGCTCTGGCAGAACCTGACCAGCCATCTGTTCCCGACCACGACTTATCACTACAACAGCGGCGGCGAGCCGGACCATATTGTCGATCTGAGTTATGACGACCTGGTGAAGTTCTATCGCCACCACTACCACCCGAGCAATGCGATTTTTGCGACCTACGGCAATATCCCGGCCCGGGAACACCACGAGAAGTTTGAAGAGCTGGCGCTGAAACGGTTCGATCGGCTGGATATTGAACTGCCGGTGAAAGACGAGAAGCGCATGTTCGCGCCGGTCCGGGTAGAGCAGGGCTATGCGGTAAATGAAGGTGAGAGCACCGACAACAAGACCCACATTGTGATGGGGGGGTGGTTGCTGGGCCACAGCTTCGACCTGCAGGAAAATCTTGAAGGCCAGTTATTGTCTGCCGTCTTGCTGGAAAACAGCGCATCGCCTTTGATGCGGGCGCTGGAAACCACAGACCTGGGCCATGCGCCGTCTCCCATGTGCGGGCTGGAGGATTCCAACCGGGAAATGACCTTCGTTTGCGGTATTGAGGGCAGCGAGCCGGAGCGCAGGGCGGATCTGGAACAGCTGATTGAGTCTACGCTGCAGAAGGTGGTGGATGACGGTGTCAGCCAGGAGCGCCTCGAGGCCATCCTGCATCAGTTGGAACTGCACCAGCGGGAGATTGCCGGAGACCAGTTCCCCCCCTACGGCTTGCAACTGATCATGAGCGCGATTGCCCCCCCCATGGTTCATGGTGGTGATCCGGTGGAACTGCTGGATCTCGAGCCGGTATTGGCCACATTGAGGGAAAAGATCAAGGATCCCGAGTATGTGCCCGGGCTGATCCGGCGCAAGTTGCTGGAGAACCCGCACCGGGTAACCCTGACCTTGCGCCCGGATGAAAAACTCGAAGGCCGTCGTCAGCAGGCCATCAAGGAAGCCCTTGCCCGGCGCAAGGCGGAGCTGTCCGACGATGATATCAGCCATATTGTGCAGCGTGCTCAGGCACTGGAAGAGCGCCAGATGCGCAAGGATGATGATTCCATACTGCCCAAGGTTGGGCTGGATGATGTGCCGCTGCAGATGCCGGAGCCGGAGGGACGGTACGATGCCGAAACCGGTGCGACCGTTTATTCCCGAGGCACTAATGGCCTGGTGTATCAGCAGGTGGTGCTACCGCTGCCGGCTCTGAGCAAAGACGAACTGTTGCTGTTGCCTTATTACACCACTCTGATTTCCGAAGTGGGGGGGTGTGGAGAGCTGGATTACTTGCAAATGCAGGATCGTATTTCTGCGGAATCTGGCGGCATCGGCGCTTCTTTTACTGCCAAGGGGGGGCAGATTGATGATGTTCAGGCTATGACCGGCTATCTGATTTTCAGTGGCAAGGCGCTGAGCCGCAACAGCAAAGCGCTGACCCGCCTGCTGAAGGATGTCTACACCGGGGGGGCCCGTTTTGACGAAAAAGAGCGTGTTCGTGAGATCATTGCCCAGATCCGGGCTCGCCGTGAGCAGGCGGTGACGGGCAGCGGGCATGCCCTGGCCATGGGCGCAGCGGCTCAGGGCGTCAGTTCCGGTGCCTGGTTGTCGTACCGTCTGGGTGGTCTGGCTGGAATTCGTGGTACCAAGGAGCTTGATCAGCAGCTCAAAGATGAAGCCGGCCTGGCCGATTTCTGTGGCAAGCTGGCCGCGCTGCACAACCGTATTCGCAGCCAGAACCGCCAGTTCCTGCTGATTGGTGAGGACGACCAGTTGTCGCCCATGCTGGATGAGTTGGGCACTTGCTGGAGCGGAGTGTCTGCAGAGGGTGAGGGTAACTGGTCCATGGAGCCGGTCAGTTACAACACCCGGGAGGCCTGGCTGACATCTACCCAGGTCAATTTCTGTGCCAAAGCCTACCCGACGGTTGCGGTGGATCATCCCGATGCGGCTGCGCTGACGGTACTGGGAGGCTTTCTCCGGAACGGTTATCTGCACCGGGCCATCCGTGAAAAAGGCGGGGGGGCCTACGGTGGTGGCGCCGGCCAGGACAGCGTGAATGGTGTTTTCCGGTTCTTCTCCTATCGCGATCCCCCCCGCCTTGCGGAAACCCTGGATGACTTCGATGCAGCGCTGAACTGGTTATACAGCGAAGCGCATGAGCACCAGGCTCTGGAAGAGGCTATCCTGGGTGTGATCGGCCAACTCGACCGCCCCCCCCGCTCGCCAGCCGGAGCGGCTCGCCATGCTTACCACAACAGGCTGTTCGGGCGTACGCCGGAGCAGCGCGCACGTTTCCGTGAGAGGGTTCTTGGTGTCACTCTGGACGAGCTTCAGCGCGTGGCCAAGACCTGGCTTGCGCCTGAAAAGGCCAATGTGGCCGTCGTGACAAGCCCCCCCGACAACCGTGCGGTTGTGGAAGGGCTTGGCATGGACATTCAGGAACTTTGATCTGACCGGCAGAGGGCCATTGGCTCTCTGCCGGGTTTCCTGCCTCAGCGGTGCCGCTTCAGGCCCGTTGTCACCATGATTCTGGTCGAGATTTCCTCAACGGAATACGCCGTAGTATTCAGATAGGGAATCCGCTCCCGCTTGTACATTAATTCGATTTCTTCAATCTCATGCATGCATTGCTGCAGCGATGAGTAGCGGGAGTTCGGTCGGCGCTCGTTACGAATGGTGGCAAGGCGTTCCGGTTCGATGGTCAGGCCAAACAGTTTTTCCTTATGGGGGGGCCGGAGCGCGGCGGGCATCTTCTGGTCGTCCAGATCTTCTTCGGTAATCGGATAGTTGGCGGCCTTGATGCCGTACTGCAGGGCCAGGTACAGGCAGGTGGGCGTTTTACCGCTCCGGGATGCCCCCCCGATCAGAATCAGGTCGGCCTCATCGTAATGCCGGGTGCGGGCACCGTCGTCATTGTCCAGCGCGAAGTTGACTGCGTGGATCCGGCGCTCGTAGCTGCCCGCGTTATTGATGGAGTGGGATTTGCCTACGGAGTAGGAGGACGACGAGTTGAGTTCCTGCTCCAGAGGGTTCAGGAAGGTTCCGAAGATATCTACCATAAAGCCGTCTGCCCGGCTGATAATTTCCCTGATGCCGCCATTAACGATGGTGTCGAATACCAGCGGCCGTTCCCCCCCATCGATTTCCGACGCTTTGTTGATGCGGCTGACAAGATCCCGGGCCTTCTCCTCATCGTCGATATAGGGCACGGTAACCCGCTCAAACTCGATTTTTTTCAAACTGCGCCAAAAGGGCATGGCCGAGCGCTTCTGCCGTAAGGCAGTGCCATCAGAGATAAAAAACGCCGTTCTTTTCATGGTCGTATCCGGTCTGGTTTGAACTTGTTCCCGGGAGTCTTTGGTTGCCTCCTAGGTAATTTCCGCAGCTTACAGTATCATACACGCCAGATTCGAGACTCCGCGCTACACAGACTCAAGGGAGACACGCTTTGGAAGATTACATTATCTGGTTTGACCACCTGGGAATGTCCGACGTAGACCGGGTTGGAGGCAAGAATGCTTCCCTCGGTGAAATGATCAGTAATCTCGCCAATGCTGGTGTTACCGTCCCTGGCGGTTTCGCTACCACTGCTCATGCTTACCGTGAATTCCTGGCCACCGACGGCCTGAAAGACCGCATTGACGAAGCCCTGGATGCCCTGGATGTCAACGACGTTAACGAACTGGCGCGGGTTGCTCCCAGATTCGCCAGTGGGTAATCGACACCGCGTTTCCGGAAGTGCTGGATAACGCCTTGAAAGAAGCTTATGCCAAGCTTCAGGCCGGTAATGACCAGATGGCTGTCGCGGTGCGTTCCTCCGCCACCGCGGAGGACCTTCCTGATGCCTCTTTCGCCGGCCAGCAGGAAACCTTCCTGAACGTGGTGGGCCTGGAGCAGGTTCGTACCTCGGTGAAAGAGGTGTTTGCCTCGCTGTTCAATGACCGGGCGATCTCCTATCGCGTGCACCATGGTTTTGATCACAAGCTGGTAGCGTTGTCTGCCGGTATCCAGAAGATGGTTCGCAGTGAAACCGCTTCCAGCGGTGTTATGTTCACCCTGGATACCGAGTCCGGTTTCCGCGATGTCGTGTTTATTACCTCCTCATACGGCCTCGGTGAAACCGTGGTGCAGGGTGCCGTGAACCCTGACGAATTCTACGTACACAAGCCGACCCTGGAAGCCGGACGTCCGTCGGTATTGCGCCGTAACCTCGGCAGCAAGGCCATCAAGATGGTTTACCATTCCGAACCGGGTGAAGGTAAGTTTGTTGAAACCGTGAAGGTAGAGCAGGAAGACCGTAATCGTTTTTCCATCACCGATGCGGAAGTGGAAGAACTGGCCAAGCAGGCCATGATTATTGAAAAGCATTACCAGCGCCCGATGGACATTGAGTGGGCCAAAGATGGTGATGACGGCAAGATCTACATCGTTCAGGCCCGGCCGGAAACGGTCAAGAGTCGTGCAGCTGCCAATGTGATGGAACGTTACCTGCTGAAGGAAACCGGCAAAGTACTGGTGGAAGGTCGCAGTATCGGCCACAAGATCGGCAGTGGCCCGGTGAAGATCATCACCAGCATTAACGAAATGGACCGGGTACAGGCCGGCGACGTGCTCGTCACCGATATGACCGACCCGGACTGGAGCCGGTGATGAAGCGGGCTTCGGCCATTGTTACCGACCGTGGCGGCCGTACCTGCCACGCCGCCATTATTGCCCGGGAGTTGGGTATTCCGGCGGTTGTGGGCTGTGGCGATGCCACCGAGGTGCTCAAGGACGGTCAGGACGTGACCGTCTCCTGCGCCGAAGGTGACACCGGTATGATCTACGAGGGTGCTCTGGACTTCGAGCTGCGTGAGAATACCGTGGACTCCATGCCCAACATTCCGTTCAAGATCATGATGAACGTGGGTAACCCGGACCGCGCCTTTGACTTCCAGGCGCTGCCCAATGAGGGTGTGGGCCTGGCCCGCCTTGAGTTCATCATTAACCGGATGATCGGCGTACACCCGAAAGCGCTGCTGAACTTCGACGGTCTGCCCCCCCGTGACATCAAGCAGACCGTGGAAAAGCGCATTTCCGGCTATGCCTCACCGGTGGATTTCTACGTGGACAAGCTGGTGGAAGGTATTTCCACCCTGCAGCGGCGTTCGCTCCCAAGAAAGTGATTGTGCGTTTGTCCGACTTCAAATCCAATGAGTACGCCAATCTGATTGGTGGCACCCTGTACGAGCCGGACGAAGAAAACCCGATGCTGGGCTTCCGTGGTGCATCGCGCTATATCTCCGATACCTTCCGCGACTGTTTCGAGCTTGAGTGTCGGGCTCTGAAGAAGGTCCGTAATGAAATGGGCCTGACCAACGTTGAAGTGATGGTGCCGTTCGTACGGACTGTCGGCGAAGCCGAACAGGTGGTGAACCTGCTGGCGGAAAACGGCCTGAAGCGCGGTGAGAACGGCCTGCGGGTCATCATGATGTGTGAACTGCCGGCCAATGCCATTCTGGCGGAGCAGTTCCTGGAGCACTTTGATGGCTTCTCCATCGGTTCCAACGATCTGACTCAGCTGACGCTCGGTCTTGACCGGGATTCCGGTATCATTGCCCACCTGTTCGATGAGCGTAACGATGCGGTGAAGGCGCTCTTGTCCAACGCTATCCAGGCCTGCAAGAAAACCGGTAAGTATATCGGCATCTGTGGTCAGGGCCCGTCAGATCATCCGGATCTGGCCAAGTGGCTGATGGATGAGGGCATTGATACTGTGTCTCTGAACCCGGATTCGGTACTCGATACCTGGTTCTTCCTGGCCGACGAGAAGATCGACTGATCACCAACACTTGGGAATGGGAAAAGGAGAGCGACAACGTGAGCAAGATTATTACTCCGGATCTGTGTGACGAATTTCCGGAAGTGCAGGTGGTCGAACCTGGCTTCAACAATTACGGTGGCGTGCGCCAGTTCGGCGGTGAGATCGTGACCGTGAAGTGTTTTGAAGACAACTCAGTGGTGAAAGAGCAGGTTGGTCTGCCCGGTAACGGCCGCGTGATGGTGGTTGACGGTGGCGCGTCCAAGCGCAATGCCCTGCTGGGGGGGGATATGCTGGCCGAGAAAGCCGCGGAAAACGGCTGGGCTGGCCTGATCATCTATGGCTGCATCCGTGATGTAGATGAGATTGGACAGACTACTCTGGGCGTTCAGGCCCTGGGTACCGTACCGCGCAAGACCGAAAAGCGTGGTATCGGTGATCTGAATATCCCGGTGACATTCCACGGTGTGACGTTCAAGCCCGGGCAGTATGTGTATGCCGATAACAACGGCATCATCGTCTCCGAGAAGCCGCTGGTTTAAGCCGCGGCCTCGGCACAGACAAAAACGGCGGCCTTTGGGCCGCCGTTTTTTATTGGGTCACTTCTATGATGTTGATTCCGAGCAGATAACCATCACCATCCGGCTCGCAACGCACCACCTCACCGAGCGTCTCCAGGGGGGGCGGGAACTGATCCCCCCCAGCGGACTCCATTCGGGTCCTCAGCTCTTCGCCAATCCTGAACGGTCGTTCCACTGCTACTTGCATACCGGCGGCACTGAGATCCCGGCAGGTACCGGTGTGGGTTTCACCATCGTTGCCGATAATCGTGATGGTGCTGTTCACCTGCATACGATGGAAGTCGCGCTTCTCAGAGTAATCTTTCATCACCTTTACGCCCAGTTGTCGGTTTTTCTTGTCGGTTTGAGCATGGGAATGATCAGGCCAGCAGTACGCCGCCAAACACGAGGCCCGCGCCCAGAAGCATGAAATCAGATTCCTTGCTGGCCTCAAGACGCTCGTTTTCCGCTGTCAGTACTTCCAGATCATTCCGCAGTTTCTGGTTTTCTTCGCGCAATTCACGGTTACGACGCTCAAGATTGATGGAGTCAGCGGCAATATTCTTGATGCGTTGTAGTTCAGTTTGCAGGTCTTCAGCCCGATTGGAAAGATTATTCTCGGCATTCTGCAGAGAATTTCGTTCTTCGGTAACGGTTGCCAGTTGCTGCCGTGTTTCGGTCAGCTCGGCCCGTGCCGCATCCAGCTGCTGGCTGACTCTTCGTAGTTGGTCTGCGGCGATGGGTTCATTGCTCAGGTATTGGCTCGATACCCAGCCTTCGGTGCCTTTCGGGGGGGTGCGTACGCGGGTATAGCTCTCACCGGTCTCGAGAACTTCCAGTGGCGTTCCGCTGGGAACCGCGTTTTCGATGATCCGGTACTGGCTGCCAGCGCCCGAGCGCACAGGCAGGTAAAGCTGATCATCGACCCAGACGGTGCGCGCCTGCGCAACGGAAACGGAGCTGACAATAAGCACAAGGCTGAAAAGGAGGCGGAGCGGTGTCACGGAGTACGTTCCCTGATAGTGTTATTACTGATGATTTAAACCCGCAATTCTGTCACAAGGTGGCCGCTATTCAAGCACCTCAGCGTTACAATCCGCTCATGCTGGCGGCTGGTGCGTTCAGGGCAGCACCACCTTGTAGGGTTTGACGATTACCTTTTCATACACGCCGGCATCGACGTAGGGATCTGCATCGGCCCAGGCCTGAGCCTTCTCCAGCGATTCAAACTCGGCGATGACCAGGCTACCACTGAAGCCTGCTTCTCCAGGATCGGGCGAATCAATGGCGGGATGGGGGGGGCCGGCTACCAGTAACCGACCTTCGGCCTTGAGCTGTTCCAGCCGGGCCAGGTGCGCGGGTCGGGCTTCTTTGCGCAAGGGCAGGCTGTTGGCAATGTCTTCGCTGATGATGGCGTAATACATGAGTTCTCCGATCTGCGATCAGCTGAGGTTAGGGGGGGCACTGCCTGAAGGCTGCTACACTGGTGCCCGTTTCGTTAATCAGGAATGTTCGTGACTATACCCCCCAAGACTCCAGAACGTGCATTGATCTGCATTGCCATAGCACGGCATCCGATGGCGCGCTGTCTCCCGAGGCTCTGGTAGCCAGAGCTGTTGAGCAAGGGGGGGTTAGCCATCTGGCATTGACCGATCACGACACCATCGCTGGCCTTGAAGTGGCGAGAAGTGCGGCATCAGGTTCCGGCCTCTCCCTGATTAACGGTGTGGAGCTTTCCTGTGTCTGGCGCAGTCATACCATTCATGTGGTTGGGCTCGATTTTGACGAACGTGATCCCGCGTTTCTCGCCGCACTTGAGCGCCAGAACGAGAACCGCTGGCAGCGGGCGCGTATGATCGCCGACAGGCTAAGCCACCTGAACGTCGACCAGCTTCTTGAGCGGGCGACGAAAGTGGCCGGAGGGGGGGACGTGCCCGGGCGCCCGCATTTTGCCGAAGTTCTGGTGGAAGACGGTGTTGTACCCAAGGTGGCGCACGCGTTTAAACGGTATCTGGGAACTGGCAAGCCAGGAGATGTAAAGGCGTGTTGGCCGGAGTTGCCGGAGGTGGTGCAATGGATCGTGGCGGCCGGCGGGATTGCTGTGCTGGCGCATCCCAGGAAATATCGTCTCACAGCAACCCGTTTACGGGCATTAACTGCGGATTTCGGCCGTGCCGGAGGGCAGGGCATTGAGGTGTCAGTGTCGGGCCAATCCAGTGGCGATCTGGGTTTTGTGGCCGAGCTGGCGCGGCGGGAAAAACTCTGGGCCTCTCAGGGCAGTGATTTTCACTTCCCGGGAGCTCCCTGGTGTGAGCTGGGGGGGCGCATAATGAAAATGCCAGAGGGGGGGCTGGAGCCCGTCTGGCATCATTTTCGGCAGCCGATTGAAGCCTGAGGCTTCAATCCGGCGCGTGGAACAACAGGTAGAGGTCGGTCAGCGAGTCCGGGATGGCCTCTGCCATCTTGGCTGACAGCTTCTCGTCATTCCGGACTTTCTGGAAGTCCTCGTCCTCAAACAGGCCAGACAGTGTCAGCATCGGCACCATGAGGTCAGCTACTTCATCCTCATCCGCAGCTTGCAGCCAAGCCTCCTCATGCTCGAGGAAGGTATCGACGAAGCCCGCACACCAGTTTTCCAGAGCATTCATCGGGTCGCCGTCTTCTGGCTCCGGCAGCTCCAGTGGCTGGCCCATATCCAGGGCGTGGGCCATATCCCGTGCAAGCTCATTTACACAATGGGTAAACGTGTCGGGAATGCCGGTATCCGGCAACTGATCTGTGCCTGTGGCAAGGCGGAAGAGGTCTTCCGCCTTCAGGCTGACCGGCCCGATCACGCTGGCACACACCACGCCATGGAACCCGAAAAAGTCCAGGGCATGATCTCCCCCCCAGGGTTCTGCGAACAGAATGTCTTCCAGCGCTTCGATGTCCGAGTTGCTCAGCATGATCAGTTGCTCCGGCCTGCTTGGCCTCTTCGGCCGCGCGTTGGCGCTTGCGGACCTCTCTTGGGTCATTATAGGCCCGGCCCGGAGTCACCGGGATAGCTTCCGATGCACTGGTTTCCTGAGTCTCTTCTTTCTGCTCCGCTGGCTTTTCGCTGGCCGGAGCTGGCTCGGCTTTTACGGGCTCTGCAGGCTGCTCCGGTTTGTCAGCGGGTTTTTCGCTGCTGGATCCGGCCTGCTTCTCGGGCGCCGTATCTACTTCAGGCTCGGTTTTAGCGGCCTCGGCTTTCTGTTCCGGCGCCTTGTCGGCTTTATCCTCGGCAGCCTTCTGATCAGAAGCCGCGCCGGTTTCCGGCTCAGACGCCTTCGGTGAGTCAGCCTTGGCTTGCCGGGGGGGTGCCTTGGCCTCTGCCTTGACCGGTTCTTTGTCTTCGGCTTTGGCAGGCTCGGCGCTGGCCTTTTCTGCAGGCTGCTCGGCTTCTGTTGCGGTGACCTGCTCGGTACGCTGAGGCTTGGCGGCCTGTTTCTGCTCGGCTTCTGCCGGCAAGCTCTCCTTGTCACCCTTGTCTTCGGCAGCACCGGATTTTTCAGCGCTATCCGCAGAGCGAGGCTTGCGCTGGCGGCCGGAGCTGCGGCCTCTGCGGCCGTCAGACTTCTCTTTGCGGCTGCTCTCATCCTTTGCTTCAGGCTTGTCTTCTGCTGAGGGAGCCTCTTTCTGCTCGGCCTGTTCGGTTTTGGTCTCCGGCTTCTCGGCCATTTCCTGTTGTTCAGGCTTGCGGCTCTCTGGCGCAGTTTTGGTTTCCGGCGTTGTTGCGGCCGGTTGCTCGGCTTTATCTACGCGCGACTCACTGGCTTTAGCGTCCACAGGAGCTGTCTTGTCAGCCGCTTTTTCCGGCTGGGTATCTTTCTGGTGCTTCTCGCTGCGTTCCGCTTTGCGTTCTGCTGGTGTCGATGCCGGAGTCTCGGCGGGCGAGCCGTCCCGGTTACGTTGTCGGCGTGGTTTGCGTTGCTTGTCGTCACCGCCCTGCTTGTCGTTGGAAGGTCCCTTCTGGGATTCCTGCTGTTCCCGGTTGTCCTGCGGGCCTTTCTGGTCACGCTGGGGGGGACGGTTCCGGTTCTGGCCGCGGCCCTGGGAGTCCTTGCGGTTGTCCCGGCGGTTGTCATTGCCCTTGCTGTCGCCAGAGCGGTCGTCCCGGTTGGAACGGTTCTGGCCACCACGTTCACCGCGATTCTGATCGTCACCACGGCCACCACGATTGCGGCCCCCCCGGTTGTCATCGCCACGGTTCTGCTGGCTACCCTGACGGCGATCATTGCCGCTGCGGTTGCCGCCGGTGCGTTGGTCATCGCGGGCAACGCGGGATTTGCGGCGATCCTGGCGGGCCTGGTTGCGACGCTCTTCACTCCGGTTGCGGTTAGTGTCGCGGCTGGCTTCCTGCTCCGGTTCTTCACCCCCCCGGAAGAAGCACGCGATCTTCTTGCCCAGTTTGCGGAACAGGCCTTCTTCCTGCTCAGCAGCAGCCGTTGGCGCAGCGGCTGTCGGTGCTGGGGGGGCTGGCGCAGAGGGGGGGCGGATAGCTTTCACGGCGGCCTGTTCGCGCACCGGTTTCTCGGCACTTGCAACTTCTACGGCTGCCTCTTCCTCACGCTCGCTGTACTGTTGAGCTACCTGATGGCTGGAGACATGCTCTGGAGAGGTTTCGTCCTGACGCAGGCGAAGAATCTCGAAGTGCGGCGTTTCCATGTTGGGCACAGGTGCGACCACAACCGCTACGCCCTGGCGGGCTTCAATGTCGGCCAGCTGCTTGCGTTTTTCGTTCAACAGGAAGGTGGCCACAGAAACCGGCACCATGGCTCGTACTTCTGCGGTCTTCTCCTTGGAGGATTCTTCGTAGATCAGGCGCATGATGCTCAGCGCCAGAGATTCGATACCCCCCCGGATGGTGCCCTGGCCTTCACAGCGCGGGCAAACTTCGCTGCGGGTCTCGCCCAGTGAGGGGGGGCGCAGACGCTGACGTGACATTTCCAGCAGGCCGAAACGAGAGATCTTGCCAACCTGAACGCGGCCCTGTCGAGTTCCAGCGCTTCACGCATCTTCTGCTCGACTTCCCGCTGGTGTTTGGCTGGCGTCATGTCGATGAAGTCGATAACGATCAGGCCGCCCATATCCCGCAGGCGCAGTTGGCGCGCGATTTCTTCGGCCGCTTCAAGGTTGGTCTGCAGGGCCGTTTCTTCAATATCCTGGCCTTTGGTGGCCCGTGATGAGTTGATGTCAATGGACACCAGGGCTTCGGTTGGGTCGATGACAATCGAGCCGCCGGAGGGCAGTTTCACTTCGCGCTGGAACGCCGTTTCGATCTGGCCTTCGATCTGATAACGGCTGAACAGGGGGGGGATCTCGTCTTTGTACAGCTTGATCTTGTTTTCGAAGGTGGGCATGACCGCACGAACGAAGCTCAGAACGTCTTCGTACACGCTTTCGGCGTCGATCAGGACTTCGCCGATGTCCTGGCGGAGGTAATCGCGCACGGCGCGGATGATCACATTACTTTCCTGATGGATCAGGAAAGGAGCCTTGCGCTCGCCGGCCGCCTGGGTGATGGCTTCCCAGAACTGTACCAGGTAGTCGAGGTCCCACTGGAGCTCTTCGGTGGTGCGGCCAATGCCGGCCGTACGCACAATAATGCCCATGGACTTCGGCACCTGAACGCCGTTCATCGCTTCTTTCAGCTGGGTCCGTTCTTCGCCTTCAATGCGGCGCGAAATACCACCGGCGCGGGGGGGGTTGTTGGGCATCAGCACCAGGTAGCGGCCAGCCAGTGAGATAAAGGTGGTCAGGGCAGCGCCCTTGTTGCCACGCTCTTCCTTGTCGACCTGAACGATCACTTCCTGGCCTCGGAGACAACATCCTTGATGTTGATTTTGCCCTCAATCTGCCCGGGCGACTTCTTGAAATACTCTTTGGAGATTTCTTTCAGGGGGGGCAGGAAGCATGGCGCTCTGCGCCAAAGTCAACGAAAGCCGCTTCAAGGCTGGGTTCTACCCGGGTAATGCGGCCCTTGTAGATGTTGGCCTTTTTCTGTTCGCGGGTACTGGATTCGATATCAAGGTCGAACAGCCGTTGGCCGTCAACCAGCGCGACGCGCAACTCTTCGGGATGAGTTGCATTGATCAGCATTCTTTTCATGGAAAGAAGGGGGGGTTCCTGTCGTTTGTTGGTGACAGAAAACCGGGGGGGGATTCGCATCAGCGAAGCAGGATGTGCGTGCCGCGGGCCCTTTACAGCAGGCAGGCCGGCGGCCAGACGGATCATACCCTTATGGGGGGGTGCAATCCTGGGTGTCTGAGACCACCGCCGACATCCCGCCTGCCGGTGGGCAGGTCGAGGTCGAATAGGGTGAGAGTCTGTTGACGCATAATATCCGTTTCAGGTTCACACAAGCCCCCCCTGGGTCTCACGTCGTATTGGTTTGCTGGACGGCCCGGGTTTGCGTGGCAATGATTCTTCGCGATGTCGCCCGACGGTTTTCCAGTCGGTTTTCCTCTCCCGGAGCAGGTAACAGCCTTTCTCGGTCTGGCCTGTGATTCCGGGAGTCTGTTTCCCGCTGCATCCGTTAATGATTGGTTTTGCAGCGTTCAAACTCTTAATCAGTATCGGTATACTGCTGCCGCTCCGGCTTCTGACCAGAGTTCGTCAGGCCGTAGACAAACGGCAGAGCACGCCGGAATATAACAGGTACGGCGTGGGCAGGCAACTCCTCAGTTGCGTCCGTCCCAGTATGCTGGGGGGGCGGCCATACGATGCCGCAATTTACCAACGCAAGGGTTTACATGTCGCGCTCCCCCCCCGATTCCCGTAAGACAAAGGGTCGTCGCCCCCCCGCCAGTGGGAAGGTCCGTGAAGTCGGAAAGGCTGCTGTGAAGGCGGGTTCTGATCGTGTTCAGAGAAAGGTGGCGACAGAGGTTCAGTGGATTACTGTTGATGAGGATATGGCAGGGCAGCGGGTGGATAATTTCCTGCTTGCACGATTGCGGGGGGGGTGCCCAAAAGCATTGTCTACCGCATTGTCAGAAAGGGTGAGGTGCGGGTAAACAAGGGGGGGCGTGTAAAGCCTGATACCCGTCTTAATCCGGGGGGGGATGTGGTCAGAATTCCGCCGCTGGTGCAGCAGGCCAGGGCGGAGCAGCCCAAGCCCGGCAGTCGGGTGCAGGGGGGGGTTATGGAGGCTGCGGTCGTTTTCGAAAACGATGAAATGCTGGTGGTGAACAAGCCCTCCGGTATAGCGGTTCATGGCGGAAGCGGACTGAGTTTCGGTTTGATTGAAGTGTTGCGGTCGGCCCGGCCGGAAGCCAGGTTCCTGGAGCTGGTTCATCGTTTGGATCGCGATACGTCTGGTCTGGTAATGGTGGCTAAAAAGCGTTCCGCGTTGCGGTTTTTGCAGGATGAGCTGCGGCAGAAGCGGATTCGCAAGTATTACCACGCTCTGGTGGTCGGCAGTTGGCCGGAAAATGTTGATCGTGTTGCTGAGCCGCTGTTGCGTTTTGAGATGCCTAATGGCGAGCGTCGGGTTCGGGTCAGTGAGGAGGGCAAAAGTTCCCTGACTTTGTTTACCTGTTTGCAGCGATTTCAGGGGGGGTATAGTCTTGTTGAGGCATCGCCGGTGACCGGCAGGACTCACCAGATTCGGGTACACAGTGCCTGGGCGGGTCATCCGATTGCGGGCGATGACAAGTATATGGATGATGCGAGCCTGAAAGCTTTCCGGGCCATTGGTGGGCAGCGCTTGATGTTGCACGCCAGGGCTCTTGAGTTTTCGCTTCCGGGTTCGGGTGAGCCCATGCGGCTGGAAGCAGTATACGACGGGCCCTTTTCCGGGGGGGTGCTCGAAGAATTGACCAAGCGAAGCGGGAAGCGGTCTTGATGAAGGTAAAAGTCGTTATTTTTGACTGGGACGGAACGCTGATTGATTCAGTGGACCATATCGCTGACAGCCTGCACCAGGCGGCAACGGAGCTGGGGGGGTATCCAGAGCTGGAGCGAGAGGCCTATCGCGACATTATTGGTCTGGGCATGATTGAGGCGCTGGAGAAGCTGTATCCGGGTCTGAGTCGTGAGGAGATGGTTCGTATTCGTGAAGGTTATGCCGGTTACTTCTTCAAGAAGGTGACCACGCCCCCCCAGAATGTGTTCGACGGCATGGC
>JDSH01000172.1_pt1 | contig 20006 bp, 25 predicted proteins | sample 199451 | NCBI WGS metagenome assembly JDSH01 (sample SAMN02584198, study PRJNA231836) | bioreactor metagenome | isolation source: continuous culture bioreactor electron acceptor NO2- transfer2 day 38 after... | place: Germany: Bremen | reverse complement strand
CCGAAGCCACTAGCCCAATTTCAAAAGAGAGCTCTGCTCTCTTTTTTCGCCCAAGCATTTACTCCTCCCCCCCCATACCGACAACTCCGCCAGCTCCGGTTCTGCCCATGGCAGGGCTGGAGCACTGAACGGTCAGGCTGCGCCTGGCCGTGAAGGAAGGCCGAAGGCCGCCGCAAGGGCCAAAGGCCCGCATGAGGCTATCGCCGAACTCGGCTGAGCATTACCGTGGAATGACCTACACCAGTACACGATTTCCCCCCCTCTCGCTACAGAGCAGGGCAGCGCGCTCCTAACCCCCCCCACAGTGTACGTTCCCCCCCCATCAGAGAGATATGGGCGCTAGCCGCAACCCCCCCTCTGCCCTACCAAAACAAGTTGACAGTTTTATGACTATGGTTAAGCATATACGATGCGATAACGCGTTATTTCAAGGAGCTGTAACATGAAATTTGGTAATCCTTTCAACAAGGTAGCCATCACAACGGGCACCTTTGTGGTTGCCTTGATGACTGGTTTGGGCACAGTAAATGCCGGAGACCAGTTCACCACAGAGGTAGAACAGCAGGCTGTGCGAACTAAGGCTGCCCTGTTTAACCAGGTTGGAGCTGACACCCCCCCAGCAAGCGTGAAGGCAACGGGGGGGAACCAGGCTATGAACACCGTGAATTCAGTGACGGATGCTGCAGGCGGAGCGACAGACGTGGTTAGCATCACCGCCCAGCAAGTGAAGGCTCAAGCTGATGCTAAAATTGCTGACTTAGAGAGAAAGCTCGCAACGCGGCGCCGGGGGGAGATCACGGTCAAAACCGAGAATCGCAAGATTCGCTCGGAAAACATGTATACGAACAATCAATTCGTAATTGTGGACTGGGTCCAAACGTATAGTTGTGGGGGGGGCTAAGAGCAACGGCCCGTGTGGTTACGTGAACCTTTATCCCAAGAAAAGTTACGTATGCACCGGGGGGGATCTGATGGGGGGGTCTATAAGGTTACATACCAAGGTTCGAAAGAGGTTACCGCGGATCTTCAGCGCACCTTTTACAAGAAGACAAATTTGATCACCTACTATAAGGACGATTCGAAATGGCTGTATCAGAAAAAAAGGATTTAAGCATACGACAACAGGTCTCGGAGCTGTATGCAAATAGAATAGGTGACGAGCAGCCGTCAGTCTCAATTTCGTGTTTGAGGTACATGCAAAGTAAAATTCACCAGACTGAAACATTTTATAAGGTATACCATGCGATAATTAAGGCATCTTGAATTTTCAGGAGAAACAAGATGCCCAAAAGAACGATCGCCCTGGCCACCCTGCTCGTCAGCGTGGCCATCCTCCCCCCCTCCGCATTCGCGGATAGCCGCTTTACCACAGAAGCTGACACGAAAGCCCGAATAGAGCAGGCGTTGTTCAATTCTGTGGGTCAGACTGCTCCAAAGAGCGTTAAGCCGTCCGTAAATGGTACGGTATCGGTGACCAACTCAACGATGGATGTTGGCGCCTCGGCAGCTAATGCTGTCAACATTAGCGCTCAGCAGGCAATGCAAGCCACCCAGCTTAATCAGGGAAAGATTGCTTCGTTGGAGCAAAAGTTGGCGGCATCGTCAACTGGGGGGGGAATGTAACCTCGAAATCGATAAAGAAAGAACTCTATTTCTGGATTGATGAGAGCGGAACAGACGACGATCGTTGGATTCATAAGATTGCAATGATTCTTCAGATCTATGTGGATGGACGAAAGACCTCAGAATCACTAGCAAGCTGCAATCGTACAACGGGCTATCGGAATCCTCCACATGGCGCACATTACGTAAAGATTCGGGATGAACGTGGCGAATACGCCCTTTATCCCGGCTGTTAAGAGCTTTCAGGTCATTTAGGCATCGCTCAACAATAGAGCAAGCATTTGAATGCGATCCTTGTTGTCTGAATGAGATTCAAGGAAGACCAGAAACTGATCAGAAAGCCTGATCAAATCACTTCGGTTGTCCGGAATAACGTGTTGTCGCAAAAGACGTTTGACATCCCGGACAGCCGTTTCCTTTTTGCTCAGCCGTCCTGTCATATCCACCATCATTCCACGTCCGGTTTTGAGCCATTGTAGGTTCACTCCGGTGATTTCAGCTGCCTCATGAACAAATCGGGGGGGTTGCTCTACCTACCGTTAACGGCATCGTAAACGGAGGTTCGCGAAACCTTTATTGGGTATTCCTTGTTGAGTCGGCGATATAACCTGCTGGGGGGGACAACCTGGCATGAATAAGGGCGCCACTTAGTCGTGCACCGAATGCCAGCGCTTTGGTTGAAGGTTGCTTTGTCTTGTCCTGGGAATCCAGTGTTATATTGCTCATGCTTGCCTCGAAAGTACGGAAAACTGAACACCTATACAGGTTGTCCGAGTCTCATATTCTGGTCTTCCTGAATACCGTTTCAGTCCGCCAGCCCTTGATATAAGCGTACCACGCGATAACCCACGGTTTACTTGCTGTTCACGGTTGTTCGATACCTCGAACATGGGGGGGGCATTCCCTTCAGTTTGCACAGGCTTCCCCCCCTTAGTTATCACATTGTCTATTGTGTTCACACATGGTCAACGTTAACACGAAAGAGGAAATCCCATGAGCCTGTTCGAGCAAGTCAAAAAAAAGATATGGCAGCGCTGCGCAAACCGCAGACCACCGTTGTGAAAGTCAAAGGGTATGAGCTGAATTCCGACGTTCCGGGTAAATCCTTCATTGTTGCCGAGGATCTGCTCAACAAAGATGACGCCGGCAATCCCAAGCAGGTTCGCGTCTTCATTAATGATCCCAGTGGCAAGCTGATGGGCGTCAGCCAGTTCGCCAACAAGAACAAGACTGTTCACACCGAAGTGGGCGGACTGATTCGTCTGGACCGCTTTATTAAGAAAGGTGATGACTACGTGTGTCGTCACATGCAGCGAATCGCGCAGGATGCATCCATGACACGGATGGATGACCGGAACGTGACGTACAAGATTGGATTCGATGAAGCCTGGGTCAAGGTCGTTCCCCCCCATATGAACAATGGCGAACCCATTACGTATAACGTGCGCAATGACGGGCAGATTCAACGAGGTACTGTAAACGTGATTCCGAAAGCGGCTCAGGCAGTTGAGGTGATTCCAGGAGACGGTAAATTGCTGGACCAGCTGACCGCGGTTGCCAGCAAAGCGATCGATGCTGCGCCCGAAAAGACAGCAGCTTTGTTGCTGTTGCGTGCACCAGATTCGGCTGAGGTTATCGAAATCACCATTCCGAGTGTGATTGAAGAAGCGGAAAACAAGTATCGTCCCCCCCGAACGAAAGAAGAGCAAATGGCCGCCCTTCCCGAACTTGATGGCATTCAAATGCTGTTGAAGAGGGAAGAGGCGATGAAAGGCATCGTTATTGAGCTCTGCCGGGTTACCGTATGAAAGTGTTCGGTAGCGTGCTGGATGAAGCGGGCAATCCGGTCGAAGGTCGCGTTCGCCAGATGGCGAGAGAAACCTGTCGAATGTTGCTAAGCCCGTTGAAGGTCAAGCGCAACCTGAAATGGTGAAGGGTGAGCAAGAGTATGCTTTGGCGCTGATCTCCTATGAGATCCCACAGAAGGAAAACTCCAATAATGCAAACCTGGTGACTCTGGGTCGCGTGCCGGGTGTGACTGCATCCCCCCCGAACGCCGGCCGGGATGTCACTCCGAACCCGTTCTACGCCAACAACCAGACACAAACTGTAACCACCCAAGCCGCACCGGCTGCTGCCGCGGCGGCGAAAGCTCCGGCTCAGGAAGCCTCAGCAGCTTCTCCAGCGGCTGCCCCCCGGCAGCCAAGCCGGCCCCCCCAGCTGCCGCCTCGGGTCAGCCGGAAGAACCTCCCATGCCAACCGACGCAGAGCTGGATATGCTGCTGGACCAAAGCGAAGGTATGGATGACCTGGACTTTGATATGGACGACATCGAGCGTCAGCTGGGCGCAACACCGGCATAACCGGCAACCAGGCCCGGGGGGGGTGAACCCCCCCGGGCTTTTCTGCGTCAGAAGTACCCTGCCCGATTTACAGAGAGAATTACATGGCTGCCTCAAACGATTCCGTAGTAACCCGCCCCCCCTGGATTGACCTGTCCCAGCACGGTTTTCGTGTGCTGCATACCAAAGATGGCAAGAACCGTCATATGGTGATGCTGGCGCCCCCCCTGATACCGGATGAGGAACTCCAAACTACTCGGAATCGCCTGGCCGAATATGCCGGCAGCCTCAAGTCCATGACCGGAACGCCAGAACATCCGGTTAAGGGTACCCTTTATAAAGACAAATATTGGATTCTGACCGGTTCCGGGTTGTCCACCTTCAAAGGGATCTGGTCAACCGTTAAAAAAAAGGCTTTCCGGAAGCTCGCTTGCAGCAAGCAGTACCGGTCCACTTCATTAACCTGCCTCGATACCTTCAGTATACGGCTGCTCAAGCTGCTTTGAAGGACAGTCAGAACACTAAACAACAGGTGTCCGATACGGTACGTCCGGTTGACCTGGATGATGCTGAACGAGCTCTTATCAGTCTTCGGGAAGACATCAACCAGGTACAGGCCGCCCTTGATCAACAAGGGATGGTGACCGATGCACGCCTGGAAAATCGCCTGATTGAATTGAAAGAGAAAGCCAGTGATTTGCGTGAGCAGGCCTTATTTGATTTTGAGGCATCCCTCAAAGGGCTTTCAAAAGGTGAGCTCAGAGAGATTGTCGCCACCCTCGATCGGCGGGATCAGGAAACCTTGGATATTCGAGGACCGCTGAACAGTGACAAATTGGCTATCGCTGTATTTGCGATGAACACTGTGGATGCGGGTCTGGGCCAAGGGGGGGACACTGGCCGGGGGGGGAACGTACAAGAGGGCGATTCGTCAAGACAAGAGCGGGCGGCAATGGGGGGGATTCGTTCCGCCTTTTCCCGCCTTGATGGTTATCAGATGAAGACGTGGCGCGGGCTGACCGTGGAGCTGGACGGCGTTGAACGGCCGGTGCTGGCCTGCAAGAAGCAGATGAACCGTAATGGCGGCCACTCTCCGCTTCACCTCATTGCGTTGGATACCGGTCGTTTGACAGCCGGCGCACCAGAAAGCTTGCTGGCGCGTCACTTTAAGCTGAATGTCGACAATAGCTTGACTGAAGAAGCGGTTTACGAGCCTGATGAGACGCTGATGCGTCATTGGAAGGAACAGCGGCTGCCGGTACCTGTGATCCCATCTCCAGAAACCCTTGAGGACGACCTTGAGGATCCCGAATTGCTGGCGGATCACCTGGTTGAACTGAACCAGGGCCTGCCCCCCCCAGGCTATGAAATTCGTCAGGACTCACCCGAAACCCTTGGACTGTACCGATACGGCCGCCTGATTCCGTCCTCACTGGAGCAACGGGCACGCACGCTTGAAGCTGCCGATCGGCTGTTCGAGGTCGCCTTCGACCAGTATCTGGGCTACTTGAAGGATATGCCGGTGGAAGTCCTGCAATCTCGGAAACGCTCCCTGCTTCAAAGTCTCCGGGATCCTGACACTAACAAGGCCGCGGTTCGCCTCGAGATGAAGCACATCAACGATGTTCTCAACGGTGAACAAACGAAGCCGGGAGTTGTTACGGCCGACAATGCAGAGGCGGACTCTTCAGCTTCTGGCCGCCGTGTCCGTGTCGTCTCCAATGATCTTATTGCTTATGCGTTGAAAGAGATCGATGACGAACGCGCCGAACTGGCGGCGAGGATCAATGACGCCGGAGCCTTGAGCGGTGACTCCGACACGCTCCAGTACCAGACCGACTACGATCAGCTGACATTGACGAAGCAGGACATTCAGGCCGGCCAGTACCTGTCTCTGATCGAGAATGGATTTAACGAGCTGGATGCGGACACGCGGAGCCAAATTTCACAAATGGCACTGACGTATCCGGAGCTGGCAACCGCCATTAGTCAGGTTACCGGTGAACGAAACTATCCTGCCGCACTCCAGTTGCTGAACATCCAGCGCACCACCTACGCGGACAATGCGCCCGCCTTACAGAAACTGAGTAATCGAGTCCGCGAACTGGCCGCTGCCACGCCCGTTAACCATGCGACGACGACATTAGCTCTGGATACCGTAGCCACACGCCTCGATATTGACCTGGAATACGCGCCGGCCGACCCCCCCGCATTCTTTATCCGCCAGCAAGAGGTCGTACAAGATGGAAGTGTGTTCAACCAGGAAAATGAGGGTGGAAACCGTGGTACGCTGACATCGGACAATGATCAGCACGCCGGAGGGCCAAGCCATGGCGACAATGCCTCAGACTTCATCCCATCAAACGATGACGATGATCGAACACTTCTGGAATCAGGAGATGGACAGCCCGGATTGGATGGCCGCCAACATGCCGATCCTGCCGGATCGGAAAGCGCTGGCGAAGGCAATGGCCGAACCGGACAATACACCGGCCCGGCAACGACTGCTGGCGTCGCTGGCGGAGTTCGCGGATCTGATGGATCTGACCGAAGAGCCGGCAACCCCCCCCGAGAACAATTTACCGGTACCGGTAACGAAGCTGGATCGGTCAACTCAGGATCTGCTGCTGCAGATGACCAGGCAGGCGTTCGCATCGGTGGGACTGGGTCAGTTCGCGATGGCGATGTTGGAGGGTCTGCTGGAGGATCATCCGAAGTCCGTGATCAAGCTGATCCAGCATCCGGAGCATCCCCCCCACAAGATCCAGTTCAATCGACTGCTGAAGAAGCTGGAACGGCTGAATCAGGAGATCGAACTGCGGTACGAGCGGGAGCTGACACTACTCAATCAGAAGTGGGTGGATCCGGTGCGCCAGGAGAACAACCCGATGCTGGCGATCCAAAGGGCAACCCAGGCGCAAGCGACGGCGATGGAACGAATGATGGGCGAACTTCAGTCCCGACTGGAGAGCAGCAACCCCCCCCTGCCCTGAACCGCTTTACCTATCCCCCCCAGGGGGGGCATGACCATCAAGGCAAGTCCCGTGCCCGCCGTGTAGAAGACAACCTCGATGCCATGCGCCTCCTGTTCGAGTTGAACGAGCAGGAGCGCGATGCTACTGATGAAGAAAAAGCGGTGCTGGCGGAGTATTCCGGCTGGGGGGGCAGCATTCATCCAAACCTCTTTGCGGGCTATTGGGGGGGTGGCCAGCAACAACCGGACTATGTGATTCGGGCGCGCGACCAAATCAATGACTGGTTGAGCAAGGGCAAACTCACCACAACGGAACATCGGCTGCTGACGGGTACCATCCTGAATGCACACTTCACTCACTCCGGGGGGGTAATTCGCCCTATGTGGGAAGGTATCGCTCAGCTTGGCGTGCCAAGACGGCGAGTTCTGGAGCCCTCTTGTGGCATCCTGAACTTCAAGGGCCATGCTCCCGAGGCCCTGACTCATGAATCTGTGTTTACCGGTGTAGAGCTGGATCCTATCACCGCTCGCATCGCTCAGGCTGTGCACTCGGACGCAAGGTGCATACCGTGGGCTTTGAAGAAGCCCCCCCAATCGCCGACAACTTCTTTGATGTGGCTATCTCCAATGTGCCGTTTGGCGAATACCCGGTCTTTGACCGTGAAAATCCGTCCTGGAACTATCGAATTCACAATTACTTCTTCCTGAAGAGCCTTCAGAAACTGAAGCCGGGTGGCGTTTCGGCGTTCGTGACTTCCGCCTACACCATGGATGCACAGGACACTGATGTTCGCCAGGCAATCATGGACGAAGCGCATGTTATTGGCGCTTTCCGCCTACCAACGGGCACCTTCTCCGCAAACACGCAGACCGAAGTGATGACCGACATCATCTTCCTGCAGAAAAAAAAGGCAACTTCACGCCAAACTACAGCCCCCCCATCGATATCCGGGAAACAGGCGATATTGAGGCACCTCTGGTGACTGCATCCGCAGTTGAAATCAATGGACGTATCATCCAGCCAGGTGAAACTGTCTCCGCCCTATCCATGAATCAATATTTCATTGATCACCCAGAGCATGTTCTCGGCAACCTCGGTGTCGTGACCACGCAACACGGACCCGCCCTGCGAGTGCTGGGCAACGACAGCATCCCGGAGCTGGAAGCAAAACTCAGTCGAGTGATCAAAGAGGCCCTTCCCAAAAACATTAACCTACCGGTCGCTGAAATAAACCTGGACGCAGATCTTGATCGCATTCGAGAAACGCAGAAGGCCGCTAAAACCGGGGGGGGCTCACTGGACGACCTGATTCCCGGGGGGGCAATTTACTTTGACGAAGACAAGCAGGCGTTCCATACGCTGGTTGTGAACGCCTATGGCGACAAGCTGGCCTCTGATAAGCCGGTCAAGGTAGCAAAGAAGAACATTGACCGAATGCACAAGCTCTTGTCGCTGATGGATGTCAGCCGTGAGCTCCTAATTCTCCAGTCGGAGCCCGAAAGCCCAACGGTGGAGAACCGAATTGTCACACTGCGCGAAGAACTGAATCAGCAGTATGATCAGTTTGTTGCGCAATATGGCCCGGTTTCTTCAGAGCAGAACGAAAAACTCTACCGCAAGGATACCCGGGCGCCCTTCCTTTATGGTCTTGAATCGCTCGACGAAAAGACCGGAGAAGCGACCAAACAGCGATCTTTGAGAGACGAGTTGTCTCCCCCCAACGATCGAGCCTCCGAAACAGGCTGCAACCGCCAGCGATGCTCTGGCGATCAGTCTTGCGTATACCGGTACCATTTCCCTGCCCTATATGCGGCAGCTGCTGCAGACTGAGGTATTCCAGCCAACAGAACAGGATGTCCTGGACGCATTACTTGACCAGGAGCTGGTGTTCGTCAACCCGGAAACCGACAAGCCTGAAACCCGGGACGAATACCTCTCCGGCAACCTCGGCCCCCCCAAGATCATTGCCGCCGAAAAAGCTGCAGCCAGCGATCCGGCGTTTCAGCGGAACCTGGATGAGCTGAAGGCGCACCTGCCAGAGCCGTTGAAGCCAAGCCAGATCAAAGTCGGCATGGACGCATTCTGGCTGCCAAAGGATGTGATTGAGAGCTTCCTGAGTGAAGCGCTTGAGCTGGACACCAGTGGTACCTCAGGTGTCGAAGTAGTCTTCGATGAGGTAAACCGGTACTGGCGGATTCAGCCGCTGAAATCCAAGTCTCTGAATCAAATCGCCCGCGAGCAAGATCATCGAGCTCATTCCAGGTGGGGGGGTACCGAGCGCGCCCATGTATTCCGGTTACTGGATAACGCATTCACCAACACGGTACCGGTCATCCGGGACAAGGTTGAAGACAATCCGCCAGGTATGAGATCAATCATGCTGAAACGCTCAAGGCGCAAGGCAAGTATGAAGAGCTGATCGATGCGTTCAACCGGTGGATCTATAAAGATCCGCAGCGGGCTCGACGCCTGGCCGACATATACAACGAACGCTTCAATACGTGGCGGCTCGTGGAGCCTGACGGAAGCCACATGGTTTATCCGGGCATGGCCCCCCCAAACTGGACGCCACGGGAACACCAGAACAACTTCATCTGGCGGGCCATCTCTGGAAAAAAACTCATTGACCGCCCATGTGGTTGGCGCCGGCAAAACCATGCAGCTTATCGGTACCGCGGTTCGTGGCAAGCAGCTCAATCGTTGGCAAAAACCCATGCTGGTGGTACCCAACCACATGTTGCGTCAGTTTGCCGGAGATGCTCAGACGATTTACCCCCCCTCAGCCCGTATCTTGGTACTGGATAAAGAGGATATTACGCCGTCTCGACGCGCTGAATTTGTCGCCCGGGCTGCGATGGGCGATTGGGATCTGGTCGTGTGTACTCACTCGTCGTTCTCCCGTATTGGTGTGCCTACTCATTTCGAGGCCCAGATGCTTGAGAATGAGCTGGTCAGCCTCAGGGACGCCTGATGGTTGAGCAAAAGGCCAACGGGAAAGGTGCACGTTCGCCCAGCCAACGAGACATTGAGCGCAAGATCAAGCCATGGAGGCCAAGCTCAAAAAAAATGAATCACGCTATTTCTGAGAACAAAGACGACGTTCTGAACCTCGAAGAAATGGGCGTGGACTTTATCGGGGGGGTGGATGAAGCGCACTATTACAAGAACCTTGCAGTAGACTCCGCCCGCTCTATTCCAGGTGTGTCCAACAGCGAGTCTGTTCGGGCCTGGGATATGTTTGTCAAATGCCGCTACCTTCAAGATCTCCACAATGGTCCTTATGGCGTCATGATGGCCACCGGCACCCCCCCCATCAGCAACTCAGTTGTGGAGTGCTACACATTTACCCGCATGATGCGCCCCCCCGACCTGCTTAAAGGCGCCGGCATTCATAACTTCAATGACTGGATGAGTTTGTTCGGGGGGGAAATCCGCCACAACATGGAGATCAAACCCGAGGGTGGCGGTTACCAGGTGAAATCTCGACTGAGCCGGTTCAAGAATTTGCCTGAGCTGGTGAAGATGATTCGCGAGTTCATTGACTTTAAGACCAGGGAAGACCTGAATCTCCCCCCCACGCCGAAGATTCATACCGAAACCGTTGTTGCTCCGCAGACTGAGCTGATGAGCAACTTTATGAAGTACATCGAAGCTCGGGCTCGCGTTGTCCGCAATGGCAAGAATGGTAGTAGCTCGCTGGCGGAAGATATTGCAAAGGTTCTGCGGGAAGGCCTCTACGGGGGGGAGAATGACAAAACCCGTCTGGATGAACATGGAAACGTCGACCCAGATAAGGTTGAGAAGCAGCTGGCTCAGGATATTCTGCTGTCTATTGCCACGGATGGACGCAAAGCCAGTCTGGACCCACGGTTAATTCACCCGCAATTCCCGGATGACCCAAACAGCAAGGTGAACCTTTGCATTGCAAAGGCCCTGGAGCTGTACCGGAAATACGACGATGACAAAGCAGCTCAGCTCATTTTCTGCGATTTTTCCTCGCCGACAGGGAAAGGCATCTTCAATGTTTACGATGACATTAAGCAAAAGCTGATCAAGCAAGGCGTTCCGGAAAACGAAATCGCCTTTATCCACGATGCGGTGACCGATGACGACAAGGAAGAATTGTTCGCAAAAGTACGCTCGGGAGAAGTCCGGTTCCTGCTGGGCTCCACGAACAAAATGGGCGTGGGCACCAACGTACAAGAGCGCCTGATTGCGTTGCACCAACTGGACCCCCCCCATGGAAACCAGCTGATATCGAACAACGCCTCGGTCGCGTTGATCGTCAGGGCAACATGTTTGAGGAAGCTTTCAACTTCATCTACACGACGGAAGATTCTTTCGACCTGTTTATGTGGGAAACCCTCAACCGGAAGCTCGCCATGATCAAACAAGCTATGCGGAACCCGGAAGATTGCGAGCGAGAAATGGACGAAGACGTGAGCATGGGTTACGAGGATATCCTTGCGGTCACCACGGGTAACCCCCCCAAGATCAAAGAGTTCATTGATAGCCGCTTGCAGCTAGACAAGCTCAAGCGCCTGGAAAGCTCGCACCTGGATGAGCAATCCGATCTTGCGGCCAAGATTGCTCATTACGAGAGCCGCATCAAATCGTACGATGCTCGCCTGGAGCTGATGAAAGAGGAAGCCGCCCTTGTTGAAGCCAATCGCCCGTTACACCTGATGATTCAGGGGGGGCCGCAGCCTGGAATGCAGGACGGAGACACCTGCCACATCGGTGGACTGAAAGGACTGGCTGCAGCCCTCGGTGGTCAACTGGATCTCGTACGCCCCCCTATACAACGAGAACAATTGGGACGTTTGGCGGACTGAATGTCGTTATCAGCCGCATGAAGAACGTGCCACAGCTTGGGATCATGCGTCACGATGGCCAAACAGATTGGCTCTGTCCTCTGACCAAAGAGACGGACATCGAGGATATGCTCGTTGATGCGGAGAAGGAGGTTGATCCTCTCTACAAAGCTGCCCGGAAACTAGCAAACACGGTTCACAAAATCGGCACCGACAACGGTATTGCCGGCACCGAGCTTAACCGAACCAACCTCGAACGAAGCCTTTTTGCTGCCAGGGAAGATTTGAACAAACCCTTTGACCGCGCAGAAGAATTGGAAGCAGTCCGCCAGCGGTACCAGGAGTTGTCGGAAGAGCTTGGCGATGTCATGGCTGAAGGGGGGGCAGCAATGAACCCATCTCCGTTGATTGATTTTACAAAATTGATCCTGAACGAAACCAACGCGCCCGTGAATCGGGAGAAGATTCGGGAGCTACTTGGGATCGAAGTCGACAGCGAAGATGAAGAATTAGCTGACGGCCCACAAATGGCGTAAGCCCCCCCGAATTTGGGCCCTAAAAGCCGGTATCATGGAAGGATGCCGGCAACCCGCACAGAGGACACAAATCGATGCACGCAACCGCGTTTGTAAATGGATTCCCCCCCATGAGCCTAAAAGGGTATCAGAACCCTATGGAAATCATTGAGAACACGCTGTTCATGCGGGCTTGCCAGCACGGAATACTCCAGGTGGAGCTGTTTGACGTTGGGTTGACCTGTCAACGAGCACTCAAAGCTGACGCATTGCTTCCCGTGCTGACGGATTACATCACGCACAGCTTCAGCCGCACGCTGCAATGGAACTTCCAGACCGGACTCGAGGACAAGATTATGCTTGAGTTCCTGGAAAACCATACCGGTGAACAATCAATCGCAGACTTGTTGCAAGAGGTCGCCAAAAAGGTGAACCGGCCGGCAATTTACAATCAGGCCTATGCGAAGGGTTTGTTGGATGCGCGAACCGAGCTTCGAGAAACGGCCGGCATACCGCTCTCGGTAACCTTGCTCATGCTGGATCTGGGGGGGTTGGAGGCCTCAATTGAAATGAGCAGAGCCTATCAACTCGAAATGACAGGTGACACCATGCCGGAAACGCTCGACCTTACACCTGTTGTTCGTATGCTCCAACACATGGAAGTCCAGCCACGGGTTGAGGTGCCCCCCCAGGACCTGGCCCAGCGCATTGATGATGCTCCAACAATCTCGCTGAACCTTGCTGATGAGATTATGAATGCAACCCACAACGCCCAAAGCCAGATCCAAGATAAAGGGTAAAGCGCATGGACTACGTATTTAACGCACGCCGCGAAACACCACGAAAGCCAGATGCCAATCCGGAATTGCCGCCCACACCATCTAAGCCGCAGGCAATGACCTCTCAGGACAATACGAAAGCCAGCACTGGGGGGGGATTCTTCTCGGCGATCAACAATCAGATTCAAGAGAAGAAGATTGCAGACAAGGCGGCTTACAGTTCGCTTTCTGCCTTGAAAATCATTGGTCACGTCCTTGGCGGTTTACTACATCATTCGGCCAACATGACAGAAGACCAGATTGAGCAGCAAAGCCAACGGATGCTGAAGCACTACGCCAACCAATCGAAGGCGCTGCTGGAAAAGCTGAAACTGCCCGACGAGCGGTTTGTCTATGAATCCATTACCGGGTCGATGTCCAAGATTATCAGCCAGCATTACCGAATCGCAGGCGATAAAGCCCTTGAAACCGACTGGGCCAAACTTCTGAATGATGTTGCCGAACTGGACGGTGTCTGGGCCGAACCCAAGCAGTCGGACTCTTATGGATCTCCCGAGGTCCGACGCTCCATGATGATGATGAATGCGCTGGCGCCCCCCTGGTATCAGCCTACCAGAAATGGAATTATCTCCATAATGATCCAAAGCCCGTATTGGAGCGCATGGGCGACCTCCTGTGGAGTAGCGTTGATGAAGCTATCAGTTCCAGCGACATCATCCAAAAAAAATGTCTGCCGACGAGCAAGAAATGCTCCGAAAGAACCTCCTGTTGCGGGCCGGCGACCTCTTGGCCGATAGCTGGAACAGCCTAACGCGAGAGACATTGATTGAATTGCGCGAAATGGCGACCGATGAGCGGCGCTATATCTCCGCCAATGGCTACCCACTGGATAAGATCGAGAACACCTTCCTGAGTCAGTTCCATTTACTGAGGCAAACCCTCAGCATCAGCTTGGCGGTCCACAGTGGCATGAAGGATTCGGGCTTGAGTCCAGATGAACCCTCCGCTTCCTCCCCCCCCGCACTTGGATAGCATCACCAAATGCCACCTCGCAAGACTGTGAACGCGGCTTTTAGCCGCGTTTTTTCCGATATAATCATGACACCTACATTTAGAACAGTGTATATGATTCGATACTTGTGATGGACGCACTTCCTCCCCCCCCACCCACTGTAAGCCCTGCCGCGCCTATCGAGCTGGTTCAAAGACTTGAGCGCGAAACGCCGCTTACGGATGTATGCCTCCAACGCGTCATTGATCGCTACCAGGTACACCCACTGGTGCTTACGCTCATCGCGACTGTAGAGGGTGCTGGGCCGGCGCCAAAATTAAGAACTCCGATGGCTCTTACGATCTCGGGCTAATGCAGATCAACACCATCCACCTTCCCGAGCTAGCCCAGTTCGGATTGACCGAAAAGATGCTTCAGAACAATGAGTGCATCAATCTGGGCGTTGCAGCATGGTACGTTCGCCGGGTTACTCATCAGATCACACTCGAAGAACCTCGTGATTACTTTCGGGCAATCGCGCGCTATCACAACAAGCAAGAACCGCACATCTCGGTCTACACAGGAAAGCTGATGAAGGCCTATGAAAACCTGATTGCTGAACATGGGAGTCTTTGAAGATGGCCGCACAACCCAGACCCGGTGACAGCTCCGGGAGCATGGATGGATTGATCTTCATCGTTGCGTGCATTGGAACGATCGCTCTGATGGTCTGGATGATCTGGTCCATGAACAAAATTGCGATCATTAAAGGCCTGTTTTTCCTGGTTGGCTGGATCTCGAAAGCAGCCCAATATGCACCCTTTCTGTATCCATCGGAGTGGGCGCAAAACTTTACCGCCTGGTCTCACCAGCTTTTCCATACGGATCCAACTCGTTATGGATGGCCTGCCGCCAAAATGATGATTGGCGTTATCACTCATACGATGGCCCTAGTCTTCGTCCCAATGGTCATTTTGCGTATCTGGACAATCCGGAAGGCCCATATCGTTAACCGCTTTGTTCGACGTTTTAACCTCGACATGCTGGTGAAGTTAAACGCGAAGCACTATGCGGCCGTTGCATCTGTGGCTCACGAAAACCTGCTTGCCATGCCACTCCACGAGGGTCCATGGGCCATGCCCCCCCGATCTCCCATTGACTGGGCACTGGAACACGAACTGATCTACGCGGAAAAGAAGTCCACTGGCGGCGCCACTCTGAAGAAACTGCTTGGGCTGTCGGCCACCGAAGGCAAGAACACCAAGCGTGCCTATATCAAAGGGTGGAATGAAAAAAAGATGACCTGGTCTGTTCCGGAACGTCGAAAGGTGCTTCCCGAGCCTCGCCTGTGCCGCCTGGATATCCAGAAGACCGATGCAGCCCTTGTCAAGCAGCTGGGGGGGGATCGCTGGTCAGGTCACGACGATCTGACCATTTTCGAGCAGTGTGTCCTGGCCATTTTGTTGGTAGCAATCTGCAAGGGCCTTCCTGATGCCCGAAAGCTGGCCCTTAGGCTGGCTAACTCTTTCCGGCGCTGCGATAAGAAAGGACGGCATAAGCCCATGATCGATGGAAAAGGGATCGCCGCTATAAATGCTCGCTACATCCGCAACCCCCCCAAAGTCAAAGAAATCATCAAACGGCACGCTTTCAAAACCACTGTATTCATGGCGTTGCTTGAAGCGACTTGGGACCGGGGGGGCGTTTTTATTTCCGCTGAGTTTCTATGGCTGCGTCCAGTCCATCCAATCCTGTTCAACAGTCTTAATCAGATGGGCGGAGATCGCCCATTTACCCAAGGCACTGCAGCTTGGGCGCATTATATGGTCGAAAAAGAGTGTGGGTACGCGGTGAACGTTCCTTGCATTGAAGGCGGCACCGAATCCATTCGTTCCATGCTCTTTGATGAAGAATGGATAGGCTCCGACGAGGGCCTGGCCAGTGACATAGAAGAGCGGCGATCTAAAGAAGGTGCGCTTAGCACTGATGATGCCTCACCAACCGCGAGGGCTGAAGCATGAAGTACAGCTATTTCATTCAGAAAACCCGAGGGCCAGGCGGCAAGACAACTCATACCTTCATGATGCTGCCGAGCGGCAATGAACAGCGTGCTGGCGAGCAATCCAAACTGCAGCGTCTCATCACCTCCCACAATATGCATACGTGCGTAAACATCCCCCCCCTGGAAGGTACACGCCTGAAATTCAAAGGTAGCTACGCAAAACTGGAAAAGGACTATCATCCAGCGCTTGTGATCATCTCATCAAGAGATGGATCTTTCCGCTTACCCTTCGCTGCCGGCGACGAAGGCTTGGCCGAACTACAAAAGGTTTACGCCGGAATCGTAATCGCCTTCCGTCAGTTCGAGAACGCATCTCTCGCACGCGTCGGAAGCCAGAACTACGGCAACCGCATTGCCTATAACGGCGCTCACCCGGAACCCACAAATGATCGTCCGGTAAGTCCGCAAGCCCGTCAAACTCGTTCGGGCGCAGCGCAGGCGCAACGTCAAAATGTCGTGTACCTGAGAGGGGGGGCAGCCCCCCCAGCGAACGATATGCGCAGGGAACCTGCGCCTTCCCAAACGCCCCCCCCAGGGCCACAAAAGCCCCCCCAAAGTGGTAATAAGCCCAGCAAACCTTCCGTGGGGGGGGCACGTAAAACCGGAACATCGGCAGGTACTGTCCGGTTCATGAAATGGGTCGCCGTGGGTGCAACCATTTCTGTTCTCGTGACAGGCCTGTTGGCTGCCAGCCACGCACGAGCTGGAGAATCCGATAGCACCACCATTCAGGTGAAGCTCGAAAATGAGTTACTTGGGGGGGCCGCTTCAAGTGATGATGGGTTTGCCGGCTTCCCTGTCCCCCCCCTGCTTCACGACAACCAGCCCGTAGTTGCCGCGCCTGCAACAGCGTGTGGAATACCAGGCATCGACACATCAGAGAACTTTGATCTGGGTCTGACAACAACTACCCCCCCTACGATTCACGAGACAGGGGGGGAGTAATAGAGTGGCAGCGCGACAGCACGGCTTCCGCGGTCTGAGCCAGGACCAGGAACTAAATAGCAAGGATCTCTATAGGGACATCCGAACCCCCCCGACACAAAAAGTTGCCGACTTTTTCTCGGACAACCCGGGGGGGGTCGCACAGTTCGTCGCAGCGTTGCTGGTGCTCCCAGTGTTCGCATCCCCCCCTACTTTCTTTATCTTGGTATGCCTGCCAATCATCTATTGGGTCACCAGTCACCCTTACTCTCATCGTCAAACACTTCCGATGCTGCTTCCGGAAGAAGCAGGGATTACTGACCTCAACGACCCGAAACCCGGACGGTTTGGCTATTTTAAGTCTCGTGGCCAGTTTCTTCTGGGAAACATTCGATTTGCGCGGCGTCCCTATGAGCTCTGGTTAAGCTTTGTCCACCTGCTAACGCATACCCTGGTCATCGGCTCAACGGGTGCAGGTAAGACCGAAACACTCGTCTCCATGGCCGCCAACTACCTCGCCGTAGGATCCGGCGTGATGTACTCCGATGCTAAAGCCGCGCCGAAGCTTGGCTGGCAGATCTTCACTCTGGCCCGCTATTTCGGACGGGAACATGATTTCCGGGCGCTGAACTACATAAAGGGCAACACCTCTGCGAAGAAAGATCCAGCCGTTCGCCGTGGCAACAACGTCAACCTGTTTACCTATGGCTCATCGGAATCGATAACCCAGATTATTGTTTCGATCATGCCGCCCGGTGGTAACGAGAATAAGCTGTTCTCTGAGCGGGCCATCGGCTGATCAGCGCGGTAATGCCTGCACTGATTGACCTTCGCGACTGTGCCGGGCTTTTGATTACGCCGGCCGTCATCCGGAAGTCCCTCGAGCTCACAGAAGTAGAGAAACTGCGGGATCACCCCCCCAGGATTACTGCAGAAAGCCGGGAAGCCATTCGGGCATATCTGGCATCCTTGCCCGGATACAACCCTGATCCCGGCAGAGACGCTCGCGGAAACAAGAAAAAGCAGCCGGAAGAAGTCGGGCGCCAGTTTGGTTTCGCTCAGGCGTATTTCACCCGGGCACTGTCCTCACTGTCTGATACCTACGGCGACATTTACATGGTAGGCCGCGGTGAAATTAACTTCTTGGATATGATCCTCCGCCGTCGAATCGGCGTTGTCATGATTCCTGCGCTTGAGAAAGCTCCGGATGAAATGAAAAACCTCGCCAAGATTGTACTGGCAGCGCAAAAGAATGCGATTTCCACAGGCATTCCGCCTGAGATTGAGGGCCGAAAGGCCGACATTCTCGAATCACTACCCATTACCGCCCCCCCGGTTCCCTACGGCATCATTAACGACGAATTTGCGTTCATGATGACGCCTGGCTACGGCGTTACGCTGGCTCAAGCCCGGGGGGGCCTGTATGTCGCTATTACGATCGCCGGCCAGGATTACGCCGGCATGAAACGCGAAGATCCGGACGAAGCTGAGCAGATTGCAGAAAACACCAAAGTGAAAATCGTCATGGCATCTGAGGCTTGGGGGGGGCCACGGCAGAGTTGATTAAACAGATTGCCGGCGAAGGCCTGGCGATGGCCGCCAGCAATTATGCTCGAGACGAGCAATCGCTGACCGGCATGTATCGGGACAGCCAATCCGCCAGCGTTGAACGACGATCCCGCATCGACACAATGGACACCCGGGCCCAGGTAGAGGGTGAAGGTATCGTGTTCTGGCGCGATAAGATCGTGCCGGTGAGCATGTTCTACCATGGCTTTGATGATAAGACGATCTCAGACCATTTCGCGATCAACCGCATGCTGGATGTGAACCTTCCGACGCGCGGATATGGTGCCACGCTACTTAAACCCAAATCGGATTATCAGCAAGCGATGGAAGGTGCGCTTCAGAAGGGTTTGTATTTGAGCAAGTCTGACCTCGAACTCCCACCGGCATTGGAGTTCATCGGTAAGGCGTGCTCCGACTGGCAGAGCATCCTCAAAAAAAACAACCAACCATCACCGGCCGTGAGCGTGAAGGACTTTTGTTTGGCGCCCTGATCTACAGCAACGATGAGATTACAGATCTTATTGACGCCGGCACCCCCCCGGCTGACCAACTACAACCCATCGAGCCGGCGCCAGCTCCGTCCACAACAGCTGCGGAGAATCCACAAAAATCGGTCAGAAAAGCCACCGAAACAACCGTAGTCTCTGAACCTATCAGCACACCTGCGGAACCCGAGCCGGTTCTTGACGAAGGCCTGATGGAAGACGATTGGGATGAAGAAGATGCGTTCGATGCAGTGCCCGATCCGAAGGCGCGTGAACTTGAGATCTCAGCCCGACTTGATGAAATCGAACACAGCCACGCCAAATCCATGCTGGAAAAGGCTCCATGGGCCATCGACCCCCCACATTGCTCAAGGCAGTGACACCGCGAGCAATGACAGAAGGTGAGAGTCGTTTGGCGCAACAAGCTGCAGAAACCACGTCCCGAATCGAAATGGCGACCGGCACAGCCGCCGAGGAAGCTCAGAAAATCGGTCTGGCCACGGCGACTGCCGTAATGGCCAGCATTGAATACCCCCCCTCGAATGTCAGTCATGCCCCCCCAACACCGCCACAATCGGATGAGGAAAAGCGGGAATTGATTGAGCGTACTACGTCAGCCCTGGAAAACTGGCTCAATGCTGGCGACGATCACGACGATCACATAAGCGAACAGTAGCGGTACTTTATTAAGTCCCCCCCACCCTGGTGGAGCCCCCCCAATGGATGAAATCTATGCCGAAGGTGCTCCCCCCCAGGGCTTTATAAGTGGCGTCTTGCCGTCCGTGACAGCCATAACCCCCCCCTCATCAATCAAGCAGCCCACTATAGCCGTGTTCTCGGCCAACCACTGCACAGGGTCCAACAATCCAAGCTGAAAGGCTGCAAAGTCCAGCATCACTTCCGTGGCGCCAGGGATAGTCCTGGCTG
>JDSH01000171.1_pt1 | contig 20270 bp, 26 predicted proteins | sample 199451 | NCBI WGS metagenome assembly JDSH01 (sample SAMN02584198, study PRJNA231836) | bioreactor metagenome | isolation source: continuous culture bioreactor electron acceptor NO2- transfer2 day 38 after... | place: Germany: Bremen | reverse complement strand
GCATCCTTGGCCCAGCTTGGCCGGAAATCATTCATGAACTGTCTTCCGATCCGGAGGACGTGTTCGGCACATCCCCCCCCGAAAAATGGCCTTCGCCACGGAGGATATCCTTGCCGCCTCGGCAGCCGTAGTTCGCAAGGCAGGCCGCTGGATTCCTCGCGCAGAAGACGATTGGGGGGGGCTTGGCAGCTCCGGCGAAGTCGAGCATTTGCTGGCCACCCCCCCCAAGGATTTCGATCAGATGGTGACAGGCGGCGATCGTGAAACCGCGACACACATTCTTGAGTGGCTTGGATCTGATGATTTCGACAACCAGGGACAGGTTTACCGTCATAATCTGCAGGTGTTAGCCCAGCAGGATTTCATTTCCCAACACAACGTTCCTTTGCTCGCCTCTGCAGTAGCTGCTTGGAACCGCGAACAGATGCTCACAGCCACAAATGCTACGAAGTCTTCTATCCCCCCCAATATCAGATTGGGAGAGTATGACAAAAGAATCGATCTCGACGTTGTCATTGATAAGATAATTCCCAAGGCGACGCGGTTTGGCGTAACCCTGATTTGCCTGATGCGTGATCTGGAAACCAATGCTCGCGTTGTCTGGTTTAACTCTGGGCGGGCTGCCTTTTTTTTGAGGGAGACCATTATCGTATTCAAGGAACTGTCAAAGGTTGGGAAGATCGCGATGGCATTATGCAAACCAAGCTGACCCGGGTAACAAGTCCCGAAATCAAACTAATCGAGGCCATCAAAGCCAAAAACGACAAGGCCATCGAAAAACACTTCGATGCCGCTGTCCATATCAACTCCCGAAACGCCCAGGGTGAGAATGCCCTTATTGCCGCCACTGAACTTCACCGCTATGGAGACGAATGCAAGGCGATGATTGAGCGATTGCTGGCAGCCGGCGCCAAGCCTGACATTCTCGATAACGATAACCGAGATCGCCTGAACGCCTTTGATCGGCTGCTTCTGTCAGAAGAAATCGATCTGGCGACTGATATCCTGAGGACACAGCCAGAATTAGTCGCCAAATGGGACGCCGATCGAATGGCTTTGTGGGGGGGAATCGATGGCCCGGCTGCCGATCTGATTTTGCGTACCCGAGCCCAATTTATTCGATCCCCCCCCGACGCCGTGCATGACGAGCAAGAATTGGAGGATGAGTCACAAGCTCTAGGGTTGGCGTAGACCCTGCGTTGGCAGCAGATAGCTTTTCAGTGTTCTGCGAACAAAAGACCGAGGGTTAATCTCCGATTTCCACCCTACTCGGAATCGGAACCCTCCGGCCGCCAGCGGGATAAATGAATCGGGGGGGTGAATCGTTTGCAAGAACGACACCAAACAAGGATGCTGCAATCCTCAGCTGACGCATCCTTTATCCAGCAGTCCTTTGCTCTCACGCGACCCTGGCATCCGGGGGGGCACACCATTCGCCAGGCATACCCCCCCAGGTGCTCAAGCTTACCGATTTCTGGAAAGGGGGGGCGACCGTTCTGCAACAGATCGGGAACGTCGGGCAGAATGTCCATCAGTCTCTCACATATCGATAAATGGGCAACGTAGTCAGATAGGGCTCTGTCTCAATCTTCTTCTTGCGCTGAAACTGTATAGCGTTCTCCGGAGCCACGCTCATTTTTGGCTCCTGAATGCCAACAGACGGCTCTCCAGCCCAATAGAACAAGGGCATTCGGGTTTTGAAGTCTACCGGCACACGCTTCTTTTCAACCGATCTGGCCACAGTGATGTGCATCCTCAGATCCCATTGCGGCGGCTTCTTTAATACGAAGTATTCATCACGGCAATCCGTATGGATTTTTTCAATATCCTGCATGACAAACGGTTTATCGGACTTCTTCTCCAGAAGTGCCAATACCTGATCTCTCGACAGTCGGCGACTGGACGAAAACTGATGCCAGCGCCAGCGAATGGATTCCGGCTGTTCTGGCAGTGCTGGAATTGAGCGCGTGAGAAGACGCACGTTCAAACGCGGATGAAGCACCTGTCGAAGCATTTCCCCCCCAATCATTTTGCTGCGCACCATTTTTGGTTCGGCGTCCATGATCAGATTCAATAAAGCGTATACGTCGCCCCCCCGCAGAACGGACTGGGTTTCTGTAGCCAGGCGCAGCGACGCACAAGCTCCGAAAAGACCTCTTTCATCTTGTTCAGCTGCTCGATCGCCTCAACCGTCAGTAGCGATGAGCCAATCGCGCCCATATACACTGGCGTTTCGTTCGGATCCTGACCGTCCTCAAAGGTCCACTGTGCTACGCCATACAAAGCCCGTTGTCGCGCCTCCATGCCCTCGAGGGTGAAGTCACCAAGCATCTTGGCGGGAAGGCCGGCATTACCGTCCTGCTCTACCAGCTCGATGATCCTTCCCATGTGACGCCTCATGGCCTTGTAATGAACCACGGTTTGCCCCCCCAACAGCGTGGCGCAGTAGTCCTTACGCTGTTCAGGAGTCAAATCATCGGGCTCATCCGGCAGCGCTTCCAGATCCACTGGCGATAGCCAATAATCGGGCACCCTGATGGGCTCATAGCGCAAGCAATCTAGTTCCAGGCCAAGCCCAAGCTGACGCACATCGTTATTCAGCAGGGGGGGCCCAGCGTGCTTCTTTCCAGAGGCTACTTGGGTTGACTCCGCGAGCATAGGCTTCTTCCTCCGCGCATTCCCGGATATGTTGATACAGCTCTGGATGCGTATCGATCCACATTGCCATTATCGAACTCATACGACGAGCGTAATACGGCACCTGGTCTCCCTTTCGGAAATAGTACGACGCAACGTAGGCACCTCCAAACAGCGGGCCAAGCTGGGAGACCTTAAAATTCGGGTCCAGTTCTTTGATCCGCTCCAGCATTTCCTCACCCTGCATCGTTGGGTACAGAAAAAGGCTGATATCCTTGGGATAGCGGTAAAGATAGCGAAGCAATATAGAGGTTGCCGCATCAATCCGCTTGTTCCGATTTTCTGCATTCCGGGCTTTGTAGTAGGCTCGGATTTGAAGCCCCCCCAGCACCCAGAAAAATTCCGAACTGGTTAAAAAAAATCGATCCTTGAAGTCATCCAGTTCGGGGGGGGATCCCATTCCAAGGATGGGGGGGCGCTGCCGAGGCTCGTACATCCTCAAGTCACGATCCGTGACCGGCTCCTTGTTTGTCCAGTTACCCTTGGCAATAACCACATCCGGCTCCACCCTTCTTGATACAGCCTCATCGTGGAGTACATTCATGTATAGGTCGAACCAGGCACGGCGTTGATCAAAGACTTCCTGCTTAAACGTTGCTCTCTCAGATGCCGGCACCCATGTCTGAATGAGTTCGGCTTCTTGCTGCAGGATGCGCCAATCTTTTGCCATCCGTTTCCGCAGTTCATTCTCTGCAGACGACGGTGCTGACCTGCGGACAATATTCAGAAGGTTCTCTCTCAGAATCTGCCCCCCCATTTTACCCATTACCAGCATATATAGCCGGCTGACACTACCGCCCGGGCTTTCAGTCGCTGTTTCCGCATCTTCACTGAGCAGTTTGTAGCTCGACACGTTAGACCGACCAAACAGTGGGGGGGCGAATCCTCTGCGATTTGCACTGTTAGGCTCACGGCTCGGTCGCACTGGCTTTGGCATAAACGGGATGATCTGCTCCCAAACTTCCAGGCTTGAAGGCTTCGGTACCAGCGGACAATATTCCGGGTGCTTCGATAACAACCTTACGAGGATGGCGTGATATGGCTTAATGCGGCGCCGATGCTTTCCACCGGCTTTACCGTCGGTATCGTCGTCTCCCTCTTCGGCTTCATCCTCCGACGCACGCCGGGTAATGCGTATTTAATCTCATTGATACGCATGGGAGGTATGTTCAAAATCATCGCCAGATCTAGATCTACGAGACCAGGATATTCCACTCCAGGAGCATCTGGAGGGCTTTTACGTCTTTTCCGCTTACAGGTTCGGTCAGGCTTGGCATAGAATACTCGTTCTTGGATGTTGCCTTATCTTATCATATAGACCACCACTTTATTAAGTGTACTCTAATTTTGCATTCTTTTAATAGCTTTCGCAGGCGGTAGTCGAGAAACTGGCTATCATTTAATATATGCTCTACGACAAAATAATTTTCGATCTTTTAACAGGTAGCGCTCTACCGATGCGAGAAGCTTAAATGTCCGAATCATCTATTGGGCTCAAGTCGTTTTTTTGAGTACGAAGGAAGGACCCCCCCTCCACGCGATGTAAAAATCATTTCTCCTGATTTTTTCTTCCTGACGATCTGATACTCCCGAAAACCGGGCTCACTTTCCTCTACGGCTTCCGTGGCGCACAGGCCGTTTTGGGGGGGCATGCTATGCGCAGATCAATGGAATCTGGCAAAGAGCTGTGTGTTGTGTCAGCTCAGGCTGACGTTGGCAACTGGAGTCTGGATAAACAGAAACTCGGCAATTTCGATGAGTTTGGTTTTTTTTGAATCTGCCAGGCCGTGTTCGGGCCGAAACCCTCGATGACATTGCCAAGCGCTGGAAGATCCTGCTTACCAAGCATGGGCACCCCCCCATTGACGAGTTCCCCCCCCGCAAGCAGAGCCCTTACATGTATCTGCTCGATGAGCTGGTCAAGCAGGAGCCTTACGACAAGCTAACGGCCATTGCCTACCCCCCCATTAAAACCAAGGTTGGCAATGCCCGGCTTGTCACCGTGTTCAAGCTGGACAAAATCCGGGACATCGAAGCCAATACCGTTCATAAAGTGCGGGTGAAATTCGATCTTCCACCTGAAGAATAACAAGTCGCTCCAGTACGTTTTGGCTTTTAGCGGGGGGGGATATAAACGGCGTTTGTCAGCCTGTCCGGCTGCAGTGATTGGTTATAGATTAGTACGGGGGGGAGTCGTGCGGGCCTTTGGCCCTTGCGGCGGCCTCCGGCCTTCCTTCACGGCCAGGCGGAGCCTGACCGTTCAGTATCGACTCAGCCAAAGGCTTCGTCTCAGGGGGGGTGTTCGGGTACCGGCATTGTCGTCAGTTCCCAGCCCCCCCGGGCGACCATGTGCTCTTGCATGATTGCCCACTCTCCATTATCAACAGCATTGATCACTTGTATCCACGGCTGCATCAGTGTGGCTGCCCGGGACCGTAGGCGGGACATTGCCCCCCCTTGCTGGCGCCGAAAGGCATCTCTTTGATTCACCCCCCCTGAGGGTAGTGGGCCATCCCTCGACCACGCTTCCCATTGCGCCGGTACGAAGGCGTGTCCTTTGCCGGTTGCCAGTGCCATATACAAGCCTTGGGGGGGATCGAAGTCGTAATACAGACCCAGCTGATCAGATGGTTGTGCTTGTACCAGTCTCCGCGTGTGACGCACGTTCTCACGGTGACCACGATAGACTAGGATGCAGTCCTTCCATCCTTCTGGTAACCGGATGTCCTGCCAGTGCGTCATCAGCCCCCCCCGTTTTCGATCATGACCAGTCGCTGTTTCGCCAAGCATCGTAGTCCAGCGCGTTTACATGGACAGATAGTACGCTGCCAGGTGGCGTCCGGACGGGCTGGCCACTCACTTTCAGCTCTGTATTGCCGGCCGTGGCCATCACCAGCAGATCACCAAAGACCGAATCCGCCGCCAGCTTCTCATTCGACGTCTTCTGGGCCAATTCCACGCGACTGCCGGCCGTCGTATCAAACTGCGGATCCAGCCCCCCCGTTATCTGCCGTCCGTACTCCCGCAGTCGCCACAGATCGTCCACCGTGAAATGAATCTCCCGGGCATCCAGAACGCCGGCGCCGGTTTCGTTGTGAATTCGAGTCCACACCTGGTTCCGCCGCGCCGTCTTACGACCGGACTGCAAGAGGCGGCGAATCGCGCCAAACTCATCTGCTGACATCGGCCGCGGCCCTCAGAGTGATGTCGTAAACCAGTAGGTTATCAACGAACACGGCATCCGGTACCGAGTGATGTTGCACGTCAATCAGCTCCCGATCGCGAGTTGTGAGTTGATAAGCCGACTGAAAGGGTAGCCAGCCAATCTTCGGGCCCTATTTCGAGGTCACTTTCCTCCAACACATCCAGTGCCCGGATTTCTCCGGTGCCAATGTCACCATCAAGGATATACTGGATCAAGTTCTCAACCATGGCTGATACCCGGTCTACAGGTTCCTCAACGACCACGCCATCCACATCGAACTGAACCGAATCCACCCGCAGGTTTGGCTTGGTTGCCCTGGGCGTATCCAGCGGTATCGCCCTGGCATGAGCGGCCAGCTCAATCAACGGTTCATCATCGATCGGGTCATAGACATCCGGCGATGCCATCATCCGGAACGGTGCCACCGTGTTCAACACGCTGGGGGGGCAGGCCTCAAGGTCCAGATGATCGATAGAAGGCTCAAACCCAGGGTTATTAAGGAAATGCGCCTCAAAGCTGCCTATGAGCTTGTTCAGGCGCTGATCTTCCCGAAGCCTTACTAGCAGAAGCCGGAGCTGATTAAGGGCATAGGAGAGGTTCTTGCGGCCTTCCTCCAGCGTTGCGGGCAAATAGTTCAGAAGCAAGCGCCTCAGAAATGGATCGCTACCCGCATGTTCCGCCAGCTCCATGATATTGAATGAATCAAACAGGGCGATGAGGCGCCCCCCCGCTCTTTCGATCACTCGTTCATTCTCGCGAATCCGCAACTCAAGATCGGTCACATAGGAAAAGCCACTGTTGATATGGCCTGCAAACGTGTCTGTGGCTGTACGTATATCCTCAATCAAGCCCGAGAGCACGTCCTTAATGTCGTCTTCAAGACGTTCCTGGTCCGCCGTGGCCGCTTTCGCTTTGGCCTGACGATATTGCTCAAAGAGATCGACCAGTTCATCCCATAACTTGTCGACATGCTGGCTTGCCCAGCGACGGCGATCGGACTCTGAAATGTGCCCGAGCAACTGCACCAACACTTTTCGTAGCTGAGGCTCTTCGTCACCAATGCTCAGAATCAACCGGTGATGCTTGAGCGTGTCCAGTAGCCCCCCTGGTTCTCGGGGGGGGTCTCGGGAATTCGATTCCCACGATTCAGGTGGGCCTCAAGAATCGCCTCGCTGTTGGCCGCCAGAACCTTTAGAGCCTTCTGTGCATCATTGAGCCTGGCCATCAGTCAACCTCAGCTGATTGTCATCGTCTCCAGACTCAACAGGGATCCCCCCCTCATGGGCCTGGATGAAGTCCATCACTCATACAGCCATGACCATTTCCGGTAGCCTGGTACTCGGCCCCCAGAGCTGCCAAAACGCACCAGATAACCTTTGGCCACAAGAGTTTCCATGATGCTGCGTATGCGACCCGGTACATCCTGCTTCTTGGTGGCAAACAATCGCTTCTCCGTGAGTGATCGTAATCGTTCTTCCAGCGATGGCACCCCCCCCGAAATCTGCTCAATCAGCCTACCCTCTGTCAGCTTTTCCCCCCCAGGTGACACCGGCCGATCACTGGTTTCAACGCTCATTACCAGGCGCAGAAACTGAACCAGAGCCTCAAGATGGTTCGCGACTTCACGGAATTGCTGACGGACGCCCTCTTTCGCGTCAGGACTGTTCAAATCGTAGTAGGCGCACACCCATGCGTCCCGGCTGCCAGTTTGACGGACTACTCGATTGATCTGCTCCAGGAAGTCCCGCACACGCTGTTGATTGGACTCCTGCAGCAAGTACGTGTAGAGATCTTCGTATCGGTATTCGCAGATTACCTCGCCTGCCATCAACGCGGTCACTGTGCGCTCAAATAACGGGTTATTCAGCATTTCCGGACACCTCCGTTTCAGACAACTTATCCATGGCCCGGGCAAACACCGCTTTGGAGTCCGCACCTAGTGCGTCCTCCCGCTTTCCAAATATATTGATCTGGCCATCTTTGAGGCTGAGCTTGTTCTCGAAGAACTTTCGTAGCCAGTGATTGAGTCCTGGGCACGCAGAGATCATTGTTATGTTCTTCTCATCGAGCATGGTTGCCAGGCTGGAAATATTGTTCCCGGAGAGCGTTTCCAACTCATCGATCGGCCAGATGATTCTGGTATTGGTGTCCGGCGCCAGATAGCGAGTCATGCTGATAAAGACGATCATGATCGCCAAGTAAGACAGGCCTGTGGAGCTCGCGTGCTTGAGATCATTGTCCGAACGAATCTCTACGCGGCGACCGTTTTCAACCATAACCAACTTCATGTCCACCATGGATTCAATCTGATGATTGATCCTCGCACTGCGCAACGTGGTGACCACCTGATGAAAGTCTCTGATCAGATCGTCGCTGGGTATTTCTCCACGGTGCGACAGCATCCAGGTCCGCCAATTCTCCACAAAATTCTTCAGTGGAACCCAGCTTTCATCATCATGAATTCGCGGGTGCAAGACGACTTCAATCTCTCCGATCGCCTCTATGCGCTGGTCATCGTTGATCGCGCTTCTGAGTGTGTTGGAAACCCGCCGTACTTCACGGGATAGAAGCTGCAGCCCATCAAAGTAATCACGAAGCTCTCCCGCGGCGCTGGCGAATTGAGCGATAAGGGACATCCTAAGATGCGGCAGGTCTTGCTCCAGCAGCAGCCTCAGATTGTCCACCTGGGCCAACTCAAACTCATCGGTGTACTGGTCTCCAGGGTTGGTCAGTTGGCTGATGCGATATTCCTTCAGCTTTCGCCACGCGGCATAGACCTGGGTGTTCTCATATGCGTTGATAACTGCAACCGAGTGCTTCATGGCCCTCAGAACTTCCATTCTGAGTTGATCCAGGTTTTTGTGTGCATCCTGCAGTTGCTCGGTTAACAGCCCCCCCAGATTGCCCGGCATCTCATTAGCAAAGGCTACGGGCTCATCAAACTTGTCTCTGATTGCAATCGCAGCTTCGAGTTGGCGTCCAATGGAGCCCGCACGACCTCGATGATTAATGATCTGGCCGGTCAGGGCCTTTTTTGAGTCTTCAAATGCGGTTTTCCGCTCTTTTCGCTCCCGGTCATACGCAGAACATTCCTTCGTCTGTTTGTTGCAATCCGTCTGCAAACTATCCAGCTGCGACCACTCTCGGGAGCGCCAACTTCGGTAAACGAGAACATCTTCCCGGGACGACTCAATTCCGGTCACCTTCTCCCTCAGCGTATCCCGCTTGCTCCGCGCTTTGCGCACTTCTTCCGGATCTATACCCTCATCGCTCAGCCGTTGCTCGTATGCTTGCTTCAGACGCTCCAATCTCGCCTTGTGTTCTTCGAGGGCCTCTTCAAGCAGTCCCTGAGCATTCTCAATTTCCTCGGTAAAGGATGCCTGCTCGTCCGACCATTGCCCTAATAGCTCCAGTCGGCGTTTCTGGTATTGGGTGCCCAGCTCGTCAATGGTCTGTTGTGTATCCTCATCAAACCGCTTCAGTTGTTCTTGTGTCAGCTTGAGCTCTTCGACAATCTCATCCGTCCGGGTACTTATGGCGGCATCCACAGACGACCGAACAGAGGAAAGGTTGGTTCTAGCCCCCCCTTGCAGCTGTCCTTCATGGATACCAATCAGGCTCTTCAAGCGCTCGCACTCACGCTCCCTCTCACTGAAGATATCATTGGCACGACCGGCGTAGTCTTCAGCGCGCTTCAGGTGCTGGCGGCTTTCAACGCGTTCGGCGTCTTTTGCCTGTAACTTGGCCTGAATCTCATCCTCAGAAAGTGCACTGTCCGGTACCGGCAGATCGGATAGCTGGATGTCCCAACCCATAATTGTGGTTGAACCAGGGTCGATCAGAACGGGCTGCAGTCCCGGTAGCTCCAGAAGCTCTGGATTAATGACTTTTGCCAAACCTTGAGACCATTCCGGATCTTCCCGCCTCAAGTGAGCAAGCCAGCTATCCGGGTCTGGGGGGGTCAGCTGCCTCTGAAGGTGCTCAAATTCAAGCTCGATTTTTTCGCTGTTTGCTTGCGCTTGCTCAATCCGCTTGTGTGCCGTAGCCCGGTCATATCGGGCCTGCTCCAGCTTTTCCGAGGCGTCTGTATGCTCTGCGCGAACATCTTTCAGGATCCCTTCGCGCTCCGAAACGGCTTCTTCGGCCTCCAAGATCTGGTTTCGCTCTTCTTCGCTGGGGGGGCTCGGATGGTCCCGCTGAATCTCCAGTCGGGCTATTTTCCTATCAATCTCGGCTCGCTTGGGGGGGTGTCTGGATTCGCGATACTCCGACACTTCGCGCCCATGAGCCATTTCGAGCTTGGAAAGGGACTCCTTATGTGCGTGTTCAGCTTCCTGAAGCTTTCGCTCCAGAGTCTGCACCTTCAATTCCCGTTGCTTCTGATCATGCTCAAACTTGGCTTTGATCTCAGAGATTTGACGATCATGCTCCGACTCCAACGCCTGGAACTTCCCAGACAAGGTTCATAATCTCTTTCCGCATCCGCCAATTGAGTCCGGTACTCCTGCAAATTCGTCAGTTGCAGGTCGAGCTCTGGTAAGCCCTGCTCTTCAAACTGGTCCCTCTGCTCGTAGAGCTTGTCTATATGCTTGTTCAGCTGATTGATCCGGTGAGAGTAATCCGCAATCAATTCGCCTAGCTCGGAATCTTTACTGTTAAAAGTCGCCTGCTCGCCCTCAAGTTTCTCTTGAAGCTCGTCAACCTGCCTCAGCAGATCCTTTCGGATCTCTTCTTCGCTCTCAATGGTGATACACAGCTTGGCAACCAACTTGACGGTTTGCTCTTTGAGCGCCTGCCGCTCTGCCTCTTTCAATAAGCAGTGACGAATTGTGGGTTCTTTTTCTGCGAAGGCCTTAATGCTGCGTATGTCGTTTACCAGGTCACGCTCATGAAGGATCGTTGGGCGCTTGTTCAGGTGAATATCGAACATCGTCTCGCAGATCATCGTTTTGAAGCTGGATAGCATGCGGTCCTTGTTCAGAACCACATGCGTCAAACGGTCGATGTGTTGGAGACTGGTCGTGGGACCACCAAGGCCATAGTCATTTGCGAGAGCCCGCAGACGCCGGACCTCGGATGGCTGGCGCTTTAAAAGCTTAGCATTCTGCTGAATGACCGCCCGATAATCTTTGATGATGTCGATAATCTGTGAAAACCGAATGCCCAGGTCTCTGAATGCCTGGAAGATCTCATCATTGGTCGAGCCCTTTGCCAGCAGCTCCCGAATAGAGGGGGGGTCGAAGAATGTTTCGTTCAAGCCCCCCCCTCGACAAACCGGTAAATGAGCTTGCCAGACGGATGTCTCATCATTACAGAGCAGCAAAGACCTGTATGCCGGCGATACTCGAAAATAATCAATGACTGTAGGGTTGGCAGGAAATAATCAAGAAAGGAGTCTTTATCCGCAGCGCGGGTGACGATCCGCTCGGGCTCCTCGCCGTAGAAAGCTGGAATTAACTGGAGGACTGACGTTTTCCCGGCGCCATTAACGCCCCCCCCAAGGTGTGTCCGATCAGAGCAAGGTATCTTTATTGTTCTGCCCGCAACCTGGCGAAAAGAATGGTGTAGAACGATATTCTCTAACCCATAATTCTGAATGGCATCTTCCACGTTGATCTTCCTGAGTTTCGTTGCTGTGTATGCAGGTTAACTGATCTCCCGTGGCATCGCGAAATCACGCATTACGGTCGATAACCCGCGATCAAACACGGAAACTGAGGCCGAAGAGGATTCTGGGCAATCCAGAAGGCGTCTCCGGTGATCGGATGCTAGGTGTTACGAACAGCGGGTTGTAACGCTTACGCGCCCCCCCATGGTTGCGGGCGCCTCCTGCCAGCCGGCGCTCTGTTCGTAGAGAATAAATAGTCGAACGCGCCACGTGGTTGCGTTTACGTTCTCAACAGGCGTCCTTACGCCGGCTACAAACCGTGTATTGGATGTGTTCGCGCCACCCACAAAGATGACCGGGTAGGTGAAGATCTGCGGCGTTAGGCCTGCCGGGCAAACAGGTTTTGGCACAGTCGTATTGCTGGCCACCTCCGTCATGAACTGTGGGGGGGACCGAGCTGCCAAGCGATAAGCTTCCTCCGCCAGAGTGTGAGTCTCGGAGAGCCAAGCATTACTGGATCGCAGATAGACATCATTAACGTTGGCACTGGCCTCGGGATCCTGGGGGGGCGCCGAGTTTCATTGCCAGCCTGATCCCGGGCAATCAAGGCCCAGGTAGATGAGTTGCTGACTACGGGCGCACTCATGGTTGAGTTGCCGTCCAACCTCAGAAACACGGTGCCCTGGATCTGATTGTCTACCACCGCTCGGAGGTTGGCGCTGGTGATGTCTGAGGAATCCGGGAGTGCGTGGAACGCACTTACGTGTTGATATCCGAAGTAATCGAGCCGGCGATTAATTTCCTCGCTCAGCATGGCTGCCATCGTAACATCAGGTTGATTTGCCCCCCCATCACGCACAATACCAAAGGAAATGTCTGCCCGGGGGGGTGAACCTGTAAAGTTGAATGTCACCGTTGGTGCGGCCAAACCGAACGGGGGGGTATTGAAGTTCGTTGGCACACTGCACGAGAGCAGGGCCTCATCAGGCGGGAGTGGTCCACCACAGGCAGTTGACTTGAGCCAGTTCGTACCTGTTCGCTGGCAAATGCTGGCGCCGTTGTGCCCTGCTGCGCCATGAACGATGCAACGCCATTGACGTATGCTGCCATCCATTGACCGTAGAGATTAGCTACTTTGCTATCACTGTCTGCCTTTAAGTAAAAAGCCAACCCTGCAATGATGCCAGCTGCAGCGACGCCAGCCATGGCAACTTCAAAGAGCAGGTAACCTTTTTGGCGCTTGATAGGCTTCATTAACATAGGGGGGGGCACCCATCCGAATTTTGTTGGACTGATACTGGATCTGTTCTTTGAGTGTTGTGGCATCACCATCCGGATGGCAGAGCTCACTTGGGAATCCTGATTTACCCACAACGAACGAAAAACTATCTTGGACTGCTCGCCCGGCCTTCTTGCTTGATGCACAATCAGACGCAGGCTCATTGAAAGAATCTGCCTGGCAACTCCGCGATCTCTTTCTGAGCTCATGCCGATTAGGCGATCGATGGTTCCAATAATGCTGTTGGAATGAATTGTCGCGATCACCAATAAGCCGTTCATTGCAGCCCGTATACACTGATCGGCAGTTTCCTTATCTCGAACTTCGCCAACCATGAGAATGCCGTAAGCTCCGGCCGGATAACATCGCATGACATTGCGCATGGCCTGAGCAAAGCCACCTTGAGTGACCGATTTTTGCCAACAGATACCGTGACGGTCACCGTGCTGACCTTCCATATCGTATTCGGAAGGGTCTTCAATGGCCCAGGCGACCCCCCCGCCAAAGCTATGGAGCCGGCTCACGACGGCGCTGGAGGTCGTCGTTGTCTTCCCGACTCCAGTAGCTCCTGACACCAGTACCAGGCCTCCCGAACAGAGTGATTCCGACATCAGCTGACGGATTATGTGATGAGGAACGCGGCCGGGAGTTAACGCTGCGCCGCGCCACAATTCCGAAGAAAATACTGGGTACCGAGTGGGTGCTTTCTCTTCGGACTCGAAACGATCTGCCAAGCGCGGATATCCTGAACTCATCCTCGCCAAGTCTCTTATAGGCCTCATTGCACGCAGATCGAAGATGGTTCACCGTTTGCGACTCCATAACGGATTCACCATTTGGGTATGCAATCGCAGGCTTGTCGGAATCGGCAGGAATCGTCCAATCCGAAACGTGAGCAAACCGTTGTTCTGATAAGGCTGTGGCAGGAGTCACGACAGGAGTGCCTCAGGTGAGAACCAAAGGGCTCTTAATTCAAGAGCCCTCCCGGTCATACATCAAGAGTTCTTGTGGAACAGGAAATCCACAGTATTCGTGGTTCCGGAGCATGCAGTACCAGCAGCCGCCACGTTAATCGCCTGGCCGTCCTGTTGGATTACAGTCGTACCGACCCGGATACGGTTGGCGGCAATTGCGGTAGTAGACAGAGTTACACACTCGTCTTCAGGAACATTTGGCCAGGAAACCAGGAAAGCGCGGTTTGCAACACCGTTCAGGTCTGCAGCTGGAGCAATGGTTACCGTGCCGTTCCAGGTGTTTAGAACTGTCGTCCCGTTAACCATTTGGTCCGGGAAAACCCCCCAAGGTTAATGGCAACGGTATTGGTCAACCCAGAAAAATTATTAGCACGCTGATACTTCATACGAAGATCTTGGCCAATCGACTCTACCAGGCGTGCCTGATCTTGTGCGGAGTTACTAGAGTTCAGATATGCGGCAGTAGCAGCAATCGTGCCCAGGACCGCAGCAATAATGGCCAAACCGATCAGCAGTTCTGTGAGAACAAAACCGCCTGCTTTACGTGTGGATTTCAGAACTTTCATTGAGCTTTCCTCGTTACTGTAGAACAACAGGGCCTATTCTATAACAGAGAGTTGGCCAGATTTGGGCTTGGACACAGTCAGATTGCCAGGTACTACCCTTTCAAAGAGCCTGTGATTGAATACATCGTGACTACCGTTGCACCGATGACCACGCCAACCGTCAATAGCATTAAGAGGTTGAGCAGCTTTGACAGTCCATTAATGCTGCGCATTGCCTCATTCCGGGCATCCTCCGCGATTTCCTCCATTTTCTTGGCGAACTCCTTAATGCTGCCTTGACCGTAGATCTCCAGCTTTACCATGATCCATGGGGGGGTAAATAGCGGAACACCCATAGCGCGACCAGGCCCCCCCTTTGCGGCTTCACCAGTTCGCATATTGCCTATTATCTTCCGAACATTGGCCTTCATGTAGCCGATTTAGATCCCCCCCCAAGAATGCGCTCCAACGCATCCTTAGTTGTGTCTCCGGCCAAGATTAAGCTCGCATGGTGGTCAGCAGGCTGGCGCCAGTAATGCGACGGATAACGTTGAAAGGGGGGGGCAATAGATCGACAAACTGACGGCTCTCCCCCCCGATCACCTTCCGGTTGGCAAGGGTGATCAGAACTCCCAGCAGGATCAACGTGCCCAAAGCCATGGGGGGGAACCAGGTTCCTACATTGGATGTCCACCAGTAGACCGTTTGCTGGCCAGGCGTCCATTCCACCACTGGCTTGAGCATCGCCAAAGTTGGAAACAGGTTGTTTCCAATCCAGTTCATGGCCACGACAACAACCACAAAGAGCCCAGTTGGATACAGCAGACCCTTTATCAAGGTGCCCCCCCTCATTTCTGCTTCACTCTTGGCCTGTCCTATTGCAGCATTCAGGCCGTCTTTAAGGTTACCCCCCCGATCGCCCGCCAGCAGAAGCATAGCTTCGCTATCCGGTATCCTTCCTGCGAGCGCCTCATGCAGCGTCTTACCTTCTCGCAGACTACTGGCCACATAACGGTACAACCCTGCTGCTTTTCTTAATTTTCGCTTACCAAGCGGTGCTTTGTTTGCCTGCTCATTCAGCACCTCGGCAACTTTGAGTGAAGCTTCCTGAAGACTCCCCCCCGCGTTCGCCAGAAGGGTCACCATAAAACTGTAAAAATCCACCCGTTCATTGACGGGTATTTTTGCCTTGTTGGGATCAACAATGTCCTTGAAGCTCACGCTGTAGCGCCCTCACCAGTTAGTTCAAGATGGGAATGGATGGGATTTCCCCCCCGGAATTCTCAGCAACAAAGCCATCCTCATCGTCCTCGGTGCCTTTGCTTTCAGTAAACAACTCCGGCATTTCGTCCTCATCCATGATTCCGTCTTTGAGGATGTCCTGCATGTTGAGCATACCGAAGTAGTTCTCAACATCCCGTGGATCTATCTCCCCCCCGCGCAGCATTTTCGCGATGGCGTGATCCAATGCTGTGAAACCAACAACACGCTCGTTGTAGTCCTTTTTAGCGGCCTTCTCTGTCTGTCCGCTTTTACGCCAATGCATTAAGGCTTCTGTCAATTCCAGCTTGGCGAAGTGTTTCCGCATCACCAAATCTGGTGCGATCACCTCGGCACAAATCGTCATACCAGAGACACCTTCGGGGGGGTATTCGGTACTCTGCCCCCCCCTTACGCATATATTAGCCTTTGTGATATCTGGACAGACGTGCGAAAGCCGGTTAACTAGGTCACGATCAAGGTGGTCGTACATGTTTTCTGGTGTCAATCTGATCTTGCTTTTGTCATCCAGCTTCGGCAGCAGCATCTGAAACACCAGGCATTAATCAGACTGGGACTGCCAATCGTTTGCGCTGGCACCTGCAGGACAGGACTGGCAAGACGTTCCACGATTTCAATGCCGCTCTGGGCGTGGACCGTCGTAAGCAGTGTATGGCCCGTTTGAACGCCTGAAACTGCTGCTTGAGCAGAGTATTTGTCTCGGATCTCACCCACCATCAAGATATCTGGATCTCGGCGCAGGGTGCTTTTGATCGCCTCCGCAAATTCCTGTGGATTTTCACTGTTATCACTCACGGACGTTTGGAAAGCTGGCAGTTCACGCTCAATAGGGCTTTCAACTGTCAGAATGTTTACATCGTCATTCCTGTTAAGCCACTTGATGATTGCTGCTAGCGTTGTCGATTTACCAGAGCCTGTTGGCCCCCCCGACAAAATGACCAGTCCTGATGCTTTTGATGCTCCCGCCTGTAGCAGTCGCGTTTGGGCGCGAGTAAATCCCAGCTTCTCCAGATCAATAAGCTCTTTCACTTCTCGCTTATCGTTTGCCAGTATCCGGATACACGCATGATAGGCACCATCATCGCCTGGGGGGGCATGCTCATAACGGCAGTCCAGTTTTACATGATGGTTATAATCAACCTTGAGGCGGCGTCTCTGCATGACGGTCTTTTGCCAGTAAGCTTCCTTGCCTCCAACCCCCCCACGGGAGCTGAAGCCTACCGAGATAATGCGGTCGGCCTTATCTATCTTCCATTCGGTATGATCTCGAAGAGCCCCCCCATAGATACGAAACCTTACCCGGCAGTTGTCATGCCCTCTGAAGAAGTGGACATCGACAGCTTTTGATTCGTATGCCTTCTTCAGAAGCTCATCAAACTCTTTTTCAAAAGCGGTCTGATCTTCTTCCTTGGTCTGATCGCTCGCATCCGTTTCGGAGAAAAGCGAGATGATATCTTCTGACACATGGACAATGGTTGGGCGACTACTCTTTCCTTCCTCGCCAGAATCCGCATAAGCCTCTCGAACATCCTTGTTCAATTGGGTAAATGCATTGACATGGGCGCTTTTGGCGGCCGCACTGATGAGAATAAGTGGATTGCCTGATCGATCTTCAGCAACCATCATGTGTTTTGATGCTGCGCCTGACACAAAGTCTGATTGCTTTAACCGGTTGGTATTCTGCCTGGTCAGTGTCCCATACCGTTCTTCCAGTTCGATCCGGGTTGTTATTTGATGATTGGCGGAATACTGAGCATTCTTCTGAATCTGCAATGCTTGTCTGAGCTGCTCGCTCGTGATCACATTGTTGTAAACCAATATGTCACCCAGTTTCGGGACTGACTTACCCGCACTGCGCTGCTTTTCCTGGACTTTGATTGCCTGTTCCAGAACCGACTGCTTAATCCAGCCTTTCTCCAGGAGAATAGAGCCTATCGTGCGGCGATTCGGGTTCTGATCAATGCTCATTTCGCTACCTTGTTATCGATCAAGTATCAGGCGCCAGCTGCTTCGGTTGCGGTTGGAATCAGCTTTTCTTCACCGTTTGAGACGTGCTCCACCAAGACGCCATTTAAGCGAATATCCTTGATTTCCCAATTACCGACTTTCCTTCCAACGCGAATCGGAAGGTTGCCGGACGGGAGGGTTAGAGTTGCTCGCATTTCCTTGGCTGTGTCGCGAAACACAGAGCTCACCACTGCATTATCCAAAGCCGCATCAAGCCGCTCTTGCCTCCGGCGTTCTTCATCTTCGGTTGATGGGCCGGTTGTGGCCATAGGATTGAGAAACTCCGGCATGCCCGGATACATGGATGTGGAGTCCAGCTCACCATCTGGGTTCTCTTGCTCTTTCCCAACATTCTCAATCTTGTTTTCGAGCTCCTTCTGTTCCAGCTGGAGCTTTAGCTTCTGGACTGTGCGTTCAAGAGATTCGATCTCATTCTTCTGACTCAGAAGATCCTCAACCGTGACCGCTCGGCTTTCTGCCTGGGCCGGCAAGCCCGCAGTTACAGTCGCCGCCAAAGTAAATGCCACCGCAATGTGTTTGTTCATTCGGATTCTCCCACTGAAATGAACCGACCTTCGATTTCCGTAACGTTTTCAGACCAGTTAAAGCTGACGGCATCCATTATCAGCGGCTTTTGGTCATAGATTTTCTTCACAACAAGTTCCGAGATGTCTGAACGGATTTGAAGCGTAAATGCCCCCCCGATACCAAACAGTTCTTCTGCCGTTAGCGCTTCACGGCCGGGGGGGAACGCCACCGCTGCGGCTCCCCCCCTGTGCGATAAGCAATATCACCCGGGAAAGCTCTTGCCATGCTCATAAAGCTATCCAGCAATCCGCGTTGATCGCTTTGCGTGAGTTTCCAGTTGCTCACAGCTGGGTATTCCGAAAGGGGGGGGTGCGCCTGAACAATCGACACACAACTGGCGGACTCACCTAGCGCGCCCACAATTATTGTTGCGCATGCCTCAGCTCCGGCTCGTTCCAGAACTGCTGGGGGGGGTGAGGTCCGTATTGGTGTACTCTGAGATGCAGGCTGAACTGTCACAGGATGTTGAAGTAAGCTGCCATCCACCCGCTTTCGCCGGAAGCGCTCCTACCGGCCCGTCCAGCAAGTATGCAAGGTGTGTTCTCAGTTCAGTCGCCGCCATCAACTCGGCTTCTTTCGCGGCCAGCTGAGACCGCGCAATTTCTTGCTGCTGTGCCAGAATCTCTTCAGGTGTCATTTGAGGGCGCTTAGGTTCTTCCTTGCCCGTGAACATAAAGACACTTCCAGCGCCCACCACAATGGTTGTAATGCCGGCCATCAAGATCCACACAAAACCCTTAGAGCTGCGCTTGCGAAGTATGGTTGCTTGTGGCGCCAGCGTTTCGTCTAGGTAATGCGCGACAGAGTCTGTCGGCGCGCCCAGATCCTCTGTATCGGCCGCATTACCGATAATCCGAATGCCATCGCCACCAAAGAGCTCTCGGTGATCTCGAACCAGCGGCTGGATATCATTGAATTCGCCAACGACATCCGTTCCGGTGATCACTTGACCATTGTTGATAGCGCAGAACCAATAACGCTCTGCTTCTTCCTCTGATTCACCTGGCAGACGTTCAATGGCAACAATGTGCCCTTCCTTTAGCGATAGTGCTAAAAGACCCGCAAGGGACACCTTCGCTTGATTTCCGGTAAGTTCCGCAGAATCACGAGAAATGGCGCCATAGTTGATGACGCTCTCGCCAGATTGTGGATCGTTTACCTGAAAGAATGTTGTTAGAAGCCCTTCAGATCGCAGGGCTTTCCTTTGTTTCTTCCACTCTGCTGGCGTGGTGGTGTTCCAGTCGAGACCAGTAACCGCCAGCGCGTCACCCGAAATCTCAAGACTCATCGCTTATACGCCCCCCCATCCTGAATGTGCGGAGTCACCATAACCAGCAGAATCTGGCTCGATTTGTTAGCCGACTTGCCGCCACCGAGGCCCCCCCAGAACCCAGATGACCCGGCGCCGCGTTCTTCATTGGAAGATTTGTCCGAATTAAAGGCGGCAATCACCCAGGTTTCACCGGATTTGAGCCAGGCCCGCTGAACAACCGCGTTACGATCTCGCGTAGGTGTCTGCACGATAGTCGTATCAAAATTCACCAATTGAAGATTGCCGCTCAGCTCCATCGCCACCTGTAGCTGAATTGAGTTTTTGTTAACCACGCGAGGAATCAGTGTTGCGTCAAAACCGGTTTGGATCGTATCGGTTTCAACTTCGCTCACTATATTCTCTGCCTCGGCCGCTCCCGCTTGCTGCGAGATTGACTTGATGTATCCATTCTCCGTCAGCACTTTCAGTGCAGCCGGCTGATTACTGACGGTTGTTACTGCCTGGTCATTTGTTTCCGTCGCTTGCGCCTTGGTCGCAAGAAGCTGCAGTGCCAGTGACGCCCCCCCATTTGACGATCGGATAACGTTCAGATTCGTAGCTGACGCCCCCCAACGGGAATGCCTGGAGCATTTAGTCCAATGTCAAAGTTTCCACCATTGACGCGTTGAGGATTTCTCGCCATGCCAGGTTAAACTCATTGGTATCTTCCATAGTCACCGACGCAGTTTTGATTTCCAGATACACTTGGCGCCCGTATATATCGTTAATCCGCTCTATATACTCTCCGACGCGACGGACTGCATCTGGCGTGTC
>JDSH01000170.1_pt1 | contig 20321 bp, 22 predicted proteins | sample 199451 | NCBI WGS metagenome assembly JDSH01 (sample SAMN02584198, study PRJNA231836) | bioreactor metagenome | isolation source: continuous culture bioreactor electron acceptor NO2- transfer2 day 38 after... | place: Germany: Bremen | reverse complement strand
CATCTACAATGACCCTCTGATCTCTCTGGATACTGAACAGACGGCTAAGTTCTTTCTCTAGGGTGCTTGCATGAAACACATCTTGTTCATCATTAGCCACAAATATTTGTATAACTGTTTCCTTCTGCCTCTGGATAAACAAATCACCTATATATATTCCAACCAGCAGTATCAATGCAATGAAAAACAGCAATGATTTGGACGGTACTGTCTTGAATTTACCTCTTAGTTTCATTATTGGTTGCCTCATGTTCCTAAAGTCCCTATCATAGTACGGTGAATAGAGGGGGGGAATTGCTATGAATATCAACACGATTTTCGATCCTGACAATGTAGTGTGGGCTTTTCTACTGAAACTTTACTATTTGGCCTTTGCAGGATTCTTATGGTTTATCTCCAGTATTCCTATCATTACCCTAGGTGCAGCAACGGTTAGTCTCTATTCATACTGTTTTCATGTATTGGATGGCAATGAAGGCTATGTATTCAAGACATTCTTTTCTACTTTCAAACGGGTTTTTGTACGAGCAACAGTTGTCTTTCTCCTGATGTTAGTGTGCTTGGCTTTTCTAGTGTTCGATGCCTGGTTCTTCCTTCAACAAATGCCAATGCTGTTCTTTGTTGCAATAAGTCTCATGCTATTGGTATTAGTAGGAACGGTACATGTATTCCCTTTACTCTCAAGAAAGAACGAATCGTTAAAAACATTGCTTAGATCTTCATTTATATTGGGTTTCCGACACCTCCCACAGAGTATCACCGTTTTGGTTATTGGAGGCCTACATTTAGCCTCTGTGTATTATGCGCCTATAAGCATTCTATTTTCAGCAGGATTGGCCTGCGCACTTTCAACAATGTTTCTTCGTTCTCTCTATCTTCGTCTGGATATTTAAAATACTATTAATACATAATAGCAATAATGTCGGATAATATAGCTCTTAAGTTTAATTTTGCTTAATATATATTTTGTAATTCATATCTATTTCACACATCTTTATCTTTTATTTAACAATTTTTCTTTGACATATGAGTGTAGAGAACTTAGACTTACTTTTGGGACAACCCCCCCACACTAGGAGGAAAATTCATGAAAAAAATGCTACTTCTTATGACTATTTTTGTAGTCGCAATGGGTATGCTCTTCGCCGGTGGTGCAGCAGAAACAGCAGCGCCAGCAAAAGCAGCAATCTCGTATGAAGTGACCGAACCGATCACAATCGAATGGTGGCATGCACTTGAGCAGCAGTATTGGCCGTTGGTTGATGAGATTGTTGGAGATTTCAACAACAGTAATTCTTTGGTTACCGTTGAAGCAAAGTACATTGGTAACTATGCAACAGTGAACGAGACCTTGGTTGCTGCTCATGCAGCAGGTAGTGGTCTTCCAGCCATCACTGTCGCGAACACTCCCTATGTAGCTGAGTATGGTAAAGGAGGTCTTACTGAAGATCTGACTCCTTACATCAAGGCAACTGGATACGATATCGATGACTTTGGCGAAGGCATGATTGCTGCAACCAGTTATGAAGGCAAGCAGGTCACCTTACCATTCCTGATTTCAACACAGGTCATTTACTACAACAAAACTATGGCTGACAAGGAAGGTATTGTCATTCCAAAGAAAATTGATGATCTTGATGCATTCATGAAGAAAGCAAGCAAGATTTCCAGTGATGGTTCAACTGATCGTTGGGCAATTATTATCCCAGGTTGGGACCAGTGGTATTTTGAACCAATGTACTTGAACAGTGGTGTAAAGATCGTCAATGAAGATCGTGTAAGTACTGATCTTGCTGGTCCAATTTCTGTAGATCTTACCAAAAAGTTCCAGAACTGGGTCAACGAGGGCTATACTTATTGGGCTAGCGGCACAAGTGCCTCTTCCAATATGAGACAGAATTTTGTTGATAAGAAAACTTTCTCAGTCATTCATACCAGTAGCTTGTACAATCTTTATACTGGACTTATTGGTGACAACTTCGAGCTAGGCATGGCATGGCTTCCAGCAGGTGATACCAAGATTAGTGAGATTGGTGGAAGTGTTCTGCTGATTCCTTCCAAGAATGACCAGAAGACCAAAAACGCTGCTTGGGTATTCCTGCAGTACCTTATCGGTAAGGATGTCAACATGAAGTGGGCTGATGGAACTGGTTATATCCCAACGAGAAACTCTGTACTTTCCAGCGAGGAAGGTGATGAGTTCTTGCAGAGAAAGCCTGCTTTCAAGGCAATCTTTGACAATCTTGATGAGATCAATCCTAGAATCCAGCATCCAGGTTGGAACCAGTTGGCAACTATCTGGAAATCATATCTTGATCAGATTATGATCGAGGGTGTGGATGTAGAATCCAATCTCGAATATATGGCTGAAGAGATTGATGAGGTTCTTGCTGACTCTGAATAATGTGTATTCGCAATGTTTTGCCGTCCGGTACAGTGATGTACCGGCGGCATTATCTCGCTAATAAGGAATGCTTGGTACTATGAAACAACGTACACCACTACAACGACGCATTGAATCAGGGAAGGACTTTGCTACTGTTCTCCCTGCATTACTGTTTTTGGGCCTGTTTATTTACTATCCGGTAGTACAGGTGGTAAGAATTAGTTTTACAAATTGGAATTTGATCAACGACAACTATAAGTACGTAGGACTTAAGAACTGGGTCTGGTTGTTTCAGGGTTCCGGTACAAAATATCTTTTGAATTCATTTAAAGTTACAGCGTTATTTACCCTTGGAGAACTCACCGTCACAATTGTTGGTGGTATGATTTTCGCTCTCATTATGAACCGAATCACAGCATCATTTTCCATCATGCGTGCTTTGGTATTTCTTCCGAAATATGTAGCTATGTCCAGCGCCGCAGTTGTTTTTATCTGGATACTGAACACTCAAAACGGTATTCTTAACTTTTTCATTGAGCAATTCGGAGGCGAACGCGTCAATTGGTTGGGAGATAAAAACCGTGCCCTGTTATCAATCCTGATGCTTACAGGGTGGAGAACTGTTGGATATGGCATGATGATCTATATAGCGTCTATGCGAGGGATCAGCAAGAATTATTATGAAGCAGCCTCTATAGATGGAGCAAGTAAGTGGATCCAGTTTTCCAGAATTACACTTCCGCTCCTTTCCCCCCAACAACGCTTTTCCTTTTTGTTACAACCTTTATCTCTGCGATGAAGGTATTCCAGTCAGTAGATGTGCTTACTAGTGGCGGACCGTACCGTTCCACTGAAGTAATTGTCTTTATGATTTACAAATATGCAATGGAAGATTTCCGGATGGATCGTGCATCTACCATTGCAGTAGTCTTCTTCCTCGTGCTGCTAGCAATCACCGCTGCTACGATGAGAATTTCCAACAAGAGGGTGAACTATGATGCATGAAACTCTGACACAAGAACAAGCGCGACTACTGAACGAGCAGGCCATCAAGAGAAAGAATGTACTTACTGTACTTCAATATGCTTTGGCTGTCCTGGTAACTTTATTCATGGTCTTCCCACTATATTGGATGTTCATTTCCTCAGTAAAATCACAGGAAGAGATACTGCTTGCGCTTCCAACCTTCTGGCCAAAGGAGTGGCACTTTGAAAATTATGCGAATGTAATGCAACGTGCCAATTTCAGCAAGTATTACTACAATACTATTGTAATGACTGCAGGTATCCTTATCAGTCAGGTTGTAACAGGTGTACTCGCAGCCTACGGCTTTTCCAAAGGAAAGTTCAAAGGCAAAAAAGTTTTGTTTGTATTGGTGCTTGGGGGGGCTCTCATGATTCCCTTGCAAGTAACGTTCATTCCCCCCCTATATATCATGTTTGCGAATTGGAAGCTTACCGACACTTTCCTTGGTTTAATCCTCCCTGAGATGGTCTCTCCCTATTATATCTTCATGATGCGACAAGCATTCCTCACTGTTGATGATTCCTACATCGAAGCTGCCAAGATTGATGGAATGGGGGGGAGGCTGGGTATTATAACAAGAGTGCTCGTGCCTATGTGTAAATCTACTTTGATTACCATCACCTTGGTTACCTTTACCAATGGATGGAATTCATATTTCTGGCCTAAGATCATTGCAAAGAATGAAGTAAGACGGGTATTGACCGTTGGTTTAGTCCATCTCCGTAATACTTTTGCAGGACTCGATACCATGAACAACCATGAGATTATGGCGGGTGCGGTCATGAGTGTCCTTCCGGTCATTGTCCTGTTCTTCATCTTCCAGAAATACATGCTTACCGGGTATGAAAAGACAGCAATGAAATGAGAGGCAGAACATATGAAGGTTTTTGCTCACAGAGGATTTAGTGGTGTATATCCTGAGAACACCATGCTTGCATTCGAGAAAGCACTTGAAGTAGGGTGTACTGCAATTGAATTGGATGTCCACTTTTCCAAGGATGGTTCACTGGTAATCATTCATGACGAAACCCTGGATAGAACAACTGATGCTACAGGCTTTGTTCGTGACTTCACGCTTGCCGAACTTCAAAAAGTCAATGCTGGAACGAATGAGGTATTCCAAACAATTCCCTCACTTGATACATACTGCTCATGGGCTAAGAATCATGGAATATTCACCAACATAGAGATTAAGACAGACCGTTATTACTATCAAGGAATAGAGCAAGCTACACTTGATTTGCTCAAGAAATATGACTTGGCTGATCAATGTCTCATCAGTTCTTTCAATCATGGTTCTGTAATAAGAATGAAACAACTTGATAGTTCTATCAAATGCGCATTTCTGGTTGATGTAAAAGGTTTGGGAGCAGCTGGATCATATTGTGCGAGCTTTGGTGTTGAATACTATCACCTAACGGGGGGGTATCTCTTACAAAGCGAGCTGTAGAAGAGTGTCATGAACATGGAGTCAAGGTAAATGTATGGACTGTTGATAGCCTAGACCGAATGCATGATATGAAAGCATGGAATGTGGACGGAGTCATCACCAACTATTGTGACTCTGTCATACAATTAGTATAGGAGTATTCATGCTCAGAAAACGTTATTTAGTGACAGTGTTGATGCTTTTCATGGTGCTGTCTTTGATTGCTTCCAATCTATTGGTACGCCACCCGGGTGAATTTACCATCTATTTTCTCGATCTTGAGGTAAGCGAAACTGCCGAGGATAAAAGTGGTGATGCCACCATCCTTATAAGTCCTAATGGGGGGGAAGTGATGCTTCTTGATTGCGGTCATCCTGAAAGTGCCCCCCCACAAGTTCTTGCAGCACTCAACGCCCTGGGTATTGAGGAGATAGATATCTTTGTTGCTTCTCATCCACATATCGACCATATTGGAGCCTTTCCAAGCATTGCTGCCTCTTATCCTATTCATCAGATTTATCGCTCTGCATTGGAGTACCCGACAAACACGAATCAGGCATCGCTTATGGCAGCCGAGGCGTATAAGATTCCTACAACCATTCTTGCCGAAGGTGATTCATTTTCCTTTGGAGAAGAAATTGAGGTTACAGTATTCAATCCTCCAATTGAAATAGTGTATCCAAAGAATTTCCCTGACAATTCAACCCAGTTCGTGAATAATCACTCACTTGCATTGCAGTTCAAATTTGGTAGTTCTACTGCATGGTTCTCCGGTGATCTTTACATGATCCAAGAACGGAAACTCACACAGAAGTACGGTGATGCAATCCAGAGTGATGTAGCGAAAGCAAATCATCATGGAGGAGATACTTCCAACAGTCTTCGTTGGATTCGAACCCTGGATGCTGATATTGTTGTGGCAATGCACGATCAACTCGATAGCATGACTGTGTATAACAACTACAAGAAGTATGGGGGGGCTGAATACCATCTTACGCTGAATGATGGCTTGGTGAAGGTTGTCATGGATGATGATAAACACTACCAGGTCTTTGATACAAAAGAAAGTTGGATGAATTAAATCCTCCGAGGCTAGGTAATGAGAGACGGGATGGCAATGCATCCCGTTTCCTTTGTAAATGTTTAGAGAACAATCAATATTTCTATAGCGTGTAGGCTTCTGTCTCTGTGGAGGTATCCCCCCCTGCAATATCAATCTCATACATACCATTTTCCAAGGTGGCTACCAACAGGTTGTCTGCACTCTTCTCATAGCTGTCTACGATCTCAGCCGCATCAAGATAGACTCCATATCCTTCACGAATAGTGGTGTATTCAACCGAAGCTATATCAGTGACTGTATTGTCTGGGAAACTAATAACATAGAGCGGTTCATTGATTCCCTCGGGCTTGGTTATGAGTCTTGTAGTAGTACCATCACTGGTAGCATACATGAATGCATGCTTCTCATAGGATTCAGTGGTGTCATGCATCAGATTGAATGTGGCATCAGTAGGTGCAGTTGCAGCACGTAATTCACCATCTGTAGTAAGTAGGTATATATTCGTGTTGATTACTGCCATCGAAGCAAACCGAAAACTACTTGTTGAGGTATTGAGTTCAGTAACTGTAGCCCATCATAATAGAAATGTCTGTAAACACTACCATCTGTCAAAGAGATAAGTAGTGGGGGGGTAGTTGCAGATACTGCCATATGTTCTTTTCCACTAAGCTGAAGCACTGATACGAGATCATATCCACTTACTGCACCGGTTGTAGCAATTTCTGATGCAGGTACGTCATAATCAAAGAGCTTAAAGGTACTTGTAGAATCTTTAGTGAGTACCAATCCATTGGGGGGGAGAAGTTTTACATTTTCGAATGCAGAGAAGTCATAGGTAGTTCCTGCTACACCGGAAATATCAACAGTCTTAATCTTTTTATAACCAGCGTCCTTATTGGTGTTCACCTGATAGGCTAATGTAGTGGTTCCATCAAGGGCTGCTGTAGTAATGATGTTTTCCTCGACGTTAGCAACCAACTTTGTAGAGCTGGTTCCATCCGTCTTAAACAATCCTTCATCAGTTAAATAGTACAATGTTTTTGGTGCAGTGCTATCCAATCCCACTATCTGCTTGTAGACTATACCGACCGGAGCCTTTGATTCACTGATCTGGCGAAACAGACCTGCTGTTGCATCGGCATTACAGCTGAGCAACATGAATGAGAGAAGCAGGGAAAGTGCTATTGATGTAAGTATATATTTTTTTTCTTCATCTGAAGGACTCCTATTGTCTATAACTGATAGAGAGGGTGATGGGTACAAAACCAACAAGCGCATTGTCTTGCTGCAACTCTTCATAGTAGTTGAATTCAGGGATCAACCAAAGTCCGGTGTTTATGCCAAAACCCCCCCAGTTCTCTCCAGGAAACCAAGTGACACCAACTTCCATGTTTGCGTACATGGTCATCATAGAGGCATCATTGTATTTGATGTACGCACCACCAAAACCGAAGGAAATGGGAAGATCCCATTCTCCTTGCACAGGAATATATGAATACTTTGCGTAGAAAGGCACTGCAGTAAATAACATCTTAGCTGCAGAAAAATTGAAATTATAGCCAATCTCACCACCAATCGCTGTTTTGGGGGGGGTATTAAAGACCTGGTAGCTAATTGCACCATATCCTCCAACCTTCATACCCGTATTCCCTTCTCCTGGACCAACCAACGTGGATGGTGATGAATCTGAAAAGAAGTGAGTAAACGCAGGTATAGTGGTTCCTATCTTGAAAGAGAAGATTTGATTTCCTTTATCATAGGTGTCAGCTGCAAAGAGAGAAGCTGAAAGCAAGACAAGGAATAGTGGTAACAATAGTAATTTTTCATTCGGTACCTCAGTATATGTACAAGAAACAAGGTGGCTTCCTGTCAGTTACAATAGCATAGCTTCATACACACTGAAAAGTATAGTAACAGAAGGAAGGAAAAGCAAACTGGCTGTTTGCCTTTGTTGCCATACTTTGGCATTTTACGGTACTGTATGGGATATTGAGGAGCAAGCTATGCAGATACTATCAGGAAAAGAAGTAGCACAAAATGTGTATGATACACTCACCGAGGAAGCTAAACGTTTCTTGGAGAATTTTGGATATGCACCGACCCTTGCTGTTGTCCTGGTAGGTGAAGACCCAGCAAGCCAAAGCTATGTGGCTGGAAAGAAGAAAGCCTGCCTCTCCCTTGGTTTTGGCCATAAGGACTACCACCTTCCATCTGATACTTCTCAGCAACAGCTTCTTGATTTGATCCACCAATTAAATGAAGACTCCTCTGTACATGGAATCTTGGTACAGATGCCGCTACCAGATGGACTTGATCCTGAAGAGGTCATCCAAGCTATTGCTGTTGAGAAAGATGTAGATGGCTTCCACCCGCAGAGCGTTGGTAACCTCTTGATCGGCAACCCTGGCTTTGTAAGCTGCACACCACAGGGAGTTATGGAAATACTTGACTATTACCACATAGAGACCTCTGGCAAGCATGCTGTGATTGTGGGAAGAAGCAATATTGTAGGGAAGCCTATGGCAAGCCTCTTGATGCAAAAGGGAAGAGATGCAACAGTAACCATCTGTCACTCAAGAACGAAAGATCTTCCTTCTATCACACGCCAGGCAGATATCCTCATTGCTGCTATTGGCAGACCTCATTTTATTACCTTTGATATGGTAAAAGATGGTGTAGTGGTTATTGATGTAGGAATTAACAGAATTGAGGACGCCAGTCGTAAGCGTGGCTATCGCCTGGTAGGGGGGGATGTCGACTATGAACAAGTCGCACCTCACTGCAACGCCATTACTCCGGTTCCCGGTGGGGGGGTGGGGGGGGTAATGACTATTGCCATGTTGATGAAAAATACCATGCAAGCTGCCAAGCATCTTGCAAGCAAGGAAGTGAAATGATTCACACATATTGGCTTGAGACCTACGGTTGCCAGATGAATATTGCAGAGAGCAATGCACTGGAACTGCAGCTCAAAGGAGCCGGATTGGTTCCATCAGCAAGTGCTGAACAAGCAGATTGCGCGATATTGAATACCTGTACTGTACGTAAAAGTGCTGATAATCGTATTTGGGGGGGAAGACTTGGATTTTTTGGTCGGATCAAGAAAGAAAGACCCTTTACCCTTATAGTGACCGGATGTATGGCTGAACGCCTCCAGGAAGACTTGAAGGATGAGGCACCCCCCCAGGTAGACTACGTGATTGGTACAAACGATAAACAGCGTATCGTCAATATTCTCACCAGCAAGGATGGAAAGATGGACGAGCACTCTCAGTCGTACATCTTTGGATCTTCATATTATCAGGAAGGTGAGTTCAGCTCCTTCATTCCTATCATGAATGGGTGCAATAATTTCTGTGCATACTGCATTGTTCCTTATGTACGAGGAAGAGAAGTCTCCCGTCCGGTTGATGATATCATCAAGGAATTTGCATTCCTTGACTCCAAGGGAGTGAAGGAAGTAACCCTGCTTGGACAGAACGTAAACAGTTACCATTATGAACAGAATGGGGGGGAAGTTATCAACTTCCCCCCCAAGTTGCTGAAAATCTTGGGGGGGGCACAGAAGCATTCCGTCAAGTGGATCCGCTTTGAAAGCCACATCCCAAGGATTTCACCAGTGAACTGGTGCAGGTAATCAAGGAAGAGAAGGTAATTGCCCGTCACTTGCATATTCCACTGCAGAGTGGATCAACAAGAATTCTTTCCCTTATGAACCGGAAATATTCTCAAGAACAATTTCTCACACTGATAGATGAAATCAGGGAAGCAGTCCCTGAGATCACCTTTTCCACTGATGTTATGGTGGGCTTCCCCCCCTCCGAAACAGAAAAAGAGTATCAGGAAACACTACATGTTCTCTCACATATGCGATGTCTTGAAGCATTCATGTACTATTTCAATCCTAGAGAAGGTACCAAGGCTGTAGATATGGAAGAGCAGGTAGATGAGGAAATAAGAAAGAGAAGACTGAGCGAGCTCATTACATTTCAACATACCATTTTTGCTGAAGAAAAGACAAAACGTTGTCATGAGGAAGTCGAAGTATTGGTTACCCAGGTTTCCAAACATGATGCATCCCAGATGCTCGGAAAGACAGAACACAACGAAATGGTCGTTTTCTCTGGTTCTGTTGAAAAAGGAAACATCGTTACCGTCCGTCTTACTGGTTTGAAAGGAAACACATACAGCGGAAATCTGGTATAATCCAAGGCATAATGGAAAAACAACTAGCATTCGAGAAAAAAATTCAACACACTCAAAGCAATGATCAGGGGGGGAAGCCGTTCCCTGGTCGTGCTTACAGGTGCTGGCATCTCAACGCTCTCCGGTATACCTGACTTTCGAAGCAACACCGGAGTATATGCAAAACGCTGGAATGAGTATCAAGTTGAAGAAATCCTGAGCATAGGATTCTTCCATGCACATCCTGAACTCTTCTACGAATGGGCAAAAGAGTTTTGGTATAAATTGGATTCCTATCTTCCGAATGTAGTTCATACCAGTCTTGCTACCCTGGAAAAGAAAGGCTATGTGCGAGGTGTATTTACACAAAACATAGACATGCTGCATAAAAAGGCAGGGAGTAGAAAGTGTTATGAATTGCATGGGAGTGCTGAACACCACCACTGTACCAACTGCAACAGTTATTACTCCTATGCATCCATTGCTCCTATCGTTTTGAACGGGGGGGAAGTACCACGGTGTACGCAGTGTGGCTCCGTGATCAAACCGGACATTACGTTCTATGGGGGGGAGAACCTCGATTCCTTGGTGCTTGCCAAGCTTATGAGATGTTCAGCCATAGTGACCTTACACTGGTACTCGGATCATCGTTATTGGTACAACCAGCTGCAAATCTTCCATACCATGCACTGCAGAATAGTGCTTCACTGGTAATCGTAAACAAACAGAAAACAGGATACGATCGATCAGCTACCTTGCAGTTCTCTGACTTGCAGCAATTCGGAGAGGCGCTTGAATCGTATGTAGAAACACTAGAAGAGAGAAAACCCAGGGTTTGACGTTCTCAAGATATACCCTCCTTGCCTTCTTTGTAAATTCTGAGTATAGTAAAGATACCTCAAGGGATTAATCCATTGGGGGGGGTGTTTCGGTTTCGACTGGCGGAAGATCAGGCCAGTGGCTGCAAGCGGAGCGCCAACTCCTAAAACTAGCAAAAACATTTAACTGCCAAAAAAAGAAGACGAAGTCTCCTTCGAAGCAGAATACGCTCTCGCTGCGTAACAGCACGAGAACGTACAGGCCCGTTAGCTGCCGCTCTTAAGCGTCGGATACCTGTAAAAGTAAGAGCTTACCCAACCAGTGCCTATGGGGGGGGAGGGGGGGACAATAAAGTGGGCTACAAAGAGCGGACGTTTTGCCGGTGAACCTAACGCACTTTGGAAAATTTGATCACCAGCTAAGCTTGTAGACGTCCCTGGGTGGCACGTTAGGACGGGGGGGGTTCGAATCCCCCCCCACCTCCAGAAACACGACCCGTCTTCTTCGGAAGACGGGTTTTTCATGTAAAACCATACATCATTCCATTAGATTCTCTTGCACTATAGAAAACCAGATTGAGATACATGGTGGAAGTTATGCTGCTTTTCGCTTATATCAGGTTGAGAATCACCTACCAACAACCTATACTGTGATGACGAGTCCACGCTTTCACAGGAGTTTTCATGAACATCCTCCATACATCAGACTGGCATCTTGGCCGCTCTCTATTTTCGCAGAAACGCTATGATGAATTTTCTTCATTTCTTGGCTGGTTGCTTGAAACCATAGAGAGCAAACAGATCGACATACTGCTAGTCTCTGGTGATATCTTTGACACAAGCACCCCCCCAAGCAACAAAGCCCAACAGCTCTACTACGAGTTCCTTTATAACGTTTCCAAGTCAAGTTGCAAGACTGTGGTAATCATAGGCGGGAACCACGACAGCCCATCATTCCTCCAAGCTCCGAGTGCCCTCTTGAACGTACTCAATGTAAAAGTAATAGGCTCCAAGCGAGAAACACCAGAAGAAGAGGTCCTTGTGGCAGAGACGAACGGCACACCACAGGCCATTATCTGCGCTGTTCCCTATTTACGGGACAAGGATATCCGTTATGCAGAAGCAGGGGGGGAGACCATTGATGACAAAAACAGAAAACTCTTGGAAGGCATAAAGGAACACTATAGAACTGTTTGTGATATCGCAAAGGAGAGACAATTAGTTTTGGGAAGCAAAATCCCCCCCATTATTGCAATGGGACATCTCTTCACTCAAGGAGGCAAAACCGTTGAGGGAGATGGAGTGAGTGAACTCTACATCGGCTCACTCGCACAGGTAGCCAGTTCTGTCTTCCCTGACTTCCTGGACTACGTTGCTCTCGGTCATCTCCATGTACCCCCCCAGCGAGTGGGAGGAAAAGATACCATTCGTTACTCTGGTTCCCCCCCAATTCCTATGGGATTCGGGGGGGAGGCGAACCAACAGAAGCAAGTTGTGCTGTTGCACTTTGACGAGACGCTTTCCATTGAGCCACTTCCCATTCCTTCCTTCCGACATCTGGAAAGTATCAAGGGAACCATGGAGAGAATAACCTCAAGAATCCAACAACTAAAAGAGGAAAATGTATCTGCCTATTTGGAAATCGAGTATACCGCACCTGAGATGATCAGCAATCTCAGCGAACAGTGTGAGGAACTCGTACAAGATTCTAAGCTAACCATACTACGAATTCAAAATCGTCAATTTATACAACGTGTCATGTCATCAATGCAGACGCAGGAGACATTGGAAGACCTAAACCCTGAAGAAGTCTTTACTCGATGCCTGGATACTTTTTCAGTAACCGAAGAAGAACGACAACCCTTGAGAGATGCTTACCATGAAATTCTCTTGGCAATGCAAGAGGAAGATATTCATGCTGAATAGGACCAAACCATGAAACTACTCGAACTCAGATTCAAGAACCTCAACTCACTCTATGGAGAGTGGGTTATCGATTTTGCTCATCCAGAATATGTATCAAATGGGATTTTTGCATTGACTGGACCAACAGGGGGGGCAGGCAAATCCACGATTTTGGATGCCATCTGTCTTGCTCTCTATGGAGCAACCCCCCCAAGACTTGGAAGAATTACCAAGAGCAATAATGAGATCATGAGCAGACAGACAGGGAATTGCTATGCAGAGGTGTTGTTTGCTTCAAAAGCAGGAAAATTTCGTTGCCATTGGGAGCAGCGAAGAGCAAGGAGTAGGGCAGACGGGAATCTCCAGGATGCTGAGCATCAGATCATTGATGCTGACAGTGGAAAACCTATTGAGACTATGAAAAGTCGTGTCGGGCTTGTTATTGAAGATAAAACAGGTATGGATTTTGACCGGTTTACTCGTTCTATTCTCTTGGCTCAAGGCAGATTTGACTCATTCTTGAAGGCAGATAGTGAACAGAAATCCAAAATATTGGAGCAAATTACAGGTACAGAAATGTACTCTGAGATCTCAAAACGGGTTCATGATAGACAGAGAAAGGAACAGGAAGCATTGAAACAACTCCAGGTGGAAACCGCTGGTATCATGATTTTGGGAGCAGAGCAAGAAAAAGCGATTAAAAAGGAGCTGGAAGAGAAACTCCAACAGGAGAGTACCCTTACTGGTAACCTGTCAAAAACAAACGATGCCTTGCTCTGGATGAAGAACATTCAGAATCTCACCAAGGAAATTGAAGACTTTACTCAGGATAAAGAGAAACTCACTAGTGAGATGGAAACTTTCAAACCGCATCGTTCGCTTTTAAGCAATGCTTTGAAAGCTTCATCATTGGATGGAATATATGCAACCCTCACAGCCCTTCGCTCACAACAATCTGACGATAAGGCTGCTTTGCAACATGAAATAGCTGCTCTCCCTGAAATGGAAACTTCAGCAATCAAACAGAGGAAAGCACTTACAGAGGCAGAAGAACAGACACGGAAAAGAAAAGAAGAACAGCAAACAGCAGCCCCCCCCAGGATTCAGAAAATCCGGTCTCTCGATCAGAAGATAGCTGATTTGAAAAAAAACAGTGTCTGATGAGACTGATACCTACGCACAGGATACTGCACAAATAGAATCAGATAGACAAAGTTTAACGATTGAGCATGAGAAGAAAGCTGAGAGCGAAAACTTAAAGAAAACTGTAGAACACTATCTAACAACGCATTCGCAGGATGCATGGCTCATCAGTGGTCTAACCGGTATTGAAGAACAACTTGTTTTCCTGCAAGCAAAACAGAAGGAGATACAAGAGAAGGAAGAGGCGCTTAAAAAAAAGCTGAGAAAGCGGTATCTGCTGTTTCCAAAAAAACTGAAAGACGCGACAAAACAGTGCTCGGAAGGTAAGGTAGCACATAAAAAAAATCACTTCTGATCTCAAGGAAGCAAATGATGTACTCAAGACACTGTTGGGAGATACACCCCCCCTACGATCCTACCGCCAAGAAAAGGATTCCTTGCTTCGTGAAATCGCATATATCAAGAGAATTGAGGAACTGGAAAGCCTTCGTACAAAGCTGGAGGATGGAAAGCCTTGTCCACTCTGTGGTGCGATAGAGCATCCCTTTGCAAAGGGAAACCTCCCTGTTCCCGATGAAATTGAGCAGCGCATTGATACATTGAATAACCTGATCACAAAAGCAGAAGATCAGGAGATTATCATAAGTAATCTATTACATGCAGAGACTGATGCACGCAGTACACTGCAAGCGTACGAAAAAGCAGAAGCCACTACAGCCAGCGAAAAGAAATCCGATGAAAGAACCTGTAGTGAGATTACATCCAGTCTCAAAAACCTTCGCTCGAATTTTGATGAGCTTATACAATCTCTATTAGAAAAACTACAGCCACTGGGTATTACCCAAATAGATGCTTCTGAGGTTGCTTCCTTACGCTCATCGCTCGATTCCCGACTAAAAATCTGGCAGGAACAGACAAAACTAAAGATAGATATCGAGAAAAACATCTACAGTTAGATAGTGAAATAAAGCGTCTTGGCTCTGTCATCTCCACCCAAGAAAAAGCTCTGGTTGCCAAGAAAAATAATCTAGAAAAGCTTGAACAGCAACTATCCGATAACAGAGATGAGCGTAAGAACGTGTATGGTGATGTAATTGCAAACGATGAAGAGAAACGATTGAACAAGGCAGTTACTGATGCCGAGTCAGCTGAAAAAAACAGCTAGAGATCTGTATAATGATCTTCAGCAAAAACTGGCAACAGCAAAAAGTCATATTGCATCTCGAGAACAACGTATCGAACAAAGGACTCCTGAAAAGGCAGAAGCAGAAGAGAGTTTTTTGCAAGGGTTACACTCCTCTGGTTTTCCTCATGAAGAAGCATTCAAGGAAGCAAGACTATCCTATGAGGAACGTGAATCCTTATCACTGAGAGCCAAGGAGTTGGACAACGCAGAAACAGCACTTGAAACCAAACTGAAAGATCGAATCAATCGTTTGGAACAAGAAAAAGAGAAGCGTCTTAGCGATGCAGCATATGAAGATTTGCAGGCACAGCTAAATGACTATGATGAATCGTTGAAAGAGGTACGAGATGACATTTCGTCCTGTAAGCATACGCTGCAAGAAAACATAGCCGCAATGGAACGCATACAAGACAAGAAAGAAGCCATAGAAGCTCAAGGGCATCTTTGTGCTCGCTGGAACGCTCTACATGACCTCATAGGTTCAGCTGATGGAAAGAAGTACCGTACTTTCGCCCAGGGCCTTACTTTTGAACTAATGGTCGGCCATGCCAATCGTCAGCTGGGAAAAATGACAGACCGGTATCTATTGATCAGGGATGATTCTCTACCCTTGGAACTGAATGTAGTTGATAACTACCAGGCAGGCGAGATTCGTTCAACGAGAAACCTCTCTGGCGGCGAGAGTTTCATTGTAAGTCTTACGCTGGCACTCGGCCTTTCCCAGATGGCAAGCAAGAAGGTCAGGTTGATTCACTGTTTCTTGATGAAGGATTCGGATCTCTTGATGAGGAAACCCTTGAGACGGCACTGGAGGCGCTTTCTGCACTGCAACAGGAAGGAAAGCTCATCGGTATCATCAGTCATGTCTCTGCTTTGAAAGAGCGAATCAGTACCCAGATTTCCATTACTCCTCTCTCTGGTGGACGTAGTACACTCAGTGGACCGGGTTGTACCAAAAAAATAACATATATGGAGCCATGCAATGATTGCTACGCAAAGTGAACAGAAAAAGAGAAGTATCATAGATCTAGGCATCGCAATAGTTGGGATATTTTGTGCACTTCTTATAATTGTATGGCTAAACCAACATGTCCTGATGCGGCTTCCCCCCCTTAGTTTTAGAATGGTATTGTTAATAACCTCCCAGTGGTTGATGATGATTGTACCGCTCTTCTTGATGCAAATACACCATAAAAAAATACAACATTTCATGGAATCAGAAGCAAGAATCTCAGCCCAGATTCTCACTGGAATCGCTCTTGCCCTCCTGATGTCCTTTCTTTTTACTGTGGTCCCTATTCTTCTTGGGTTCAAGGAAATGGTCGGGAGCACAAGCTACACCAAGGTCTGGCAATTTGCCTTTGATTTGATCTATTCGCTATTTGCAGTTGCTTTAGCAGAAGAGTTTGTATTCAGAGGATATCTCTTTCATAAGCTATTGGAAATTAAGCAATCAAAATGGTTTGCCATCCTTGTCTCATCACTATTGTTTGGACTTTTCCATAGTTTTCAGGGGGGGGATGTACTTCAGGTCATCGTTACAACATTCCTAGGTGTTCTCTTTTGTCTCTTTCGGGAAAAAATCAAAACTTGTTCTCTGCTCTCTTTAGTTATTACACACGGGTTGTATGACGCACTTATCACCATTTGGGTTGTAACCTTATAACTACGGTCAAACAGATGTAGGATTGTTGATATGTTGATGACCACGGGTATTGGCGATTATTGAATAAGCACAAAAATCTCATTACACTAGTTATTCGTAACAGAAGACTGATATTGGTCATCGTACACAGATGCATCATGTAGAGCTATGTACAGCGTCTCTTGGAAGGAAAATAGATGTTATTACCGATTCTTGCCGTTATTGGCGGCCTTATTGTGCTGGTATTGAGTTCAGATAGATTTGTAGATGGTGCTGCAGCTACAGCACGCCATTTTGGTATGCCTTCACTCCTGATTGGTATGGTCATCGTAGGATTTGGTACCAGTGCACCGGAGATGGTGGTCTCCACACTTTCAGCAATACAAGGTAGCCCGGGCATAGCACTGGGAAATGCTTATGGTTCCAATATTGCCAATATTGACTTATTCTTGGAATCACAGCCCTAATCAATCCAATAACGGTTAGCTCAAAAATATTAAAGAAAGAGCTACCCATACTCTCACTGCTTACGCTTATCTCAGTTGCATTACTCTATGATTTGAATATCTCTCATTTTGATGCAGCGTTAATTCTGGTGCTATTCGCCCTCTTGATATTCTGGAGTATATACCAAGGCTTGAAGGATGGTAATGATCGCCTTGCTGAAGAGATTGATGAAGAGATTCCCAGCCCAATATCAATGAAACGAGCGGTTCTCTATTTGATCTTTGGTCTCTTGTTCCTAATTCTCAGTTCCAGGATTCTGGTATGGGGGGGAGCAGTGGAGATTGCCCGATATTTTGGAGTTAGCGATTTAATCATCGGTCTCACCGTAGTAGCTATGGGTACCAGTCTCCCAGAGCTCGCTTCATCCATTCTTGCTGCCCAGAAAGGGGGGGAGCATGACATTGCTCTGGGAAATATCATTGGTTCGAATCTGTTCAACACCACAGCCGTGGTAGGTATCGCTGGTGCGATTCACCCATTCGCCATTGATCCATTGGTTATAAAACGAGACATGCTTGTCATGTCATTACTTACGATCAGCCTTTTCGTGATCGGATTTCGATTCAGAAAAGACAGGCAAGGTCGTGTGAATCGTTTTGAAGGAATGGGATTGCTGCTCTGTTATTTTGTTTATACAGCATACCTTATCCAATCCTCACTCATATAAGCCTTTCTTATCCCTTCAATTGTTTTCCATGCTCCAGGGGGGGATAGAGTAATCGATCAAAGAGTGGGAATCCTTCCAAGGCGTGTTCAACTTCCATGATGTAGCGATTGATGTCATATTCCACTCTGCGATGGATACAACGGATATTTGAATCCTCAATATCTACAAGCGCATAGCTGGGTCTAACATCCCCCCCATCAAAGGAATAGCCAACGGCTCCTGGATTGATGAATCTGATCCCATCACGTTGAAAATCAGCCGGGATATGGGTATGGGCACTGATAATCAGGTCGACCTTTCCTCTGCCAGTTTTTTGAGAGTGATGGGGGGGAAAGAGGGGGGGTATCCTTTGTTATGCCTTCAGACTCATCATAGGGAGTCCCATGACAACAAATAAGGGAGATTCCCTCAATTTCCAATCGCTCCACCGAAGGGAGGCTGGAAAGTTTTTCTTTTGCTTTCTGATGCATTCTGATGGAAGTATATTTCAGGAGTTTTAAAATCTGGGCATCATGCTCACTCTTGACAGGAAAAGCCTTTATATTCTCCAAGTAAGAATCTGTGTTTCCCTTGATCATCACCAATGGCTTTTGCTCCATGAGTAGATCAAAACAAAGCTGAGGATCAAGGCCCATTACCACCAAATCGCCTAGGAATATTACCTGGTCAACTTTGGAGGCCTTGGCATCATTAAGTACTGCTTCAAATGCACGAATATTTCCATGGATATCACCAAGTACGGCTAATCTCACTGTTGCCACCTCCTAAGAGTGTTGAGTGAATTTTACCATAGGCCCAAATTGAATAAAACCACACAGGCATTCAGTTTTCATCAAATTCTTGTTTAAATAGCTTTAATTTTGATACTTGGACATACTTTTTATCATCAAAGCCTCAATTACTCTACCAATGCAAAGAAAAAATGTTTCAATCCCTTAGGTTTTTGAATCGAGCAGAGGAAGTATCATATTCTGTTGTGCTAGTTGCACACTCTCAAGCCCACGTTGGCTTAGATGGGTATATAGATTACTTAGCTGTTCACTACTGTGACCAATGGTCATTCTTAACACATGTTCATCAACGGTACCACGTAGGAGCGTATTAGCCATATGTCTTAATGAATGAAACGTAATGTTTCTTTCATTAAGTGTATCCTGGTCGAAGACACCGCTACGTACTAATTCTTGCCGAAAACGTTCAGAAAAATAATGGCTTGATACAAATGCCCCCCCATGCTTCTTGCTCCAGAACACCAATGTATGTGTGTGAGAATAAGGATTATCCAAGGCAAGAGACCGAAGCGCTTCACATACAAAAACAGGGCAGGGTACCACTCTCGTCCTTTTTCCTTTTGGAGCTTTCAACCCAGCTCGATCTGCATATGCTTGGGATATGGTAATCATCCCGTCTCCAATCGCATCTAAGCATAATCCACGCAACTCTCCAGCTCGCATGCCGGTCAGTAGGGCCAGTAGACAAGCAAGATAGATTCTTTTCTCACTATACACTTTTGCATATTGCATGAATGCAGATAACTCTTGTTCACTGAGTATGCCTCGCTCTAGATGTTGTGCTGCAAGACTCTTTACGCTCAGGATTACCGATGCAGCAATAAGGCCTCTTCTCTGTGCCTCCCTGAGTGCTACAAGGATCGTGGTCATTGCCATATTGATCGTGGTATTACGTATTGCACCTGCTTGTACCAACTCCAGCTGCAACCGTTCAAGTTCAGCCAACGTTACTTTTGAAAGTAACAGATTGGTGTAGATACGGGGGGGGAAAACGTGGTTTTCCAACAGATTTAACCGTGTAGCAAGGTAATCCGGGGGGGAAATTGATCCTGGATCCAATAGATTTCTTCGTTTAGCGTATTCACTCGTCTCCCAGGTATAGAATTCCCTAAGATAGCCAACCAAGGTTTGCTCTGAGTGCTCAGAGAAGATGACTCCTGCGTCCAAAGCCTTATAACAGATACGTATAGCCTCATCTCTTCTTTTAATAGGAGTAGTGTCAAATATCCCTAAGCGTTTTCTCAGCATCTCCACGCTTTTCTTGTTTGTTCGTTTTCCCGTATCTGGATCACGAAATAGTGCGTAGTAATACGTCCTTTCGCCTCGAAATATTCTACATAGGGTAAATGGTGCTGGGCTGGACATTATAACTCCTCATATTCATTGTTTGTTCAATTTTCTGTTCAATCTATCAAATCTGGTCAATTTTAGATTCACTGTTAACAACAGTTCATATTGTGTCTTTATAATACTTTATAATTTCTATTATGTCTATTTAATATTGTCTTCCTACTTACTGTGTCACAGTAAGTAGGATTTATATTTATAAAATTTTATTTTTTTGTAAATA
>JDSH01000169.1_pt1 | contig 20428 bp, 30 predicted proteins | sample 199451 | NCBI WGS metagenome assembly JDSH01 (sample SAMN02584198, study PRJNA231836) | bioreactor metagenome | isolation source: continuous culture bioreactor electron acceptor NO2- transfer2 day 38 after... | place: Germany: Bremen | reverse complement strand
TTCGGCAATACCACCGTGAGTTTATCGCCTACCCCCCCCAGTCGAAGGCTGTTTGCCATCAACCGGCCAATGATGATTCCGAATTCCCCCCCGGACCGAAGCTCCTCAAGGCTGCCTTCGATGAAATGGTTCTCGATAATCGAAACGCTGGCCTCCTGCTCCGGCAGGACACCGTTGAGCATCACGCCCCCCCGGACGTTACCACCACCGGTTACCATGCCCTGCCCCCCCTGGATAAAGGGAGCGGCCGCCAGCACTCGCGGGTAGGCTTCAACCTTCTGGTCAATCTCCTGCCAGTTCTCCAGGGGGGGACCGGAAGCCCCCCCCTGAATCGTGGCATGAGGCACCATCCCAAGAATGCGCTGCTTGAGTTCGCGATCGAATCCGTTCATGACCGAGAGCACGATGATCAGTACCGCAACGCCCAGCATCAGGCCAATCATTGAGGTCAGGGAGATAAAGGAGATGAAGTGATTACGTCGTTTGGCGGCGGTATATCGCAGGCCAATATAAAACGATAAGGGTCTGAACATGTAGGGGGGGTGCCTGTCGCTACCTTGCGGTCCGTCGATTATTGAATCCCCCCCGCTGGCCTCGATCATTACCTGGCCCGGAGATTTGCCAGGCCTCTTACCAGCCGTTGGGAAACTGCTAAACTGTTCTATAATCAATAAAAACCCGTCCGGAGACAGGATGCCAAGCCAGAATAAAACGCCACCGAGCGGAGACAGCCAGCGGGAGCGCCGGGAGTTCTTCCGGATAGACGACCGTATCGGGCTTGAGGTACGCCGCCTGGACGACGCCCATCCCGGCGACGATCCGTTCAATAACTCTCCACTGGAAGCCCTGAAAGCCGAGTTCCGGAGGCTGGACCAGGACGTACGTGCACACCTGGCAAGCCTGGCTGAGCGCGACCGCCTGCTGGCCGGGCTGGTCAAATCCCTGAACAGCAAGGTCGATACGCTGGCGCGCATTATCGCCTTTGAGCAAAATCCGTTGCAACCGGAGGACTGGCAGGATGTAACCCTGAGTGAGGGCGGGCTCTCATTCCGCTGGCCGACAGCAACCTTTGGCGCGGGTGACCGACTGGCCATTCGGATGACTCTACCACCAGAGCTATACCAGCCAAGAGCCATTGCTGAAGTACTGGATACCGAGCACGACAACCAAGGCGGCACACGGGTTCACACGCTGTTTGTTGAACTGGATGACAGCGACCGTCAGCAAATTGCCCGGCATGTGATGCGTTGGCAGATTCGGCAACGCCAAAAAGAGTAAGATACTGAAAAAGTGCTGACTTTTGCTAAGCTTTTCGGGATATTACGTTTTATTCATCTGCCGCAAACAGTGCGCAGTAATCATGCATTATTGGAGACTCCTCTATGACAAACTACCGCAATGTGATGGCTGCCGCCGTTTTGGCTACGGCTGTATTCGCCGGCTCAGCGCCACTGGCCCTTGCTGAGGAACTGAGGGTACCGGTCGGCAGCCAGGCCGACAGAAGCCAGATCAGCCTGCCCGCGAACGGCATGAGTGAAGACTCCGTCCGGAATCGCTGGGGGGGCGCCCCCCCCAGAACATCAAAGGCCCAGTCGGAGAACCCCCCCCATCAGTCAGTGGCATTATCAGGATTTTGTCGTCTATTTCGAAGGTAACCGCGTAATACATGCAGTGGTAAAGCAACACAAAGACTGATAAACACCCGCTTCATCAAACACCGGCCAAGGAATGACAATGCACGGGCTGCATTGCTCAGATAGAATGGCGGCTTTTGCAAACCAAGGTGACTTATACAGTGACTTCCAGACGTACGTTGCCTGCGGAGTGGGCTTCCCAAAGCGCAGTCATGTTGACCTGGCCTCATCCCGGAACCGACTGGGCAAAGCGCATGGCCGACGTGGAGCCCGTGTTCGAGGCCATTGCCAAAGCGGTCCTCCGTTTTGAACACCTGGTGATCAGCTGCGAGTTCGTGGCACGTCTCCAGCAACTTGGCCAGCAGCTGAACGCTTATGCCGAAGGCAACGGGTTACCAGGTCGCGTAATCACTGTGCCAGCCCCCCCGGCCAACGACACTTGGGCCAGGGACCACGGCCCCCCCATCACCGTGGATACCGCTGACGGCCCCCCCGCTCTGCTGGACTTCCGGTTCAATGCCTGGGGGGGAGACAAATTTCCCTGGGAAAAAGACGATGCCTCAACCGGCACCTGGCGAACGCGGGCATTTTCGGCAAACACCCACTGCAGCCAGTGGATTTTGTCCTGGAAGGCGGCTCTATAGAATCCGATGGCGCCGGCACCTTGCTCACTACCAGCGAGTGCCTGCTGACTCCGTCCAGAAACCCATCCATGGATCGGACGGCTATCGAGCAATTGCTGGAGGAAGTCCTCGGGGGGGTCGATCGTATTCTCTGGCTCAACCACGGATATCTGGCGGGCGACGATACCGACAGCCACATCGATACCCTGGCACGGTTCTGCGCGCCTGATCATATCTGCTATGTGACCTGCCCGGATGTTGCGGACGAGCACTACAGCGCCCTGGCGGCGATGGAAGAAGAATTGCAGGAATTCCGTCAGGCCGACGGCACCCCCCCCTATCGCCTGACGCCCCCCCTGCCCTGGCCCGACCCGATTTACGATGAGGACGGCGAACGGTTGCCAGCGACCTACGCCAACTTCCTGATCATCAACGGCGCAGTTCTGCTGCCAGTCTACGATGTGCCGCAGGACGAAGAAGCAGTTCGCATCATGGCGGGCATCTTCCCAGACCGGGAGATTATTCCAATTGACTGCCGCCCGCTCATTTACCAGCACGGCAGTCTGCACTGCGTAACCATGCAAATTCCTGCGGGGGGGGTGGTAACGGTATGACCAGCACGAACACCAGCTCCAACCTGAAGGTCGCCGCCATTCAGCAAACCTGCAGTCCCGACAAGAACCGGAGTCTCGCGACATCCGAACGCCTGATACGGCAGGCTGCGGTGGATGGCGCGCAGTTGATTGTCCTGCAGGAGCTGCACGCCACCCAGTATTTCTGCCAGACCGAAGACACCGCCATTTTTGAGCTTGCAGAGCCCATTCCCGGGCCCACCAGCAACTATCTGTCTGGTCTCGCAAAAGAATTAGGCGTTGTGCTTGTGGGTTCTATTTTTGAAAGGCGCATGAATGGCGTTTACCACAACACATCTGTGGTGTTCGACACCGATGGCAGCCTGGCCGGGCTGTACCGGAAAATGCACATCCCGGACGACCCGGGCTTTTATGAGAAATTCTACTTTACTCCCGGTGATGCCACCTTCAATGACGGCAGCAGCGGGTTTACCCCCCCCATCCAGACTTCCGTTGGTAAGCTGGGGGGGGTCCTTGTGTGCTGGGACCAGTGGTACCCGGAAGCGGCCCGACTGATGGCACTGGCCGGCGCGGAAATACTGATCTACCCGACCGCCATTGGCTGGGATGTGACCGACGATCCAGACGAACAGGCCCGGCAACTGGACGCCTGGGTGACCGTTCAGCGTGGCCATGCGGTAGCCAACAACCTTCCGGTTATCGCCCCCCCGAATCGCGTTGGGACCGAGCCGGATCCTTCCGGCCAAAGCGATGGCATCCGGTTCTGGGGGGGGAACAGTTTCATCTGTGGCCCTCAGGGCGAGTTTCTGGCCCGCGGCAACGAGACTGACGAGTGTATCCTGTCGGTAACCCTGAACCGCCAGCGCACCGAATCCATCCGGAGAATCTGGCCGTACCTCAGGGACAGGCGCATCGATGCCTACGGCGACATTCTGAAACGGGTGAGGGACTGAAACCGGCATGAAACAGAAAATGGACACGGTCGTCAGCGCCCTTAACAAGGTACTGCTGGGCAAGGAGAATCAGGTTCGTCTGGCGCTCTGCGGCCTGCTTGCCCGCGGCCACCTGTTGATTGAAGATATTCCGGGCATGGGCAAGACCACCCTCTCCCATGCGCTGGCAAAAATCATGGGGGGGTTAAGCTATCAGCGAATCCAGTTCACCAATGACCTGCTGCCTGCAGACGTCCTCGGCTACTCCATGTATGACAAGCAGGCCGGCGGCTCGTGTTTCACCCCCCCGGCCCCCCCATCTTCGCCCAGGTGGTTCTGGCAGACGAAATCAACCGCGCGTCACCGCGCACCCAAAGCGCCCTGCTGGAAGCCATGGAAGAAAGGCAGGTATCCATTGAGGGGGGGGAAACCCGACCACTACCTACCCCCCCGTTCTTTGTGATCGCAACCCAGAACCCCCCCATAGAGCAAGGCGGCACCTTTCCCCCCCTGCCTGAATCTCAGCTTGACCGGTTTCTGATGCGCCTTCGGTTGGGCTACCCCCCCGACCCGAAAGCGGAACGGGAGCTGCTGGAGGGCGAAGACCGCAAACACCTTACCGATCGTTTGCAGGCCATACTCCCGCACGATGAGCTGGTGGCCTTGCAGCAGGCCGTGGAAAAGGTATCCGCCAGCCCGGCTTTGCTGGATTACCTGCAACGCCTTCTTGAGCAGAGCCGGCGCATGCCCGGATTGCTTTACGGCTTGTCCCCCCCGAGGGCGGGCCTCGGCCTGCTGAGAGCCGCCAAAGCATGGGCACTGATGGAAGGTCGTAATCACGTACTGCCCGACGACGTGCAGGCCGTCTTCCCCCCCGCCGTAGCCGAGCACCGGCTGGAACAGGGAGAATCCGGTAAAGCCCGGGAGCGGGTGCGCCAGCTGTTAACGACCGTATCGGTGCTTGAATAATCCGGGTCTGACCACATAGCAAGGTTTTATAAGCCGCATTGGCGTAAACAAATGGCAGTCCGGTCATTTCATGTTAGCCTTTTGCCAGATTTCAGATGAGCGGTTCCTGTTCTGCCCTCCGCAGGGACAGAGGAGAGCCGTCGAATACGCATACTTCATTTCAGTGAGACACAGATGAGCGAAACCCGACATTCCCGACTGATCATTCTTGGCTCCGGCCCGGCCGGCTACACCGCTGCAGTCTATGCCGCGCGCGCCAACCTGAACCCGACCCTGATCACCGGTATCGAAGTTGGCGGCCAGCTGACCACCACCACTGACGTAGACAACTGGCCGGGCGACAATGACGGCGTTCAGGGCCCCCCCGAGCTCATGCAGCGCATGCAGAAGCACGCCGAGCGTTTTGAAACCAGCATCGTGTACGACACCATCAACGAAGCTGACCTGAACAACCGCCCGTTCCGGCTCAAAGGCGACAACGGCGAATACACCTGCGACGCTCTGATCATTGCCACTGGCGCCTCTGCCATGTATCTGGGGGGGCTTGAGTCGGAAGAGAAGTTCAAGGGTCAGGGCGTGTCGGCCTGCGCCACCTGTGACGGCTTCTTCTACCGCAAGCAGAAAGTCGCGGTTATCGGCGGCGGCAATACCGCTGTGGAAGAGGCGCTGTATCTCTCGAACATCGCTGATGAAGTGACCCTGGTTCATCGCCGTGACAAGCTTCGGGCCGAGAAGATCCTTCAGGACAAACTCTTCGAGAAAGCAGAAAACGGCAACGTCAACATCATCTGGGACCACACCCTGGACGAAGTGCTCGGCGATGGCACCGGTGTTACCGGCATGCGCATCCGGAACACCAAAGATGGCAGCACCCAGGATCTGGAGCTGGCCGGCGTATTCATCGCGATCGGCCACAAGCCGAATACCAGCCTGTTTGAAGGGCAACTGGATATGGCTAACGGCTACATCCGGATTCGCTCCGGCCTGGACGGCATGGCCACCCAGACCAGCATTCCAGGCGTGTTCGCGGCTGGCGACGTAGCCGATCACGTCTATCGGCAGGCTGTGACGTCCGCCGGGTTTGGTTGCATGGCTGCGCTCGACGCCGAAAAGTTTCTTGATCAACAAGGCTAACTACTCAGGAGCAGAATGACGTCGCTACCCTGGCTGGATCCTGATCAATTCTGGTTTCCTCCCGCAGAAGAAGCGCTGGAGGATCCCGATGGACTGCTTGCCCTGGGTGGCGACCTGTCTCCGGAACGCCTGATTCTGGCCTATCGGAATGGCATTTTCCCCCCCTGGTTCAGTGACGACCAGCCCATTCTCTGGTGGTCACCGAACCCTCGTTGCGTGCTGTTTCCCTCTGACATCCACATCTCCCGGAGCCTGCGCCGGACGCTGAACCAGCGTCGATTCCATATCACCACCGATCAATGCTTTGGCCGCATCATTCGGCTCTGCGCAAACACCCGCGCTGAGGGCACCTGGATTACTGACGACATGATGGCAGCGTATACCGAGCTGCATAAACGTGGTATCGCCCACTCCATTGAAGTCTGGAATCGCAACAATGAGCTCGCAGGCGGCATGTACGGTCTGGCTATCGGCCGCTGTTTCTTCGGCGAATCCATGTTTTCACTGGAAACCAACGCCTCCAAAGTACTGATGGTGCATCTGGCCCACCAGCTCGGCGAATGGGGGGGTTACCAGCTCATGGATTGCCAGGTAGAGAGCGACCACTTGCTGACGATGGGCGCGCGCAGTATTCCGAGGGCGGAGTTTTTATCTATACTCAGGGCATGTGTCGATCGGAAACCGGACCAGCCAGACTGGAACTTCAGCTGGCAATGGCCCTGCCCGGAGGTGAAATGAGTAATCTCAGAACGCTCGTTTTCTTTGCCACCCCCCCTCCTCACGATTGCAGTTACCTGCCAGACCGTGAAGCGACCACCATGTTTGTGGACCCTCGCGCCCACATCGACAGAAAGCTCTACAGCCAGTTAACCGCACTGGGCTTCCGTCGCAGCGGCTCACATTACTACCGTCCGCACTGCGAAAGCTGCAACGCCTGTGTTCCGGTGCGCCTGCAGGTTGGCCAATTCGAGCCAGACCGGAATCAACGCCGGGTGCTTCGCAAAAATGCCGACCTCGACTGCAAGCTGGTGCCAGCAGCATTCAGTGAACGCTATTACCGGCTGTATGCCCACTATATAGAGGAGCGTCATCGCGACGGTGACATGTATCCACCTTCAAGAGAACAATTTACCTCGTTCCTCGTGGAGGGGGGGGCTACCGACTCCTGGTTCCTCGAAATGTCTCTTGATGGTGACCTGGTGGGACTGGCAGCCGTCGACCTGCTGGATGATGCCTCTCGGCCATCTACACCGTCTTCGCGCCGGAACTGGAGCACCGGAGCCTGGGCACTTTCGCAGTGCTCTGGCAGATTGAGGAAGCCAAACGGCGGGAATTGCCGCATCTGTACCTGGGGGGGTACTGGATAAAAGAATGTCGGAAAATGAACTATAAAACCCGATTTAAACCCATTGAGGCCTTGCGGGATGGCCACTGGCGCGAGATGTCGACCGACTGAGTTTTGCCAAACGTGGAGAATTCAGGCAGAATTGCGCAATTTAAAATCACCGAAAAGTATTCCGAACGAGGTTTCTACTGAATGGCGAAATCAGATGTCATTGAAATGGAAGGCGTTATTATCGACACCCTTCCCAACACCATGTTCCGCGTTGAGCTGTCCAACGGCCACGTTGTGACTGCACACATCTCCGGAAAAATGCGCAAGAACTACATCCGCATTCTGACTGGTGACAAGGTCAAGGTTGAGCTGACTCCCTACGACCTCAGCAAGGGCCGCATCGTTTACCGCGCCCGTTAATCGGCCAGGCTGACATCTGAAAAGCCCCCCCGCAAATGCGGGGGGGCTTTTTTTGATTAATACCATCCGTTATTCGCGGTTCTGATCCGAGCACTCACGACCCCCCCCGGGGGGGTTCGTGTAGCAGCGGATTTTTCTCAGGATGGTCATCATGTCCTCGTGATACACCGCGGCCGCTAACCGGGATTCCGGGTCCGATGAAGACAACAGATCCAGCCGGACCTGCCTGAGCATTTCCTGATAATCCCGCTTATCTTTGGCAGCTATATCGATCCACCTGTCCTCGGGGGGGACACGCTCTTCGAACTGGCGGATGATCCGGATGGCTTCGGGATACAAACGGGCCATCGTCTTTCGGGAATCACGAACAAAGCCGTCGGTAAAGGTTCCTTCCCTGGCAAAGAGCTGAACTGTCACCTGACCAACCGGATAACGAACTATTCCCCCCCCGTTTTCACCTGCGCCGCGAAACATCTCCAACACCTCCCACGCCGCCGCGGGTGCATAACTGATGTCCACCGCGCCGGAATTGAACAGATTGGCAAAATTGGAAATTTTGGCCTCAACCGGCTCAGCACCAACGAAACTCACCATATGGCGGGCATCGTGATGTCCCTGGAAAACACTGAAGCGCTTGCCTTGAGTGCATCTACATGATCAATCGCCCTGTCTTTCACGAATAGATAAGCAGCGCCCATTGGCGCCACTCCAAGCATTTGATAGCCATTCTGCGTTAAATAAGGTTCGAGCCTTGGTCGCGACAGGCCGTACAACAGAACCCGAAGATCTTCGTAGTATGGTATGGCACCGATTGCGCTGATCGAGCCGGTAAAATCGTTAAAGTTCCGGGCTCCCATATCGGTTACGGCAACGAGATCACAGCGGCCTTCCCGAAAATCCCTGACCGCCGCATCTTCATCGGTATAGGGCTGCATGTTCAGAAGCACTCTGTTCTGAAGTGCACTTCGCTGATACTCCCGAAGCAACTGGTAAACAAATCCGCTGGCCCCCCGGCAACATCAAACACGCAGAACGCTTTGGGGGGGTCAGTTGAGGCTTTTGCAGGACTTGCCACAGCAATAGAAACAAATGCCAATAACGCAAAAATTGAAGGGATATTCTTAGTCATCAACGGCTGCATCCTTATTGTTGTTTGCATACCGCGAGTCGGGCCGCGGACACCTACAAAAATGACAGATGTTCACGACCAATGAATTGACGGTTCCGCCAATGTTTTATGCAGAATATGGCCAACGGGTATTCAGGGCCAGGAACGATCGGACACAAAAAAACCGCTGGACGGGTGGCCCGGCCAGCGGTTCCATGAGGTTCGGTGAGGTCAGACCGCCTCGGCCGGCTCGTCCTCATAATCAAAGGTCAGCTCGTCGTCCTTGAGCTGAATGAATACATCACCGCCGTGCTCCGATAACCGACCGAACAGGATCTGCTCCGCCAGCGGGCGCTTGATCTTGTCCTGGATCAGCCGCGCCATCGGTCGGGCACCCATGGTTACGTCGTAACCTTTCTCCGCCAGCCAGAGCTTGGCCGCATCATCAACGTGAAGCACAACGTGCTTCTCGTCCAGCTGAGCCTGAAGCTCGGTGAGGAACTTGTCCACCACGTGAGTGATGGTGTCCTTCTGCAGATCGGCGAACTGGATAATGCCATCCAGTCGATTGCGGAACTCCGGCGTGAAGGTTTTGCTGATCACCTCCATGCCGTCGGTGCTGTGATCCTGCTCATTGAAGCCGATCGAGCGGCGGGCCATGCTTTCAGCGCCCGCGTTGGTGGTCATCACCAGAATCACGTGGCGGAAATCCGCCTTACGGCCATTGTTATCCGTCAGGGTACCGTGGTCCATCACCTGCAGCAGCAGGTTGAAGACTTCAGGATGCGCCTTCTCGATCTCATCCAGCAGCAACACGCAGTGCGGATGCTTGTTGACCGCTTCGGTCAGCAGACCGCCCTGGTCATAGCCGACATAGCCCGGAGGTGCACCAATCAGGCGTGAGACAGTATGACGCTCCATGTACTCTGACATATCGAAGCGAACAAGCTCGATGCCCAGCACCTTCGCCAGTTGCTTGGTGACTTCCGTTTTACCGACACCGGTCGGCCCGGCAAACAGGAAGGCACCTTCCGGCTTCTCAGGCGCTTTCAGGCCTGCCCGCGCCAGCTTGATGGCGGTTGACAGGGATTCGATCGCCGGATCCTGACCGAACACCACCATTTTCAGATCGCGTTCAAGATTGCGCAGCAGATCCTTGTCGCTGGTGGAAACATTCTTCGGCGGAATGCGCGCAATATTGGCTACCACGTCTTCGATGTCGGTCACATCGATGGTTTTCTTGCGCTTGTCTTCCGGCTGCAGCCGCTGCCGCGCACCGGCTTCATCGATGACATCAATGGCCTTGTCGGGCAGGTGCCGGTCGGTGATGTACCGGTCCGCCAGTTCTGCCGCCACCCGCAGGCCTTGTCGGTGTACTTGAGGTCGTGGTGTTTCTCGAAGCTCGGCTTCAGGCCCTTGAGGATCTGGTAGGTATCCTCAACGCTTGGCTCGTTGACATCGATTTTCTGGAACCGACGCGCCAGGCGCTGTCTTTCTCGAAAATTCCACGGAACTCCTGGAACGTGGTCGAACCAATGCAGCGGAGTTCGCCTGAACTGAGCATGGGCTTGAGAAGGTTCGAGGCATCCATCACGCCACCCGACGCAGAACCGGCGCCAATGATGGTGTGGATCTCGTCGATGAACAGAATGGCATGATTCTGCTTTTTCAGGTCACTCAGCAGACCTTTGAGGCGTTTTTCAAAATCGCCACGATACTTGGTACCGGCCAGCAACGCGCCCATATCCAGTGAGTAGACGACGGCATCCGAAATAATCTCCGGCACCTGACCGTCCACAATCCGCTTGGCCAGACCTTCGGCAATGGCTGTCTTGCCAACGCCAGCCTCGCCCACCAGCAAGGGGGGGTTGTTCTTGCGGCGGCGAACCAGAATCTGCACCACCCGCTCAACCTCATGCTCCCGGCCAATCAGCGGGTCAATCCGCCCCCCCTGCCGTGCCTGTTCGTTAAGGTTGGTGGCGTAGCTTTCCAGCGGACGGGAATGGCCGCCCTCTTCCGCCGCCTCGTCCTGGGCGGCGTGATCGGCGCCCTCCTGGTCTTCTGCTCCCTGTACCGGGAAATGCCATGGGAGACGAAGTTAACCACATCAATCCGGGCAATATTCTGCTTTTTCAGTACATAAACCGCCTGGCTTTCCTGCTCACTGAAGATGGCGACCAGCACGTTTGCCCCCCCGGTTACCTCCTTCTTGCCAGACGACTGCACATGGAATACCGCCCTCTGCAGTACCCGCTGGAATCCCAATGTGGGTTGGGTTTCGCGCTCACTGTCGGAGCTAGGGATCAGGGGGGGGTGGTGGAGTCCACAAACTCTACCAACTCTTCCTCAAGGCGCTTCAGGTCTGCACCACAGGCTTTCAGGACACCCACTGCCGATTCATTGTCGAGAAGGGCCAGCAACAAATGCTCGACGGTCATGAATTCATGACGCTTGTCCCTCGCATTTTTGAAGGCCGTATTCAGCGTAATTTCCAGATCTTTACTCAGCATGGGCCACCCCCCCAACGTCTGTCAGTCCGCACGTTCAATCTCGCAAAGGAGCGGATGTTCGCATTCCGAGGAATACTGGTTCACCTGTGCTGCCTTTGTTTCCGCGATGTCTCGGGTATATACCCACATACGGCTTTTCCCTGCGTATGGACGAGCAGCATCACCTGCGTCGCCTTTTCTTCGTTCATGGCGAAGAACTTCATCAGTACGTCCACCACAAAATCCATGGGTGTGTAATCATCATTCAGGAGCACAACCCGGTAACGCGCCGGCGCTTCAGGGCAGGCTTCTCCGGCGCAACACTGACCCCCCCCTCATGGCGACCGGGTTGTTCATCCTCCCCCCCCTGATTGAATACTAGTAGAGAATTCTCAATTGTCCGCATGGTTCCATATACCGGTTATTCGGTTCCTGACTTAAATGTGGATGCGTGGCAGCGTGTTTTCAAGCCAACACTGCCCACAAGCGTGCGTTGTTTATCAATACGAACATGATACCGCTTCCAGACCTGCCAGAACCACCTGTTCCGCAGTATCCGGCACTTGACTCAGGCGCCGGTTTGGCCGACAGTTAATGTACATTGTTAAAGAATGTAAACTCATGCTTCATCGTGTAACCGGAAACCACAGCCAATACCGGTTTCACGTTGTTGGCAACAGTTCAGGCGCCACCAGGGCGCTGTGAATTCAACACACAAGACCAATAATAAGGGAGCACCTGCCGAGCCTCTGGAACTTGCCCGCCATACACGGGCACCAAGTACAGAGGAACAGTCAGCGCCTCCCAAAGTGACAGCAAAGGAACAGGGGGGGAGTTCATCATGCCAAGAGGCAAAGTCAAATGGTTCAATAATGCCAAGGGATACGGCTTCATCATTGAAGATGGCTGCAGCGATGACCTGTTTGCCCATTTCTCCTCAGTCCAGATGGATGGCTACAAAACCCTCAAGGCCGGTCAGACGGTAACGTTCGACAAGAAGCCCAGTGACAAGGGCGTCCACGCCATTAACATTGTTCCGGACGAGGTTCCGGCCAGAGAGTCCGGGGGGGCGAAAACGGCATCGGATTCGTCGGATCAGGCGGCTCAATCCAGCAACAGCAACGAGAGCTACACGCCCCCCCGTGCTGTAAACGGCTGATGCCAGGCGTTGCCTGAAGCCCTCAGCCAACGCCGGCAGCCTGCCATTTCTTTCCTTTTCCCACCGGTTCTGCCGGTGGGCTGGCTTCGTGCTTTTTAATCAACGGTGATTGCAGTAGTCTTGGCGCTTTCGCGCATTTCCGGCACAGGACTTCACCCATGGCGAAGCTGATTCTCTTCAACAAACCGTTTCACGTATTGAGTCAGTTTACCGACGAGCGCGCCAGCCATCCCAGAGCTACCCTAGCCGACTGGATTGATCAACCCGGCGTTTATCCTGCCGGTCGACTCGATTACGATTCCGAAGGGCTTTTACTGCTCACCGACGAGGGCGCATTACAGCATCGTATCGCATCGCCCACCAACAAAATGCCCAAGACTTATTGGGTTCAGGTCGAAGGTGAGCTCACAGACGAGGCCCTGCAAAAACTTCGCAAAGGCGTAGTGTTGAAAGACGGGATCACGCGGCCGGCCAGAGCGGATCGACTTGAACACCCGACCTGTGGCCCCCCCGCAACCCGCCGGTGAGATTTCGACAGAATGTGACTACCACTTGGCTGGCGCTGACGATTACCGAAGGCAAAAACCGGCAGGTACGCAGAATGACGGCGGCGGTAGGCTACCCTACCCTGAGACTGATCCGGGTCCGCATCGGGGGGGACTGGACCCTGGATAACCTGAAGCCCGGCGAATACCGAAGTGTTACGGTCAATCTGCCCGACACTCCCCCCCCGAAACTATCAACCAGGCCCAAAAGGAGGCGTCACCGATCATGACCTGGAAACCCCCCCATGCCACCGTGGCGGTGGTTGTTGAAGACGATCAGGGCCGGTTTCTTCTGGTTGAGGAAGTCAGTGGCGGGAAGGTGGTTTTCAATCAGCCCGCAGGCCATATAGAGGAAAACGAGGCCATTCTGGATGCCGTACGCCGGGAAACCCTGGAAGAGACCGGGTGGGAGATAGAACCGGTTTTTTTTCCTCGGCATTTACACCTACAAGGCCCCCCCCGCCAATGGTGTCACCTACTACCGGTTCTGTTATGCCGCCAAAGCCCTCCGGCACGCCACCGACAAGCTGGATACCGGCATCATCGGCCCACACTGCTGACGCCGGAGGAAATCCGGGAACTCGGTGACCAGCTTCGAAGCCCGCTGGTGCTCCAGTGCATCGAGGATTACCGAAACGGACGCAAATTCCCTCTTGATGTGGTTGTGGATGGACAGACGTAATCACCGGATGATGTTAAAATTCGCGCTTTTGACCGGTTCCCAGACGAAATGACCCAGAATACTGAGCCCCCCCAATCCCCCCCCGAGCACACCCGCGTGATCGTCGGCATGTCCGGCGGCGTGGATTCCTCCGTTGCGGCCTGGCTCCTGAAAGATCAGGGGGGGTACCAGGTGGAAGGCCTGTTTATGAAAAACTGGGACGAGGACGACGGGACCGAATACTGTACGGCAATGACTGATCTGGCAGATGCCCAGGCTGTTGCCGACGCCATCGGCATCAAACTGCACACCGCCAGCTTCGCCGCGGAGTACTGGGACCGGGTATTCGAGCATTTTCTGTCGGAATACAGTGCCGGCCGAACCCCCCCCAATCCGGACATCCTCTGCAACAAGGAAGTAAAATTCCGGGCATTTCTGGATTACGCCGTTACTCTGGGCGCCGACTATATCGCGACCGGCCATTACACACGCCAGCGCCCGCTCAACGATGGTAGCGGCAAGGCCCAGTTGCTCAAGGGGGGGCTGGACCCCCCCAACAAAGACCAGAGTTACTTCCTCCATGCCGTCTCCGGCGAGCGCATCGCCCGCACCCTGTTTCCGGTGGGCGAACTGGAAAAGCCGGAGGTTCGCCGAATTGCTGAAGAGCAAGGGTTCGTTACTCACGATAAAAAAAAGATTCGACAGGAATCTGTTTTATCGGGGGGGAACGGAAGTTTACCGATTTTCTGAAACAGTACCTGCCCGCTCAGCCCGGCAACATTGAAACGCCCGACGGCACGGTGATTGGCAAACATCAAGGCCTGATGTATCACACCATCGGGCAACGTCAGGGCCTTGGCATTGGCGGTCTTGCGGAGTTTGGCGACGAGCCCTGGTATGTGGCAGAAAAAGACCTCAAGCGAAATGTATTGATTGCCGTTCAGGGCAAGCATCACCCGCTGTTATTTTCGCGGGGGGGACTGGTCTCGGGCCCTGTTGACTGGGTGGCCGGCGAACCTCCGGCACAGAAGTTCCGCTGCAAGGCGAAAACCCGATATCGCCAACCGGATCAGGATTGCGAGGTTACCGTCATAGACGGTGGCGTGAAGGTCGTCTTCGACGACGCCCAGCGTGCCGTAACTCCCGGCCAGTCCGTGGTTTTCTATCAGGGTGAGGTGTGCCTGGGCGGCGGCGTTATTGAACAGACCTGGCGCGATAACGAAGCCTTACCGGCAAGACTTGAGCACCAGGCAAGTGAAGGATCTGACACATGAGCCGCTCCCTGCATGACCAGACCCTGGCGCTGGCCGGCCTGTGTCAGGCTGCGACCCTGGTGCAGCAGATTGCCCATAATGGCAACTGCAATGAAGACAGCCTGGAAACCTGTATTCGCTCATTGTTTGCCACCAACCCGGCCTCCACACTGGATGTCTACGGCGGCGAACTGTCTGACATACGGGAAGGATTGACGGTGCTTTCGACGGTACTGGCCCAGCACGGCCAACCCCCCCAGGACGTAGAAATCCTGCGGTACATGTTCAACCTGATCCAGCTTGAAGCCAAACTCAAACGCTCCCCCCCGGACATGCTGGACGTTATCGGCAACAGGATCGAGCAGGCCCGGCATACGGCCAGCCATTTCGGTTACAGTCACAGCAACCTTCTGGGCAATCTGGCCTCAATCTATGCCGACACCATCAGCACCTTCCGTTTGCGCATTCAGGTAACCGGCAACCCGCAGATACTCCAGCGTAATGAAAATGCAGACAAGGTACGGGCCCTGTTGCTGGCCGGCATCCGATCTGCCGTGCTGTGGAGGCAAAGTGGCGGCCACCGCTGGCAACTCATTTTCACCCGCAAGAAGGTCATCAGCCATGCCCGGGAGTTGCTGCGCTGATTCAGCGAGCCGGCTGGTGTATCATTAGCGTCTTCATTTTCCTGTCCCGCTTTTTCTTTGATGAACTGAGAGGTTTTCGATGGAACTCACCGCCCTGACCGCTATTTCTCCGGTCGATGGCCGCTACGGCAGCAAAGTCAGTGTATTTCGCAGCATCTTCAGTGAATACGGCCTGATCCGGAACCGGGTAACCGTCGAAATCCGCTGGTTGCAGAAACTGGCTGCCCACCCCCCCGCGATTACCGAAGTGCCCGCGTTCTCCGCCGAAGCCAATGCCTTCCTGGACAAGCTGGTCAGCGAGTTCAGCCTGGCCGATGCTGAGCGCATCAAGGAAATCGAGCGGACCACCAACCACGACGTCAAAGCGGTTGAGTACCTGATCAAAGAAAAAATTGCCGACGTGCCTGAGCTGCACGCCGTAACCGAGTTTGTTCACTTTGCCTGCACCTCCGAGGACATCAACAACCTGTCCCACGGCTTGATGCTGCGCGAAGGCCTGGATCACGGCCTGCTGCCGGCCATGGACAACCTGGTCGAAAAGCTGGCCGAGCTGGCCCGGGAGCACGCTGAACAGCCCATGCTATCCCGCACCCACGGTCAGACCGCCTCCCCCCCGACCACGGTCGGCAAGGAACTGGCCAACGTGGTCTATCGCCTGCGCCGCCAGCTGATGCAGATCCGTGAAGTGGAAATCATGGGCAAGATCAACGGTGCGGTGGGTAACTACAACGCCCACCTGTCTGCTACCCGGACGTGGACTGGGCTGCCAACGCCGAAGAATTCATCGAGAGCCTGGGCCTCGACTGGAACCCGTACACGACCCAGATCGAACCCCCCCACGACTACATCGCCGAGCTTTACGATGCCATTGCCCGCTTCAACACCATTCTGATCGATCTGGACAGGGATATCTGGGGGGGCTATATCTCGCTGGGCTACTTCAAGCAGAAGACCGTGGCCGGTGAAATCGGATCCTCCACCATGCCCCCCCACAAGGTGAACCCGATCGACTTCGAGAATTCCGAAGGCAATCTGGGCATCGCCAATGCCCTCTTCAGCCATTTGTCCGCCAAGCTGCCGATTTCGCGCTGGCAGCGTGATCTGACCGACTCTACCGTACTACGCAATCTGGGCGTTGGCTTTGCTCACAGCCTGATTGCCTACGAAGCCACCCTCAAAGGTCTGGGCAAGCTGGAAATCAACCCGGCCCGTCTGAACGAAGACCTGAACAACGCCTGGGAAGTACTGGCGGAGCCGATCCAGACTGTGATGCGCCGTTACAACATCGAGAAACCCTACGAAAAGCTCAAGGACTTGACCCGCGGCAAGGCCATGACACCCGAAGTCATCAAGAATTTCGTGGAAACCCTGGAGATCCCGGAACAGGCGAAGGCCGAACTGCGCGCCCTGACCCCCCCGGACAACTACATCGGTAACGCGATCGACCAGGCCAAAGACATCTAGGCAGGAGCAACACCATGGATATGCTTGGCGGGCTGACAGCCAATGAATTTCTGCGCGACTACTGGCAGAAAAAGCCACTGGTTATCCGCCAGGCGTTTCCCGGTTTTCAGTGCCCGGTCAGCCAGGATGAGCTGGCCGGACTGGCCTGCGAGGAAGCCGTTGAATCCCGCATCGTCATTGAGAACGATGCCGGAAAACCCTGGCAGCTTCACAATGGCCCGTTCACTCCCGATCGTTTCAGCGAGCTGCCGGAGCAGGACTGGACCTGCTGGTTCAGGGCCTGGACCACTGGGTACCGGAAATCGCTGATCTACTCGACAACTTCCGGTTCATCCCCCCCAACTGGCGGCTGGACGACATCATGGCCAGCTACGCACCGACAGGCGGTAGCGTTGGGCCCCCCCACTACGATATGTATGACGTGTTTCTGCTGCAGGCCCAGGGCCACCGACGCTGGACCTTCGGCGGACACTGTGACTACAGATCGCCCCCCCGGGTAGAAGGTACACCCTTACGGATTCTGAGCAGTTGGGACGGTGAAGAAACCGTGACCCTGGCGCCGGGTGACATGCTGTACCTGCCACCGGGCGTTGGCCATCATGGGGGGGTGGCGGAAGACGACTGCATTACCCTGTCTGTGGGTTTTCGGGCACCTACCGTCGACGACGTACTGACCAGCTTTACCGACTACCTGAGCCAGAAGGAAAAAGCGGCTGAACATCTGGATGACCCGGATCTTCAGGTTCAGGATAACCCCCCCGGAACCATCGGCGCCGATGTCGTCGACCGTCTCGACGCCGTGATTCGGGAGCAACTCGGTGATCGCCGCAATCTGGCGCTTTGGTTCGGGCAGTTCGCCACCGCCCCCCCCAAAAGCATGGACATCGTCGTTCCAGCCGACGAGCCAGCTGAGCCTGATGATCTGGCCGAAGCCATCCGGGCCGGCGAACAGCTGCGCTGGAACGAAGGCTCCCGCTTCGCTTACCATGAGCTGAATGATGAGACCGCCCTGTTTGTTGATGGCGAACAGTTTCTGCTCAAGGGCGATGCCCGTCCGCTGGCCCCCCCCTGCTCTGTGCCCGCTCCCGCATTGATATGGCGACACTGGCAGAATTTGCCGGCGACGAAGCCTTGCTGGGACTGTTAACTAACCTCTACAACCAAGGCTCGATCTATTTCGAGTAAGCCATGGATCTGAGATTTCGCAAATACAGCTGGCAACTGGCACCCGTCGATTCGCGAGATTCGCCAACGGGTGTTTATCGATGAGCAGAAGGTGCCGCCAGAGCTTGAGTGGGATGACACCGACAAGATTGCGGATCACTATCTTGCCGTCGATGCGTCCAACCAACCCGTGGCCACCGCCCGCCTGTTTTCCGCCCTGGAAGAAACCGGCTACATCGGCCGCATGGCCGTGTTACCGGAAGCCCGGGGGGGCAAAGGTGTTGGAGAAGTCCTGCTCAGGCACCTGATCGCCGAGTCTGCCGGCCGTTACCAGGAACTCCGGCTCTCAGCCCAGGAACATGCCACTGGTTTTTACCAACGATGCGGCTTCCACATCTGTTCGCTTACCCCCCCCTATGAGGATGCCGGCATTCCGCACCTCGACATGCGCTGTCTGGCACCGGATCTCGCCCATCGGGCCGGTGCAGGACGCAGCAACCCGTTAATCCTGGGAGCCGATGAGGAATCCTGCTGTTTGACCAGCCTCATCCTTCATGAACCTGATGGATTCCCTGGTTGGCCAGGCTGGCCAGCGCCTATGGCTTTACGACCGGATTCTGGACCATGAATTCTACGACAGGCATCGCCTGCGGGAATTGGTCTCTGCCCTCGCCCGTCGCCATCGACTGAGCGAGGTCCGTTTGTTGATTCACGACGACAAGCCATTAGTGCAACGACGACACCAACTGGTAGAACTGATGCGCCGGCTCACCAGCCGCATTGAGCTCCGGCTGGTGAACGAGGACTACCCCCCCATGGAGGATCAGCCTTCCTGCTGGTCGACCGCCAGGGCGTGTTGTACCGACACAGCTTTGACAAGACCGAGGCTTTGCCGATTTTTCCGCCGGCCGGCGGGTCCGGCTGATGGAAGAGGCGTTCCAGAAAATGTGGGACGCCGCGCGCCCCCCCTCTCTGGAGTTACGCGAACTACCGCTCTGAGTGGGACACCTGAACCGCCTGAGGTGACTCGAAACTGGCCCCCCCGAATGGCGCAAATTCCTCATCCACTTCTTCCGCCACTTCCACAATCAGTTTGCGCAGCCACTGATGGTCCGAGTTGTGCTGCAGCAGCGGGCTCCAGGCCATCTTGAGTTCAAAGGGCGGAATCTCAAAAGGCGGCACCTTAACCACCAGATTTGGATTATCTTTTTGCAGCCAGGCTGCTCTCGATGGCAGCGTGGCGATCAGATCGTGTTGTTCCGCCAGCAGCATCGCCACCTGATAATGGCGCGTAAACACGGAAATCTGGCGCTTGCGCCCCCCATTCTGCCCAGTGCCTCGTCCACCCAGCCCAGGCGTTGAACATCCTTCGGATTCACCCCCCCCACCCCCCCGACACCAAAACCGGTCTTGCTGACCCAGATATGACTGGCGTCCAGATAGGTATCCAGTGTAAACGGCTCTTTCAGGATCGGGTTCCGGGCGTTCATCAAGCACGCAAAGTATTCCGTCCAGAGGGTTTTCTGATGAAATGACTGGGGGGGAATCTTGTCGAAACGGTTAATCGCCATGTCCAGGCGACCCTGCTCCACATCCAGAAAACTGACATCACTGGGCGTCAGAACATCCAGCGTGACATGCGGTGCTTCCTGTCGGATACGGCGCAACACCCGTGGCATCAGGCAGGATTCCGCGTAATCACTGGCCATGATCCGGAACACCCGCTGGCTCTCACCGGCCGCAAATGGCGTTTTTTTCCTGCACCGCCTGCTCGATGTCCGATAGAATCCCGCGAACCAGTGGCTGCAATTCCCTGGCCCGCTCGGTGGCCGTCATGCCTTCACTGGTTCGCACCAGCAGGGGGGGATCGCCAAACAGATCCCGCAGCCTCCGCAAACCGTTACTCATGGCCGGCTGAGTGATGCCAAGGTGATTAGCCGCCTTGGTTACATTGCGCTCCCGCAACAGCACATCCAGGTACACAAGCAGGTTCAGATCAACACGGGAAATGTCCATAGGCAGCCAGACCTCACCGTCAGCAGCAGAGTGTATTATTCATTTCCGCAATATACAGGAATCTGAAAATTCACGTAATAAATGAGCCTACTGCCCTGATTACAACCCGAAAAGGACGGGATAGCATATTTCTGCTAGGCTTTCAGGGCGTTACCGAATAATATCAAAACCAATAAAACAAGCCCTCGGGCCAGACGTTCATTCAATCCGGAGCCTAACCCCCCCACACCATGGATACCACTACCATTGTGCTGCTGCTCGCCGCGATCGTCACCGTTTCCCTG
>JDSH01000168.1_pt1 | contig 20603 bp, 30 predicted proteins | sample 199451 | NCBI WGS metagenome assembly JDSH01 (sample SAMN02584198, study PRJNA231836) | bioreactor metagenome | isolation source: continuous culture bioreactor electron acceptor NO2- transfer2 day 38 after... | place: Germany: Bremen | reverse complement strand
TCGCTCTCGACAATCCCTCAACGCGAACACCTGCCCCCCCGGGCCCCCCTCTTCGGAACCCATACCAAATCCCTGCTGATCAGGGTTCAGCATGGCCTGCTGAATAGCGGCAAACACCGGTTTGCGGGCACGGTACGTTGTATCCGTGCTCGAACTGGCGGTTTCTGCGTTGGCAATGTTAGAGGCGGTGGTGTTGAGCCGCAGTGACTGTGCGGTCATGCCGGAACCGGCGATGTCGAAAATGTTACCCAGTGACATGACAATCTCCTTCAATCTCGTACGGACTGCGGCTTATTCGCCCTTCAGCGCCTTGGTCAGGCCGGAAAACCGACTACTCAGGAACTGGAAGCTGGCCTGGTAATCCATGGCGTTGCGCATGAAACGGGTCTGCTCGGCCTGCGCATCCACGGTATTGCCATCAATTGATGGCTGGTGCGGGGGGGTACGGTACAGCAGCTCGCCGTCAGCGCCAGGGCTGGAGGTGTCCATATGGCCACTGTGGTCGTGGTCATACCAAAGCCCGTCATGGAATCCTGCGCCTTCTGCATCATCGCCTGGAAATCCACATCGCGGGCCTTGTAGCCCGGGGGGGTGTCGGCATTTGCCAGGTTGTTCGCCAGCACTTCGGCCCGCTTGACCCGCGCCTGCAGCGCGTGCTCATGAATACCAAGCGCTTTGTCGAATGTAATAGCCATTACTGCCTCCAGATCTTTGCACCGACCAGGCTGAACCTGTGAACTTGCCGGTTTTGCGTTCTGAAGTGATTAAAGCAAGCAGAGTGCCAGAATTGAAAAAGCCCGCTGTAATGCGGGCTTCGAAGAGGGCTGTCTAATAAATGAGCGGCAAATTCCGGTTAAACGCAACGAGGGCGGCAACGGGTTTCCCCCCCAGGCGGACTTGCCGCTGATCGAGGCTCAGACTTGCAGGGGGGGGAAGTGCGCCCTGGCGCGGCCCACCTTGAGACATACTCTTTGGTATCGGGCCGGGGGGGCACCGATGGTTTCTCACTGGCAACGGTACCGGTATAGAGGAAACCGACAATGGACTCGCCCGGCAGCAGCCCAAGACCGTCATGCAGCGACGGATGATAAGCCACAGGCCCGGTTCGCCACATGGCGCCGTAGCCGGCATCATTCAGCGCCAGGGAGATAAAACTCATACCGGCCGCTGCCGACATTACCTGCTCCACCTCCGGCACCTTCGGATGATGACGGGGGGCGACGCAATACCGACAATAATCATGGGTGCACGACCAGGAGCATTCCGGGCTTTCTCACGCTCTTTGTCAGAAGCCTCCGGCGGGCAGCATTCAGCAAACAGGTCGCCCAGAGCTGCCAGGCCTTCCCCCCCCTCTACCACGAGATAACGCCAGGGCCTCAACAACGCATGATCCGGGGGGGCCCGGGCCGCGCACCGGAAGGCCTGATCAACCACTGACACCGGTGGTGCCGGTGCCTGCAAACGGGGGGGCTCCGAAGCACGATCCAGAATAAAACGGGTTATCGAACTCATACAGTCTCGCTGTTGATTGGTTGCATGATTTTCGGTTGGGCCGGAAGCGGCCCCCCCGATGAATTGTGAGTTCTACGTAATGCTGTTAATCTTTAGTCGTAGTTCAAACCAACAATTATAAAGAACCGGCAACATACAATGAGCGACCAGCGGGCATTTCGCAACTTTGCAGAATTCTACCCGGACCACCTGGATGATCACAGCGGCGCTGACTGCCTCCGCTTTCATTTTATTGAGTGCAAGCTTGCTCTGAGTGTTGTCTTATGGGCTGTTTATCGCCTTATGGGAGACTGGGGGGGAATGTTTCGCGACATACTTATCGGAAGGATCCGGTTCTGAAAATGATGAGCGCACCCGCTGAATTACGCAGCGTAACCGGCAATACCGGCAAGCTGGGGGGGCAAGGCGACATCTACGACCACACGGTGGCGATTCCACCGATGCCCGATTACAACGGTCGGATACTGGCCTACACCGCCACTGCCGCCATTATTGTCACGGGTGTCCTTCAGGATGTGTTTCCCCCCCAATTGCTTCTCTGGATGGTGGCTGGCGCTCTGATCTGGCCACATCTCGCGCACGTGCTTACACGGCGAACCTTCCTGCGACGTTCAGCCCGGATTCGGCAAAAAATGCTGTTCCTCGACTGCATAATCGGAGGCAGCTTTATTGGCTTGATCGGATTGATCGCCATTCCATCGGTATCGGTTGTCCTGATGCTGATGTTCAGCTGTCTGATCGTGGGCGGCGTCAGGCAATGGTTGTTCGGCACAGCGCTCATGTCTGCCGCCATGGCCGCCACAGTGGCGGCAACCGGCACCGCCGCCGATCTGGAAGCCCCCCCGCTGCTCACCAGCATCGTCGCCATTTTGGCCACAGGCACGTACATCTGCGTTACCGCCTATTACTCACACCAGCAGGCCCGGGCCCTGCTGCTGGCAAAGACCCAGATTCAGAACCAGCGGGAACAGTCCATCGCCCTGTCCCACAAGCTCTCGAAATACCTGTCGCCTCAGGTCTGGCAGTCCATCTTTACCGGGGGGGAACGGGATGTTCGGCTTGAAACCCAGCGCAAGAAACTGGCAGTGTTTTTCTCAGACATAAAAGGCTTTACTGAACTGTCGGAGGAGATGGAACCGGAAGCCCTTACCGAGCTTCTGAATCACTACTTCAACGAAATGTCAGAGGTCGCCCTGAAATACGGCGGCACCATCGACAAGTTTGTCGGCGATTCCATCATGGTGTTCTTTGGCGATCCGACCAGTCGCGGCCAGAAAGAAGATGCGTTCTCGTGTGTGTCCATGGCCATCGAGATGCGCAAACACATGAAGATCATGCGCCAGAAATGGCGCAGCCAGGGCATCAAGACGCCCCCCCTGGAAATCCGCATGGGCATCAGTACCGGCTACACCACGGTTGGTAACTTCGGCGCCGAAAACCGGATGGATTACACCATTATCGGCAAGGAAGTGAACCTCGCCAGCCGACTGGAGTCCCTGGCGGAACCAGGCGAGATTCTGGTGTCGTATGAGACCTTCTCGCTGATCAAAGACCGCATTATGTGCCGGGACAAGGGCGAGATTACCGTAAAAGGCTTTGGCAAGCCGGTGCCCATCTACGAGGTGGTGGATTTCCGGCGCGACATGGGGGGGCCTCACCGTAGCTTCCTGGAACACGAACACAGCGGCTTTGCCATGTACCTGGATTCCGATAAGGTCACCGAACGGGAGCGCAAAGCCATACTCAGCGCCCTCGAAGACGCAGCCGACCGACTGCGTCAGGAAGACGATACCGAATAGCCGAGCCTGCTACTGCCTAACCAGCCGCGGCCCCCCCGGACCATCTTCAGCACATGTGCTGCGCCAGGGGGGGTTGATATCCAGGCCACCACGCCGGGTGTAACGGGCGCACACCATCAAGGATTCCGGCTGACACCTCGCCATCAAGTCAGTAAAGATGGTTTCAACACAATGTTCGTGAAAATCCTGTTTCTGACGGAAGCTCACGATATAGCGCAGCAACCCTGCCCGATCAATCTTCCTCCCGGAATAGCGAATCAGTACCGTGGCCCAGTCGGGTTGGCCGGTCACTGGACAGTTGCTTTTCAGAAGATGTGAACACAAGCCTTCACTGACCACCGGCTCGCTGGTTGTCAGCGACTCAGGCGCATAGTCGTAGGCCACCTGCTCTAGCGTTTCATCATCGATCAACTCGTATCCTTCGGGCCGGCCGATTGCAGGCGCTGAGTCATCCACACTCAGAAGCGTCACATCCACCGCCGCACCACAGGCACTCGAAAGATCCTGGGTAATGGTCTCGGCCACTTGATCCGGAGACGAGAACACCGCCTGATTCAGAGAGTTCAGATACAACTTCAGGGATTTGCTCTCAATAATGGCAGGCGATGCCGCAGGAAACCGGATTTCTCCCCCCAGGCCACGGCCGGTACACCGCCAGGCTTCAGCCAGGAGATTTCCCACGCCTGCCACATGTCCTCGCCAAACCAGGGCCAGCGACCATCGACCAGGCCGATTCGCCGGCGGTTTTCTTCCCGGGCCACCGGGAACAGCAGAGACGGATCATACTGATCAGGGTATTCACTGGACTTCGCCAGTGGCGCGTTATCAAGAGCCATATCAGTTCCGGAATTGAATCAGTGTCGAATGCCCTTGCCACGGGCAAGCATGCGCAAGGCTACCGCCGCCAGCAAGACGATGAAAACCAGAATCATACCAAGAGACACGAACGGATTAACGTCCGAAACACCCAGTATGCCGAAGCGAAAACCGTTAACCATATACAGGATCGGATTCGCCATGGACACGCCCTGCCAGAACGACGGCAGCATGTCGATGCTGTAGAACACACCCCCCCCAAGGTACGTTAGCGGAGTAAGCACAAAGGTCGGGACAATGGAAATGTCATCAAACTTGGTCGCCAGCATGGCGTTGATGAAGCCACCCAGAGAGAACAATGCCGATGTGAGAATCACCGTGATAACCACCATCAGCAGGTTATGGATACTTAACTGAGTGAATGCCAGCGACAGCAAGGTGACGATCAGGCCGATACTCAGACCCCCCCGGGCCATACCACCAGCCACATAGCCCGCCAGGATGGTCCAGTTCGGCACCGGCGACACGAGCAATTCCTCAATACTGCGCTGGAACTTCATAGAGAAAAACGACGACACCACATTGGAGTAGGAATTCGTGATCACCGCCATCATGATCAGGCCCGGCACAATGAACTGCATATAGTCGTAGCCGCCCATTTCACCGATGCGGGAACCAATCAGGTTGCCAAAAATAATAAAATACAGCGTCATCGTGACGGCCGGCGGCAACAGCGTCTGCGGCCAGATCCGGGTAAAGCGCCGAACCTCGCGGGTAACGATGGTTGTAAAGGCTGTCCACAGTGCTTGCGGTGTCATGCTGTCACCTCGCTGGCTTTCTCTGCCTCCCGGGCGTTCTCCTCAACCATGCGAACGAACAGCTCTTCCAGCCGGTTGGCCTTGGTTCGCATGCTCAGCACACGAATACCCAGGTTCTCCAGTTCGATAAACAGAGCGTTCAAACCCTGTCCCTTGGCAACTTCCACTTGAAGCGCACCATCGTCATCCAGGCTGGCTTTGAATGCAGTCAGTTCAGGGGGGGCTTTCTCTAACGGCTGCTCGGTATCCAGTACAAAGGTTTCTACACTGAGCTGTTGCAGCAGTTCCCGCTTGCTGGTGTGCCGGATGATTTCCCCCCCATGATCAATAATGGCAATATTGCGGCACAGGGCTTCCGCCTCCTCCAGATAGTGGGTGGTCAGAATGATGGTAGTCCCCCCCTGACGATTCATCTCCTCCAGGAATTGCCACATGGAGCGACGCAATTCGATATCCACACCGGCCGTCGGCTCATCAAGAATCAGCAATCTGGGCTCATGTACCAGTGCCCGGGCGATCATCAGGCGGCGTTTCATACCACCGGACAACATCCTGGCCGGTGTGTTGCGCTTGTCCCAGAGCCCAAGCTTCTTCAGATACTTTTCCGCAGACACCCGTGCGGTTTTCAGGGGGGGTATGCCGTAATAACCAGCCTGCGTGGTGACGATATCTTCCACCTTCTCGAACTGGTTAAAATTGAATTCCTGTGGAACCACACCCAAGGAGAGTTTGGCGCTTGAGAGGTCTGTATCGATATCATGGCCGAACACCCTGACCTTGCCGCCCGACTTGTTTACCAGAGAGGAAACAATCCCAAGAGTGGTCGACTTGCCGGCCCCCCCGTTTGGGCCCAGCAAGGCGAAAAAAAATCGCCTTCCCGAACGTGCAGATCAATGCCTTTGAGGGCCTGAAAACCATCGCTGTAGTTCTTGGTCAGCCCTTCAATGTCCAGTGCGTAGGTCATATACCCCCCCACCGTTGTTCAGAAACCTGGCTCCAGAGGAGCTAAAAAGATAGAGAGCTATTTGATTGAGCAACGCCCGAAAATTCAAGGGACGAAGCCAATTAAAGCCAGGTGTCCCAAACCCTCAAACTGCGACAGGATTCCCGATATAGCCGAAGTGCCATCCCTATAATGCAGTTACAACAACTTACAAATCGGACACCGGCCACCGGATGCTCCAAGTCAACGCGAAGGGATTGTACGAAACGCCATGAAACTCGTTCACCTCACCCGCTTTATTCTGCCACTCTCTGCAGCCATCGCCCTGACCGGCTGCTTCGATAGTGGCAGCAGCTCCGGATCCGACGATACCCGCACCGGGCAAATTCATTTCCAGGGCGTTGGTGGGCTGACCTACCAGACTGCCAGTCAGTCCGGAAAGACCAACACCCGTGGCGAGTTCCGCTATTACCCCCCCGGCGAGACAATCTCGGTCAAAGTAGGCAATCTCCCTATCGCAGAGGGGGGGATTCCGGCAAGGGAATACGTGACCTTCCTGGAATTTCAGGAAGACACCCGCGCGGCCCTGCAAACCCCCCCGGCCGTTGACGATGAAGGACTGAACAGCCACCAGGTCCGTGAACAGCTATTGTTTGAGAACAACACACTGATGAACCTGTCCCGCTTCCTTCTGGCCCTGAACTGGACCGAGAACGTAGACGACGACGAGGGCATCGACATCCGCGAGCGAGTCATCAACCAGCTCAACCAGGCGCTTGATGATCCTAACCTGCCGAACACCATAGATTTCAATGTCAGCATCGGCGAGTTTACCGCCGAGAATTCGCCGGCCAACCAGATCCTGGCGGAGATCTGCTTCCACCCGAAAGACGACCCACTGTGCGGTGAGCCGCCAACCCAGGAGGAAATCGACAACGCCGATGACCGCCCTGTAGATGGTGAGCTGGATCCTGATATCGACTACAAGGAAGATCTGGAGGCGCTCCGGGAACGAATTCTCCAGTCTGTGCGCAACATGGATGAATTCGACAACGAACAGGCCCGCAATTACCTTCGCAGAGAGCTCGCCGCTATAACCCGGAAGTTATCAAGGCAGTACTACCTGTCACCGGAAGACGCCACACACGCCGCCGGCGACACCAGCATCAAGTCCGTGAAAGTCAAAAAGATCAGGGGGGGGACGCTCAACTGGCCCAGCTGCAAGCTCAAAGCACACGCCCAACCGACGTTTATGTTAACGCCGAAAGCTGGCAAGAGACAGAAGTGGAGTACGTGGTCGACGGCCCCCCCACAGGCGGTGAATCAGAAATTCTGGTGAACTTCCGGCCGGAGGGCACCTATCGCTGGGTGCGCAAGCAGATACGCATACTTATCGATTAATCAGTTTACCCAGGGACCAACGGGACTCGGCACCTGTTACATCGTAGCCAGCCGGGTCCAGGCCCTCGGTGCCATGGGGGGGCAAACACTCGCGCACGGTCAGTAACTCCGAGGCGCCTCGGGACTCATTGTGCCGGGCCAGATCAACAATCTTTGCGGATTTCAGCGGCCGATGCTCGGCGTCCTGCATGACCATCACGCTGGGCCACAGCCTCCTTCCCGGTGAATGGGATACCACAATGCCACGCTGGCCATCAGAAAGCTCCACCAGAGTACCGGTCGGATACACGCCCACACCCTGGATAAAAGCCTCAACAAGATCTTCCTGAAATTCGATGTTGCGCATATCGTACAACAGCGATACCGCTTTTGCCGGTGTCATGGGATCCTGATCATCCCTGGGCGCAATCAAAGACTCGAAGAATTCTGCAATACCTGCAACTTTTGCCAGCAGCGGGATACGGTCGCCACGAATTCCCTGTGGAAAGCCGGAACCATTGTGCCGCTCGCGGTGCCCCCCCTGAACCACGCTCATAACGGCTCTGGAGAGACCCGCGCCTTCCAGCATCTGACAACCACGTTCGACATAGGTGCGATAAGTCGCGTATTCTTCAGTGGATAGACGGTGCTCTCGGGCCAGCATCTCTTTAGGCAATGCGGTCTTACCCACCTGCGACAAAAGACACCCCCCCACTCCCAGATGGTTCAGGAGCCCTTCGTTCAATCCTAGCTGCCGGCCACACACCAGGGCCCATACTGCGGTATTCAGGCATGCCGATACACAAAATCATCATACTGGCGGGTGCGGCTCAACCACAAAAGCGCGTTCGGCTGGCGAACGACGCTCTCTACCATGCGGCGGGTGACCTCCGCAGCCGGGCGCAAATCCGGCATCTGGTCATCCTGGATGGTCTCGAACATCCGGCTTAGCGCCTGTTCCGCATCACTGAGAAGTTTGCGGGATACTTTGAGCTCTTTTCGGAGAGGCACTTCGTTCTTGTAGGCAACCGGTTCGCGAATACTAAGTGGCGCCAGCTGCAATTGCTCACGACCACCGGACCGGGCGTTGGAACGTCGGGCAAAAGGGCGAACCTTGTCTGGCCCGAGGGTGATTTCCTCGCGGGTTTCCGCCACATCGACCATCACCCACTTACAGTGGGAGACAACGGCTTTCAGATCGTTTTCGGAACGGAGGTAAAAGCCTGGATGGGAAACGGTGTTTGATGCCAGGGGGGGCGATCAAGATCAGACACGAACATGCCGATCTCAAGATCATGTGCCGCAATTTTTTTCTGACGAACGCCCACTAGACACCTCAGGAACATGGATTCTTAGACAGTTCCCAGTTTGCCACGTTAACGGCAAGACACCATTACTATTTGGTAGCGAACCGTCACCAAAGCGCAACAAGTCGTAACTCAGATTTTCACTCGGCAACGAAATGTATCACCGTGACCAAGCTCACAGGAAAAAGCAGACAGACTTCAATCTTCCAGGCACTGAGTCTCGTCAAAATCCGGCAGACGCGCATTCAAAGAGCCCCCCCGGGGGGGCACCTTCCTGGCATAAACCGTATAGGCGACTGCAGACGGACGAATGTAATCAACATTCACCTCTTCGCCACCCTTCATCAGGGTTGCCCTCGCAGGGTGGCAGGAAACCAGAAGCTCAAAGCGGCTGCGACATCGGCCACCCGGCCTCCTCCCTGCGGCGTTTTTACCGTGAGACAGGAAGACTGCCCTGTGGCTGGCGAACCTGTTGCCGCCAAGACATCCAGCGAGGGGGGGTCTCCACAAGCACGAATGCCATCACCACAATCACCAGCACTGTCATGACTGCTGTCGGCAATACGCCAGACCCGGTCACTACACTGGGTTTCCAGTTTCATGGTGGTGGCCTGATTACGGCCCGGCCACCACTCTGGATACTCCGCGCTTTGCCAGTTCACCCGCACCTGCCGGGTTTCACCCGCGGAATTCTCCGCGGGGGGGAACATGGCATAGTGGGTATAGTAGCTGGCGCATCCTGATAGCATTGCCATCGGCACAACAAACACCGAGACCATCAATCTGAAATACGCAGGTGAACTCATCAGGCAAAACCTTTCCTTTTAACTGAGCCCATTATCTCCATCATGAAATTCTCTTCCGCCAACTATTCGGCAGTATCGGCAAACTGCAACCCGAACCCGTCAACCGTGCGACGCACCACCACCATATCCAGAATGGGGGGGGCCGGCACAGGAAGCCCCCCCTGCACCTGAACGCTTACGCAATCGCCCAAGGAGGGCTCGAAGACCTGTTCACCCACAACGATGAAAACGCCGCCGTCTGAGATGTCACGGGTAGAGAAGACGAATTCTCCCAACTGTTCATGGACCAACTTCACTTTTGCACTCATTGCCGTGCGGCTATGCTCTCTGCGATCACTACCGACCATGCTCGGAAACCCTGCCATTTGCTGCCTTCTTATAGTGTTCTGAAGCATAACACTATTTTCTGAAAAATATCCCCCCCGAAGTTATTGACTCATTCGCGGTTAGCAATGAGAATAGTTGTCGTTTTTAACTGCCTGTCACATTCGATTACAGGCGAACGTTCACCTTTTAGCAACGCGACAGAAAGGATCACCACTATGCGAATGAAACTTGCCGCAACTGCCGCCATCGCTCTGGCCGCCATGCCGCTGTCTGCCTCTGCCGACGGCGAGGTCAACATCTACTCCTACCGTCAGGCTTACCTGCTGGAACCGCTGCTCAACGCCTTCACCGAAGAAACCGGCATTGAAGCGAACGTTGTCTTTGCCAAGCAGGGTCTGGCCGAGCGCCTTGAGCGTGAAGGCCGCAACAGCCCGGCAGACGTGGTGATGACGGTCGACATTTCACGCATCAACGAACTGGTTGAGAAAGACCTCGTTGCCGGCGTTGAGACCGACACGCTGCAGGAGAACATTCCGGAGAACCTGCGCCACCCGGAAGGTAAGTGGTACGCCCTGACCACTCGTGGCCGCCTGATCTTCGCATCCAAAGATCGCGTTGAAGAGGGTGAGATCACCACATACGAGCAACTGGCTGATGACAAGTGGGAAGGCCGCATCTGTACCCGCAGCGGCAAGCACCCGTACAACATCGCCTGATCTCCTCCATGATCGCCCACCACGGTGAAGAGAAGACCGAAGAGTGGCTGCAAGGCGTCAAAGAAAACCTGGCACGCAAACCCCCCCAGGGTGGCGATCGCGACCAGATCAAAGCCATCGCTGAAGGCGTCTGCGACATTTCCATTGGCAACAGCTACTACTACGGCAACATGCTGATGGACGAAAACCAGCGCCCGATCGCCGAACAGGTTAACCTGGTATTCCCGAATGCCGAAGGTCGTGGCACTCACGTAAACATCAGTGGCATTTCCCTCACCAAGAGCGCGCCGAACAAGGACAATGCCATCAAGCTGATGGAATTCCTGTCCTCACCGGAAGCCCAGCGCATCTACGCGGAAGCCAACACCGAGTACCCGGCGAACCCGGAAGTGAAGCCTTCTGGCCTGGTAGCCGAGTGGGGGGGTGAGATCAACCCGGACGATCTGTCACTGCAGGAAATCGCCAACAACCGCGAAGCGGCTGTGAAGCTGGTTGACCGCGTTGACTATGACGGCTGATCAGCCTCACACCAACCGGTAAACCGAAGGGTGTCCTGTCCAGGGCACCCTTTTTTGTTGGCCACAAACATGACCGCAGTCATTGCAGCGAAGCAACGCACTATCTAAAATCGCAACACTTCTCATCACCACTACGCTAACAGGATCACCATGACCGAGGTCGTTTCCAGTGCAAACCCGGGGGGGCTCTCGCAACCGCTACTGGCAAAACGCACCTCAAAACGGTGGCTGATCAGCGCCGTCCTTACCACCGCTATTGTCGCGCTTCCAGTACTGTCGGTGATCTTCCTGGCCCTGTTCCCGGACGAGAACATCTGGCTCATCTGATTGAAACCACCCTGCCCCCCCGCTACCTGACCACCACCATCAAGTTGATGATCGGTGTGGGCGCACTAACCCTGTTGATCGGACTGGCCACCGCCTGGGCCGTGACCATGTGCGAGTTCCCGGGCCGGAAATTCTTTGAATGGGCTCTGCTGCTGCCTTTTGCCGTACCGGCCTACGTGATTGCCTATGTCTACACCAGCCTGCTGGATTACGCCGGTCCCGTGCAGCGAGGCCTGCGTGAGTGGTTTGGCTGGCAGAACGCCAGCGATTACTGGTTTCCGGAAATCCGCAGCCTGGAAGGCGCCATCCTGATGATCGGCCTGGTACTCTACCCCCCCTATGTGTACCTGCTGGGGGGGCGAGCTGCCTTTCTTGAACAATCACCCTCACTGTTTGCCGTCAGCCGCAGCCTGGGTCATTCCGCACTGAGCACTTTCTTTCGGGTAGTTCTGCCCATTGCCCGGCCAGCCATTGCCGTGGGCCTGTCCCTGGTGCTGATGGAAACCCTGAACGATTTCGGCACCGTCGATTTCTTTGCCGTGCAAACCCTCACTCGCGGCCTGTTCGATACCTGGATGAACCTGGGTAATCTGGGCGGCGCGGCCCAGATCGCGACCACCATGCTCATTTTCGTGGTGATCCTGGTAACCCTGGAACGTTATTCACGGCGCCGCCAGCAACAATACGCGGCCCGCGACAACCGTGACCCGATTCATCGCTTCACCATGTCTTTCCCGCGCCAGATGATCTGTGTCGTCGTCTGCGCCGTGCCACTGATATTTGGCTTCATAATCCCCCCCGGAGCCACCCTGGCTATTACGCCTGGGAATACTTTGATGTCAGCTGGAACCCGGATTTTATTCAGAACACTTTTAACAGCCTGTTCCTGTCCAGCGCGGCAGCGCTCACCACCCTGATCATCGGCGTTACGCTGGCCTATAGCCGCCGTCTGCACAACACCCGTGGCATGCAGATCCTGATGCGCCTATCCAGTCTCGGTTACGCCATGCCCGGCGCAGTGCTGGCCGTGGGCGTCATCGTGCCACTGGCCGGCTTCGATAACTGGCTGGATTCCCTGATGCGGGATTATCTTGGCGTGAGCACCGGCCTGCTGCTGAGTGGAACGGCCTTTGCCCTGATTTTTGCCTACACCGTGCGTTTTCTGGCGGTGTCTGCCGGCAGTGTGGAGAGCGCCCTCCAGAAAATCACCCCCCCCAGCATGGACATGGCCTCCCGCTCCCTGGGCCACACTCCGGGCAAAACCCTGATCAACGTACACCTGCCGATGCTGCGTGGAACCCTGGTCACCGCCGCCCTGGTAGTGTTTGTCGACTGCATGAAGGAACTGCCGGCCACCCTGATTCTTCGGCCCTTTAATTACGAGACCCTGGCCACCTACGTGTACCAGTTTGCCTCAGACGAACAGCTCTATCACAGCGCCCTTCCCGCCCTGATCATTGTGGTCGCCGGTATCATCCCCCCCATCATTCTGATGAACCGGTCCATCTCCAATTCCAGAACCATGGCCTGACGGCCAGAAATATCGGAACGCCAGAAACAAGAAGGCCCGGCAGTTTGCCGGGCCTTCTTGTCCTTACCGTGTAAGCCGTCGCCTTTACTGCCAGATAACCGGCTGCTTCTTGGCGTACCAGCTGTCCACTTTCGCCTGATAGGCGTCTTCCACCACGTTACGCTTAAGCTTGAGCGTCGGCGTCAGGAAGCTGTTCTCGATGGACCACTCATCGCTGACCACCGTAATGAAAGCCAACTGTTCGTGGGGGGGATCTACAGTTTTGTTTACGTCCTGAATCAGCTGCTTGAAGCTTTCTTCCAACTCCTTGCGGAAGCTCTCGTCAGCAGCTTTCGGGCGAATCTCCTCACCCAGAACCACCAACGCGTGGGGGGGCTGGGTCTGGTTGGCACCCGACACACACACCATTTCGATGGCATCGTGAGACATCAGGCGGTTCTCGATCGGCGCCGGCGCAATGTACTTGCCCTTGCTGGTCTTGAAGATCTCCTTGATGCGGCCGGTCAGCTTGAGACGGCCCATCTCGTCAATCTCGCCCTTGTCACCGGTACGCAGGAAGCCGTCCTCGGTGAAGGCTTCAGCGGTTTTCTCCTCGTCCTTGTAATAACCCATCATAGTGGCCGGGCTCTTCACCAGCACCTCGCCCTGCTCGCTGATCTTCACTTCAACGCCCGGCAGGGCTTCGCCGACATAACCGGTGCGGGTACGGCCCGGTTTGTTCATGTGAGAGTAGGCAAAGTTCTCGGACATGCCATAACCTTCCAGCAGTTCCAGGCCGAGATTGCGGTACCAGTCCAATACATCGTTGGACAACGGTGCGGAACCGGAACCGGCCAGCTTCACCTTGTCCAGGCCCAGGCCTTTCAGCACCTTCTTCTTGATCAGCTTGCTCACTACCGGAATCTTCAGCAGGCGATCCAGCTTCTGCTTGGGCACTTTCTGCAAAACACCATGCTGGAACTTCACCCACAGGCGCGGAACCGAGAGGAAGAGCGTTGGCCGTGCCCGCTGAAGATCCTGAACGAAGGTGTCCAGAGACTCTGCAAAATAAAGCTGGAAGCCGGAATACAAAGAGCCCAGCTCCACAAAGGTGCGCTCAAATACATGAGCCAGCGGCAGGTAGGACAACATGCGCTCACCTGGCCCTACGCCCAGAGTCTCGATACCGCCAGCAGCGGCGAACGCCATGTTATTGAAGCTGAGCATAACGCCTTTCGGGCGACCGGTACTGCCAGAGGTGTACACGATGGTGGCCAACTCTTCCGGATCACGCCTGGTTTTGCCTTCCAGTGGCGGGTACTTGGCAACAATGTCGTCCCAGGTCTCGAAATCGTTGGGCGGGCTCAGCGGATAGGAAATGCAGCGAACCGATTCCGGCACACCGGATTTCATACTGTCCCAGTCATCCAGTTTACCCACGAACAACACGTCGCACTCGGCGTGGTTGAGGATGTAGTTCACGGTATCGGCGTTCAGGGTGGGATACAGCGGCACGGAAATGTGCCCGGCCATCCAGATGGCCCAGTCTGTCATCACCCACTGGGCGCAGTTCTTGGAAATCAGACCAATCCGGCTTTTCTCCGGCAGGTTCAGGGATTTCAGGTACGCCGCCATCCGGCGTGCCTCATCCACGGCACGGCCCCCCCAGGTGTACTCAACCACCTTACCGTCGCCAATGGGCTGCGTCATATAAAGGGAATTAGGGCTGGTGGCCTCCCAGTGGTAGACCATATCCAGGGGGGGGAGCTTTTTCGTTGTGTCCATGGACCTTCCTGATTTGTCGTTATAGTTTCGGATTCGCTTTTTCGCGTTCTCGTATTATTAGACTTTAGTAGCCTATTTCAACACACCAGAGCCCGTCAAAACGTGATCCGTGCAAAATAATTTGCATCTGCAACCACTCAAACGCTCGTCGCAACAAACTGCGCCTTCCCCCCTACACCGATTGCCGCATGGCTGTGTTAAACTTGCGCACCTTGAATTTTTGCCCCCCCCGGTTTCACGGGAAAAAAAACAGTAACTGACTCGGAGATGGGCATATGGCCAAGAAATCCCTGCGCACGCTGATCGGCGCCTCGCTGCTTGCCGCAGCAAGCCTGGTTCAAGCGGACGACCCCCCCCGTGTTGTTGCCATCACACAGATTGTTGAACACCCGGCACTGGATGCCGTACATGAGGGCGTTAAGGACGAACTGGCCGAGCGCGGCTATCGCGAAGGCGAAAACCTGCGCCTGATGCACGAAAGTGCCCAGGGCAACTCAGCCATTGCCTCTCAGATTGCCCGCAAGTTTGTGGGTGAAAACCCGGATGTAATCGTGGCCATTGCCACACCGTCCGCACAAACCGTTGCCGCTGCAGCCCGTAACGTGCCCGTGGTCTTCTCTGCCGTGACTGATCCGGTTGCCGCCAAACTGGTACAAAGCTGGGAAGCCCCCCTGGTGCCAACATCACCGGGGGGGTAAGCGATATGCTGCCCATCGAGAAGCACCTGGACATGCTGCAGCGTGCAATGCCCGACGCCAAGCGCATCGGCACCGTTTACAACCCTGGCGAAGCCAACGCCGCCGCGCTGATTGAACTGCTGGAAGAACGCCTGCAGTCCCGCGGTCTGGAGCTGGTTAAAGGTGCGGCCACCAAGACTTCGGAAGTGCTGGGCGCAGCCCGCTCCCTGGTAGGCAAGGCCGACGCATCTACCTGACCACCGATAACACCGTGATCAGTGCCGCCGAAGCGGTTATTTCCGTTGGCGAACGGGCCAAGATCCCGGTTTTTGCTGCCGACACCGCCACCGTTGAGCGTGGCGCGGTAGCCGCTTTGGGCTTCAACTATTACAACCACGGCCGCCAGACCGGCGCCATGGTCGCACGCGTACTGGAAGGTGCCGGCACAGCCGACATGCCGGTTGAAACCATGGAAGAACTGGATCTGTACGTGAACCCCCCCGAGGCCGCCGAACGCATGGGCGTCACTCTGCCCGAAGACCTCATCCAGGAAGCCGTCAAAGTCGTCAAAAACGACAAGTAACGCCTGACCAACACGGGCGGACCCCCCAAAAGGGCCCGCCCGTTTTCTTTCACGGTGAAAAACTACCCATGCTCAGTGAAATCGCATTCTACGGTGCTCTCGAAACCGGCCTGATCTACGGCCTGGTTGCCTTTGGTATCTATCTCTCTTTCCGTGTTCTCGACTTCCCCCCCGACCTGACGGTGATGGCAGCTTCCCCCCCCTGGGCGCCGCCGTTGCCGCCATGTTGATTATTGAAGGCTGGAATCCCTGGCTGGCAACTGGCTGTGCGGTACTGGCCGGCATGGCCGCCGGTGCCGTAACCGCCATCCTGAATGTCAAACTCAACATTCTGAACCTGCTGGCCTCCATCCTTACGATGATCGCGCTCTACTCCGTGAACCTGCGCATCATGGGCCGGCCGAACGTGGCCTTGCTCACAGAAGAAACGGTACTGACTCCCTGGTACGACTTGGGCCTGGCTTTCCATCAGGTGCCGGTGTTGCTGTTTACCCTGGTCGCTATTGTGTCCCTGATTCTGTTGTGGCGTTTCATGAAATCCGAGACTGGCCTGGCCATGCGCGCCACTGGCGCCAACGCCCGCATGGCTCGCGCCCAGGGCATTGCGACCGGCGGCATGATCATACTGGGGGGGGTTGCTCTGTCCAACGGTCTGGTGGGTCTGGCCGGTGCTCTGTTTGCCCAGAGCCAGGGCGCAGCAGACGTCACCATGGGTGTAGGCGTAATCGTGATCGGCCTCGCCTCACTGATTGGCGGTGAAGCGTTATCACCCCCCCCTCCACCGTGGTACGCGCCCTGTTGGCGTGTGTGGTGGGCGCCATCATCTACCGACTGGCCATTGCCTTTGCCCTGAATGCCGATGTCCTCGGCCTGCAGGCACAGGATCTGAATCTGATTACCGCGGTTCTGGTTACCCTGGCCATCGTACTGCCTGGCGTTCGCACCAAGATCGCCAGTCGTTTCACCAGCAAAAAGGCCTGAGGAGGCACTATGATCAGCGCAACCGATCTGCGGCTTACCTTTGGCAAAGGCACCCCCCCGCTGGAAAACCCGGCCTTCGGGGGGGCATGAGCCTGACGGTAAACCAGGGCGAATTCGTGACGGTCATCGGCAGCAACGGCGCCGGAAAATCCACCTTCCTGAACGCCCTCGCCGGCGAAGTCATGGTGGACAGCGGCCAGATTATCGTCGACAACCTGGACGTTACCCGGCTGCCCACCCATAAACGGGCGGCGCGGGTTGCCCGGGTGTTCCAGGACCCCTTGGCCGGCACCTGCGAAAACCTGTCCATTGAAGAAAACCTGGCACTGGCCATCAAACGTGGCCAAAGCCGAGGTCTGACCAGTGCGGTGAAAAAGCAGTATCTCGGGCAGTTCCGGGAAAGCCTTGCCACGCTGAAACTGGGCCTGGAAAACCGCCTGGGTGACAAAATGGGCCTGCTTTCGGGCGGCCAGCGCCAGGCCGTCAGCCTGCTGATGGCCAGCCTGACGCCCTCCAGCATACTGCTGCTGGATGAGCACACTGCCGCACTGGACCCGAAAACCGCCAACTTCGTGCTGGAACTCACCCAGCAGATCATCGAGGAGCAGAAGCTCACCGCCCTGATGGTCACTCACAGCATGAAACAGGCACTGGAAGTCGCAGCCGTACGGTGATGCTGCACCAGGGCCAGGTGGTATTCGATATTGCCGGTAAGGACCGGGACGGACTGGAAGTGAAAGACCTGCTGGGCCTGTTCGAGAAACAGCGCGGCCTGGAGGTGGACGACGACAGTCTGTTGTTGGGTTGAAACACCCGACAGACAAAAACGGGGGGGCCCACGCGGCCCCCCCGTTTTTGTTTCTACTTAGCCATTTTAGTGGCCGTAGATCACCATCTGGGTATTGGTAATGGCCAGGTCGTCCATAAAGATGCTGCCAATGGACGTACCACCCACCAGCACACCGCCAATGGTCATGTCAGCGCGGAACGAATCCATATCGACCGCAAGGCTGTCGACACCCAGGCTGTTAGAGCCCTTGTAGATATCGAGGTCCACCTTGGCGAACAGGTCCGGAATGTTTTTGTTGCGAACCGGATCATAGGTATCACCGGTCAGGCGCAGATCCCGGATGCCCACCGCCAGGAACGGTGCATCGAACTCCAGGTTATCAATCGCTATATCGGCGCGCAGGTTCATCACGTCGGTATCCGCATCAATCTCGATATTGGCGCCGCCCATCAGAATGTCAGCGGTGAAATTATCAAGGATGGTGGTGGAGTCTGTGGTGCCAACCAGATTCCACTGGTCGGTGGAGACCCGCACATCCACCGCACCGAACATCTGCGGCAGCACGTTGATGATGGCATCGCCGTCACTGAGCACATCGATTTCAATGCGGATGTTGTCCAGCAGGTCGGTTTGCTGGGCAGCGCCGCCCATCAGGTTAACGCCCAGTTCCGGAAACAGGTCGGTCCGGTTGGTACCGCCCACGAAGATGTTGTTGATCGCAAGCGACCCCCCCTCATCGGTGTAGATAAACCGATCAATGTTCAGCTTGGTCTCCAGTTCAATGGTCACACCCGCCTGGCCGGTGATGTTTCCCATCGTGGTTTCATCCAACGGTTGAAACGCCAGGGCCGCAGGGGGGGGCGCCCCCCCGGCAATACACAGCGCAAGAACGGTAGGTTTCAGGCCTTTCATTGTTCTTTTCCTTTTATAGTCGTTATCACTTCCTGTGGGCCACTGCAGTATTACGACGCCACTGTCATACTCTACCGACACGTCGTTTTTGGATACGTGCAGAAGTCACAAAAACCTGCATTCCAGAACTTTTCAGGCGCACACTTTTTAACCACAAGATGTAGTGACATGCAGAGAATCCGTTAATGGCGCGGCTTCCCGCAGATTCAAGAACTTTTCCATTGATTTTCTTTGCCCACAGGCGCCAATCAATAGTTGCTCTCTTATTCACAGAACACTATATCCTGTTATACTTCCCAAAAAATAAGCCCATATATAGGGTCAGCTACGCCAACACCTACTGATTGTCAAGCAGTAGAAATGCCAGCAGACACAAGGCTGGCTGCAGTGATCAACACAGAATTCCGGTTATGGAAGGCAGTCTTCCCGGCCAGGCACGGACACCATATATAGTGATTCTGCTGGCCCGATAACCCATGAAGTACCAGAAACACACAGGGGGGGTAAGGCGCTGAGGACGGCGTCTTCAAAAAAAGAGACATACTGAAAACCGAGGGTGGCAATGAACGCTAAGGCACAGGCAGTGATCACAACGATTCCCATGCAGGAGCTTCGCTAGATATCTGGAGCAGCAAGTACCAGCTCAAGACCAAGACCGGCGAGCCTGTCGACAAAGACATCAACGCAACCTACGAGCGCGTGGCCAAGGCCCTGGCCGAGGTTGAGAAAAAGAATCTACGCGACAAATATATGAAGGAATTCCTGTGGGCCCTGCAGAACGGCGCCATCCCCCCCGCCGGCCGCATTACTTCCAACGCCGGTGCCGAAGCCCACAAGCCGGCCACCTCCACCATTAACTGTACCGTATCCGGCACCATCCAGGATTCCATGAACGATATCCTGGAGAAAAACCACGAAGCGGGCCTCACCCTCAAGGCCGGCTGTGGTATCGGTTACGAATTCTCGACCCTGCGCCCACGCGGTGCCTATGTCGCCGGCGCGGGTGCCACCACCTCCGGCCCGCTGTCGTTCATGGATATCTTCGACCGCATGTGCTTCACCGTGTCTTCCGCTGGTGGCCGCCGCGGTGCCCAGATGGCCACCTTCGACGTACACCACCCGGACGTGATCGAATTCATCCAGGCCAAGCGGGAAGACGGCCGCCTGCGCCAGTTCAACCTGTCCCTGCTGATCACCGAAGACTTCATCGAAGCCGTGCGCAACGGAGACGACTGGCACCTGTCCTTCCCGGTTACCCAGAAAGAAGCCGACGACGAAGGCCTGGACCTGACCGACGCCAGCCAGTTCGTCTACCGTGACTTCCCGGTACAGGAAGGCTACGTGGTGAACAACGAAGGCAAGGTCGCCTGCCGCATCTACAAAACGGTGAAAGCCCAGTTCATCTGGGACACCATCATGACCAGCACCTACGACTACGCCGAGCCAGGTTTCATCCTGATCGACAAGGTCAACCAGATGAACAACAACTGGTTCTGCGAAGACATCCGAGCCACCAACCCCCCCTGTGGCGAGCAGCCCCCCCTGCCCCCCCCGTACGGCAGCTGCCTGCTGGTTCCGTGAACCTCACCAAGTTCGTTGAGTACCCGTTCACCGAGAAAGCCAGCTTCAACTACGAGAAGTACCGCAAAGTGGTTGGCACCTTCACCCGCATGCTGGACAACGTAGTCGAAATCAACGGCCTGCCCCCCCTGGGCGAACAGCGCCACGAGATCACCTACAAGCGTCGCCACGGTATGGGCATTCTGGGCCTGGGCTCCACCCTCGCCATGCTGCGCATGCCTTACGGCTCTGACGAGTCCGTGAAGTTTACCGAAGAAGTGGTTCGTGAAATGGCGGTAGAAGGCTGGCGCCAGTCCCTTGCCCTGGCCGAAGAGAAAGGCCCGGCGCCAATCATGGACGACGAGTTTGAAGTAACGCCGAAGATGATGACCAAGTGCCCGAAACTGGCCGAAGACGGCATCAAGGTGGGCGACAAGGTCAAAGGCAAGGTACTGCACGCCAAGTACAGTGCCTACATGGGCCGTATTGCCGAAGTAGAGCCGGAGCTGGTAGCCAAACTGGCCGAGAAAGGTGGC
>JDSH01000167.1_pt1 | contig 20634 bp, 26 predicted proteins | sample 199451 | NCBI WGS metagenome assembly JDSH01 (sample SAMN02584198, study PRJNA231836) | bioreactor metagenome | isolation source: continuous culture bioreactor electron acceptor NO2- transfer2 day 38 after... | place: Germany: Bremen | reverse complement strand
CTTCTCAACGATCTCAGCAGCTTGCCTTCATATCCGGCTGGGCCTTGATGATCTCTTTCTCTTTTTCCAGCTCTTCAGCCGGCATGTCGTCAGGCTTGCCAACGCGCGGGTTAACAGCAGCAACGTGCATGGCGATGTCGCGAGCCAGCTCTTCGTTACCTGCAGTCAGGGCAACAACGGAAGCGATCTTGTTGTTGCTGTGCACGTAACCACCCACAACCGGGCCTTCAACCTTGATGATGCGACGAACGGTGATGTTTTCACCGATCTTCTGAACCAGCGCCTCACGCTTGGCTTCCAAGTCGCCTTCCATCAGCTTGGCAACGTCAGTTTCGCCCTTCTCGAAGGCAACATTCAGAACGTCGTTGGCAAAGTTCATGAAGTTGTCGTCGCGAGCAACGAAGTCAGTTTCGGAGTTCACTTCCAGAATGAAGGCCACGGTGTTGTCGTCAGACACCTTGACCAGAGACACGCCTTCAGCGGCAGTACGGCCGGCCTTCTTGGCGGCTTTCAGACCGGAAGACTTGCGCAGCTCTTCAATCGCAGTTTCAACATTGCCTTCAGCTTCAACCAGTGCTTTTTTGCACTCCATCATGCCAAGGCCAGTACGCTCACGCAGCTCTTTGACCATTGCAGCGGTAATTGCAGCCATGTTCAATCCTCTTGTCTTTTCCGAATTCGGTGGGGGGGAGGTATACCCGCACATACAGGCGGGCATACCTTACAACTCAAACGTTAAGCCTGGATGTTACTCGGCGGCCGGAGCAGCGCCTGCAGCATCTTCGCTGACTTCAACAAACTCGTCAGCGCCAGCGCCGGCAGACTGGGAAGCTTCCAGACAGGTATCGGCAACGGCTTTCACGTAGATCTGGATAGCACGGATGGCGTCATCGTTACCCGGGATCACGTAATCAACACCATCGGGATCGCTGTTGGTATCAACAACACCGATAACAGGAATACCCAGCTTATTGGCTTCCTTGATGGCGATACGCTCGTGGTCTACGTCGATAACGAACAGGGCATCCGGCAGGCCACCCATATCCTTGATACCACCGATGGAGCGCTCGAGCTTATCCATCTCACGGGTACGCTCAAGGGCTTCTTTCTTGGTCAGCTTGTCGAAAGTACCGTCCTGGCTCTGGGCTTCCAGATCACGGTAGCGACGGATAGACTGACGGATGGTCTTGTAGTTGGTCAGCATGCCACCCAACCAGCGGTGGTTAACGTAAGGCTGACCGGAACGCTGAGCTTCTTCCTTGATGATCTTGGAAGCCGCGCGCTTGGTACCAACAAACAGGATCTTGTTCTTGTTCTCAGCCAGAGACTGAATGAAGTTCAGCGCTTCATTCATGGCCGGAACAGTCTGCTCCAGGTTGATGATATGAATCTTGTTACGGGCGCCGAAGATGAACTTCGACATTTTCGGGTTCCAGTAGCGAGTCTGGTGACCGAAGTGAGCACCTGCCTTGAGCAGGTCACGCATATTTACCTGAGCCATGATATTTACCTTTTAGCTTCGGGTTAGTCCTCCACGCGTCCGATTGCCCCCCCAACCAGCCTCCTTTAAACAGGAGCCGGCACCCTGGGACAACGTGCTGACACGTGTGTGAATTTGCCGGATTCGTTTCCGGCGGGCGCGTTTATACCATATCTGCCAGGCCAAACGCCATTATTTTTAGCCCCCCGGGCTATGGCCAGCATAGCCTGCTCCCCCCCGCCTTGTACCTTATGTCGCCGCCCCCCCTTAAAATGCCGGTTTGATACAAATCAACAGGAAGCCCGATGCAGGTAACTATCAAGACCCCCCCCGAAGAGATTGAAAAGATGCGCGTGGCCGGTCGCCTGGCTGCCGAAGTTCTGGAAATGCTCGACGAACATGTCAAACCCGGCATCACCACGGAAGAGCTGGATCGCATTGCGCACGACTATATCGTCAACACACAGCAGGCAATCCCTGCTCCCCCCCTGAACTACAAGGGCTTCCCCCCCAAGTCTATCTGCACATCCGTTAACCACGTAATCTGTCACGGCATCCCGTCCGAGAAGAAGGTGCTGAAGGAAGGCGACATCATCAATATTGATGTCACCGTCATCAAAGACAGTTACCACGGCGACACCAGCAAGATGTGGATTGTGGGTAAACCCAAGCCCGGCACCGAACGTCTGATCCAGATCACCCAGGAGTGCCTATATAAAGGCATTGAACTGGTGAAACCCGGAACTCGCCTGGGTGATATTGGCCACGTAATACAGCAGTATGCCGAGAAACACCGTTACTCCGTTGTCAGAGACTATTGCGGCCACGGCATTGGCAAAGTGTTTCATGAGGAGCCCCCCCAGGTAATGCACTACGGCAAGCCCGGCACCGGCATGGAACTCAAAGAAGGCATGACCTTTACCATCGAGCCGATGATCAACCAGGGCAAATACCAGACCAAGCTACTGGCAGATGGCTGGACGGTGGTCACCAAGGATCACAAACTGTCGGCACAGTGGGAGCACACCATACTGGTAACTGCGGATGGCTATGAGGTGCTGACCCGCCGATCGGAAGAGTCATTCTAAGTGGACCGAAGCGAGCTGGAATCCCGAATCAGTAACGACACCTCACCGGTGTTTGCCGCACGCGAACTCTTGCGGGAAAGTTATAACGCTGATGCCGAGGCATTTCAGCAAGGCGCCGATGTCCGCGCCCTGGTTCTTGCCAGGGCCAACACCATCGACAAGGTACTCCGGCTGATCTGGAACAGATACCCGTTCTCCCGCTCCGCTGACATTGCACTGGTGGCCGTGGGGGGGGTATGGCCGGGGGGGCGAGCTGCACCCTCATTCCGATATTGACCTGCTGATCCTGACCCGCAATGGCATAGAAGAGGACTGGCAGGAAGACCTGGGAGCGTTTGTCACCCTGCTCTGGGACCTGAAACTCGATATTGGCCACAGCGTTCGCAGCCTGGCGGAATCCATCCAGGCGCCCGGGAAGACATCACCATTCTGACCAATCTGCTGGAAACACGCACGATCGCAGGCCCGGATAGTTTACGGGCCGAACTCAGTGAGATGGTGTATTCGGACGACGTCAGCTCCGATCGGGACTACTTCCTCGCCAAACGTGAAGAGCAGCAGCAACGTCACAAGAAGTACGGCGACACGGAGTACAATCTGGAGCCCAACGTCAAAGGCTCTCCTGGCGCCCTTCGGGATATCCAGACCATCGGTTGGATCACCAAGCGCCATTTCGGCCTGCAGAATATTGCCGACCTCACCCGCTTCAGCATCCTGACCGAAGAAGAGCACCAGATTCTGTACCAGGGGGGGGAGACCTTCCTCTGGCGGCTCCGATTTGGTCTTCAACTGCTGGCCGACCGCAATGAAAATCGACTGTTATTTGACCACCAGCGCGCCCTGGCACAAATGCTCGGTTACCAGGACGAAGGTAAACGTCTGGGCGTAGAGCTGATGATGCAGCATTACTACCGCACTGTGCTTGCACTGGCGGAGCTGGCCGACGTGATCCTGCAGTATTATGACGAAGCCATCATTGGCAGCGGCGGCGAAGATGAAATCCGCCCCCCCCTGAACAAACGTTTCCAGGTTCGCAACCTTTACATTGAAGCGGTGAACAATCAGGTGTTCGCCTACGCCCCCCCGTACGCGATCATGGAAATCTTCGTGCTGATGGCGCAACACCCGGAGATCAAAGGTATCCGGGCCACCACGATTCGCTCACTCCGGGCCCACAGGCATCTGATTGATGACGCGTTCCGGTCTGACCTGGCCGTCACTACGCTGTTTATGGAGCTGCTACGCACGCCCCCCCATGCCCTGGACCAGACTCTATCGGCCATGAAGAAGTACAACGTGCTGGGCCGCTACCTGCCGGAGTTCGGCCAGATCATTGGCCAGATGCAGCACGACCTTTTCCATATCTATACGGTAGACGCCCACACCATGCGGGTGATCCGCAACATGGTGAGGCTCAACAGCACCGAGGCCAGAACCGAATACCCGCTGGCCTCGCGCCTGATCCACCGGCTGCCGAAACTGGAAACCCTGTTTATTGCCGGCCTCTACCACGACGTGGCGAAAGGCCGGGGGGGCGGCGACCATTCCGAGCTTGGCGCCATTGATGCCGAAGCCTTTTGCGAGCGGCACCATCTCAGTGAACGGGACACCCAACTGGTGTCCTGGCTGGTGGAAAACCACCTGTTGATGTCGATGACCGCGCAGCGCAAGGATATTTCCGACCCGGACATCATTCAGGCCTTTGCCCGCGCGGTACCCAGCCTCGCCCACCTGGACTATCTCTACATCCTCACGGTTTGCGATATCAGTGCCACCAATCCCAAACTGTGGAACACCTGGCGCGCGTCGTTGTTGCGCCAGCTTTATATAGAAACCAAACGGGCGCTGCGCCGCGGCGACTGACAATCCGGTAGACCGGCAGTCCTGGATCCGGGCCACCCAGGAGGAAGCCAGGGAAATCCTCCACGCCCAGAATATGACCGATGAACAGATCGACCAGATCTGGAATACCGTGGACGACGAATACTTCCTGCAGGATTCCACTGTGGATATCGCCTGGCAAACAGCCGCCATCATTCGCCACGGCGACAACCCGGATCCTCTGGTGCTGATCCGGGACACCCGGGGGGGTGGCCCGACTGACGGCTATTCCCAGATCATCATCTACATGAAAGATCGCGTCGCCCTGTTTGCCGCCACCACCGCTGTTCTGGAACAGCTGAACCTGAACATTGTGGATGCCCGCATCAATTCCACCGAAGGCCCCCCCTATTCCATCAGCTCCTATGTGGTTCTGGATGACAAGGGGGGGCAGCCGCTGGGTATCGACCCGGCCCGGAAGGAGCGCGTACGCAAGCGACTGATTGAAGAACTGGACGACCCGGAAGACTATCCGGACATCATCCATCGCAGAACGCCAAGGCAGTTGAAACACTTTGCGTTCCCGACCGAGGTGACCTTCTCCAACGACACCATCAATCAGCGCACGGTGATGGAACTGATCACGCCGGACCGCCCCCCCGGTCTGCTGGCGCGGATTGGCCAGGTGTTGCTGGAACACCGTGTGCGGCTGACCAACGCCAAGATTGCCACGCTGGGAGAGCGGGTTGAAGACGTGTTCTTCATCACCGACGAACAGGGCGAGCCCCCCCTGCGCGACCCGGGCGTGTGCCAGGCCCTGCAACAGGACCTCTGTAAAATGCTGGACGAGATTCAATGAACCCCCCCAATCTGGAAAGACTTCACCCCCCCTATCCCTTCGAGAAACTGGCCAAACTGAAGGCCGGCATTTCGGTGCCAGAACATCTGGCGCCCATCTCCCTGGGAATTGGTGAGCCCAAGCACCCATCTCCAGCCTTCGTAAAGGACGTTATTGCCGATAATCTGGACAAACTGGCGAATTACCCCCCCACGACCAAAGGCACGGACGAACTTCGTAGCGCGATTGCCGCATGGGCAACCCACCGGTTTGCTCTTGCACCGGCGTCATTGGATCCGAACCGCCACGTGGTGCCTGTAAACGGAACCCGCGAAGCCATCTTCGCCCTGGTTCAGGCGGTTGTGGATGCTGGCAAACCCGCCACCGTGGTCAGCCCCCCAATCCTTTCTATCAGATCTACGAAGGCGCAGCCTTCCTGCCGGCGCCACACCGGTTTATCTGCCCTGCGATGGCAGCAACGGCTTCATCCCGGACTTCGACGCCGTGCCCGAGTCGGTCTGGGAGAACTGCCAGATCCTGTTCCTGTGCTCACCCGGCAATCCGAGTGGAGCGGTGATTCCGAGGGAAACCCTGGTAAAAGTGATTGAACTGGCCGACCGGCACGATTTCCTGATTGCCTCGGACGAGTGCTATTCAGAGCTCTACCCGGACGAAGCCAACCCGCCGGAAGGCTTGCTGCAAACCTGCGCCGCCATCGGCCGCCACGATTTCAAGCGCTGTGTGGTGTTCCACAGCCTGTCCAAACGCAGCAACCTGCCGGGCCTGCGGTCCGGCTTTGTGGCCGGCGACGCGAGGTACTGGCCGGCTACCTGAAATACCGCACCTACCATGGCTGTGCCATGCCTATACATAATCAACTGGCCAGTATCGCCGCCTGGAGCATGAAGACCATGTGCGCGAAAACCGGGCCGCCTACCGGGCCAAGTTCGAGGCAGTCGTGCCCATTCTGCGCGAAGTGATGAACGTCGACTTCCCGGATGCCGGCTTCTACCTCTGGCCGGAGACGCCCATGGACGACGAAACTTTCGCCCGGGAACTGTCTGCCCGACAGAACGTACACGTATTGCCGGGCCGATATCTGTCGCGCACGGTAAACGGCCACAACCCGGGTGAAAACCGCGTGCGCATGGCGCTGGTAGCTCCCCCCCTGGAGGAATGCGTTGAGGCCGCGAAACGTATCGTTGAGTTCGTAAAAGGTTTTAAACAATGAAGTTATATGGCATCCGCAACTGCGACACCGTCAAAAAGGCCCGGAAGTGGCTGGATGAACACGGCGTGGACTATGAGTTCCATGATTTCAAGAAAGACGGCCTGAGCAGCGAGAAGCTCAGCCAGTGGGAGCAGGCCGTTGGCTGGGAAACGCTCCTGAACAAACGCGGGACCACCTGGCGAAAACTTCCCGACGAGGTTCGTGATACCATTAGCGCCCAAAGTGCCCACCAGATCATGCTGGACAACCCCCCCTCCATCATCAAGCGCCCTGTCGTCGAGCGCGGAGACGGCGTAAATGTGGGGGGGTTCAACGCAGACGACTGGTCTGCGTGGCTGGGCTGAATTTTTCTGACTATTTAATGACAACAGGAGCAACCACCAGATGAGTTTTGCATTCGGTATCGGAATCGGCACCCAGAACAACCAGGGCGAATGGCTGGAGGTGTACTACCAGCAGCCGATCATGACACCCGACAGAGACCTGATCGACGTGGTTGAGTCTGCGCTGGACTATAAAGGTGGCAACCAGGCCATCAGCGTGAAAGCAGAACAACTGGCACAGTTTGCCAACGCCCTTCGCCAACTGGGCCGGACAGACCAGGCCAAACTGGCCGAGAAAGCGGCTGAGAGCAAGCGCCCCCCCGTAGTAGTCACCGTACTGGCAACGGACGATACCGCTTCCAGCACGCCGGAGGTGTACCTGAAACTGCACCTGATTTCACACCGCCTGGCCAAGCCCCCCCACAGCCTGAAGCTGGACGGCATTTTTGGTCTGCTGCCCAACCTGGCCTGGACTAACGAAGGCGCCATTGACCTGAATGAACTGCCGGAGCGGCAACTGCAGGCACGCCTGGAAGGCCGCATTCTGGAAGTGAAGTCGGTCGACAAATTCCCGCAGATGACCGATTACGTGGTGCCCAAGGGTGTACGTATTGCCGACACCGCCCGGGTACGTCTGGGTGCCTACGTAGGCGAAGGCACCACCGTCATGCATGAAGGCTTTATCAACTTCAACGCTGGTACCGAAGGCACCAGCATGATCGAAGGGCGCATCTCCGCCGGCGTGATGATCGGGAAAGGCTCCGACCTGGGCGGCGGCTGTTCCACCATGGGCACGCTTTCCGGCGGCGGCAACATCATTATTTCCGTGGGCGAGAACTGCCTGCTGGGCGCCAATGCCGGCATCGGCATCCCTCTGGGCGATCGCTGCACTGTTGAAGCTGGCCTGTACATCACCTCAGGCACCAAGGTGGCCCTGCTGGATGACCACAACAAACTGGTGGAAGTGGTAAAAGCCCGCGATCTGGCCAGCAAAAACGACCTGCTGTTCCGTCGCAACAGCCAGACCGGTGCGGTTGAGTGCAAAACCAACAAGACTGCCATTGAACTGAACGAAGAACTGCACGCCAACAACTAAGGCTGCAGCCCGCCACAGAACCCACCAACACCGGGGGGGGTTCTGTGGTGTTATTCCCTCTACTCTTTTCTTATCGAACAGGTTTCCCTATGTCGCTCTCCCCCCCCACCCTGGAACTTGCCAAGGACCTTATCCGCCGCCAATCCGTAACGCCGGACGACGCGGGCTGCCAGGAACTCATGATGTCACGCCTGGCGCCGCTGGGTTTCAGTGGGGGGGAAAACCTGCGCTTTGGCGAAACCGACAACCTGTGGGCAAGAAAGGGCAACAATGGGCCTGTTCTGGCATTTGCCGGCCACACCGACGTGGTACCCACCGGCCCCCCCGAGAAAAACTGGGCTCACCCGCCGTTTGACCCGATCATCAAGGACGGCTACCTGCACGGTCGGGGGGGCGCTGCGGACATGAAGGGAAGCCTGGCGGCCTTCATCACCGCCTGTGAACGATTTGTGGCCAACCACCCGAATCATCGGGGGGGCTCGATTGCCCTGCTGATCACCAGCGATGAGGAAGGCCCGGCCCAGGATGGCACCGTAAAAGTGGTGGAAACCCTCGAAGCCCGCAATGAGAAAATGGACTGGTGCCTGATTGGCGAACCGTCCAGCACCCACCAGGTAGGGGGGGATGTCATCAAGAATGGCCGGCGCGGCTCCCTTCACGGATACCTCACCGTTCACGGCGTTCAGGGCCACGTGGCTACCCGCATCTGGCCGAGAATGCCGTCCACAACGTTGCACCGGCACTGGACGCGTTGGCCAAGGAATTCTGGGACAACGGCAACGACTTCTTCCCGCCTACCACCTTCCAGATAACTCGTGTCGAGGCCGGCGTCGGCAGCAATATTGTGCCCGGGGGGGAGTGCCTGGTGCACTTCAACTTCCGTTACTGCACCGAGAACACCGCGGAAAGCCTGGAAGAGAGAGTGGTCGCTATCCTGGACCGGCACAACCTGAAATACGATCTGCAATGGCACCTCAGTGGCCGGCCATTCCTGACCGACAAAGGCGCGCTGGTATCGGCCGCACAGAATGCCATTCGAACCGTGACTGGCCGTGAGACAGAACTGTCTACGTCCGGCGGCACCTCAGACGGTCGCTTCATTGCGCCCACCGGTGCCAGGTGGTCGAACTTGGCCCGATCAACGCCACCATTCACAAGGTGGACGAGTGTGTGAAGGCTGAGGACCTGGACACACTATCCGAGATCTACGAACAGATTCTGGTCGAGCTGCTGGCATAAAGAATCGAACCAGAGGCTCACAATGAGCCTCTGATCAATAATGCGGCGGGGGGGGTGTTTCCTCTTCTTCCCGCCGGATATTGGACGGCGAGATATCCTTGAGTTGCTTGTGCAGCATTTTCTTGGCGTCCCACAGTTCCCGAATGTCCATCTCCTGCTTGGCGACCTGATCACTCAACGTGTTGATCAGCTCATCCTGGAACGCAAGTCGCATTTCCAGTTCTGCCAGTCGTTCTTCCAGGGAGTTTTTGCTCATGAGGTTTGGTCAGCCCTTTCTGTAATCTGGTATCATGCCGCCTTTTACCGCCTGCGGCCGGGATAATCAGTTTTCCCGGGGGGGTTGGCGGCGTTCACCGGCCAGACATGCCATGTTACCCGATGTCCGGCTTTTTATCGTCAGTGTTAAACCATGGAGAATAACCAACCAATGCGTAATCCAGCCAAAGCGATCCTTGTTGCCATTCTGATCGCGATTCCGGCACCGTTTGTACTCGGCCTTCTGCTTACCACCACTCCGGAACCCCCCCTGAAAATCCTGGCGTTGGGTCAGGGCCTGGAAGCTCTGGGCAGCAGGGTGGCATAGCGGCCTATCTGTTCGCGTTTGTTGTCTTTGCCGTTGCCGCCTTTGTTGCGATTGCACTCGCCGGCAAGCAGCCTGCCGCCAGGAACTCAGCCGCGCGCAAGGCAGCACCTCGCAGTGCCCAGCCCAGCAATCAGTATGACGACGACGAAGACGATTTTGACGACAGCACTCCGGAAGGTAACGAGGAAGGCACCGTCAAGTGGTTCAACGTCAAGAAAGGCTTCGGCTTTATCGTTCGTGACAGTGGCGACGAGATCTTTGTGCACTTCCGCGCCATCCGTGGCCGTGGTCGCCGCGTGCTTCGCCAGGGCCAACTGGTGCGCTTCAACGTGGTTGAGGCAGACAAAGGCCTGCAGGCAGACAACGTGTCTATCCTGAGCGACTGAGACAGCTCCCGCACGCGCCAATAAAAAAAAGCAGCCTCTCGGGGGGGCTGCTTTTTTGTTTCAAGCCGAAAACCTTGTGGCTGTCAGTTCCAGACCACCAACTGCTCGCCGCGATGATCCAGCCGCCACCACTTATCGTCCTCCACCGGGTCCCCCCCTTCTTTCCAGTCTCCCGGGCTGCAGCGGATTTCAGTATCCATTGCCCGCCAGGCACTGCGGGCGCAATCCAGGTCGCTGTTCCAGGGCAGCTCATCGCCTTCCATCACCAGTGAAGTGAAACGCTTGCCGAAAGCGCCCGGATACAGCGTGATGCGCACCCGCGCGCCGCTATATCTGGCCATGCCCTTCACCACCGAACTGACGTCGGTATCGTCCAGCTGTAATTCGTCCAGTTGGCCTTCCAGCCAGATGGAGACCGCGGCCGGTTCAAGGTCACGAATGTAGATTTCCAGATCCTGCACCCAAGGATTCTCCCTGCAGTTGTTCGCAATGTCGCACATAGTGAACCGGCCCGGGCCTCGCTGCAACCCATCGCTCCAGTTCCTCGCGCAGATCGTCCACCAGCAATCGTCGCAGCGTGCCGGCCCGCTTGCGCTCGTGCCAGAGAACATCGGCCGCCGCCTGTTCAATCATCAGGACCTCCGCCTTCTGCTCCGGGAGATGGCAATCTTCTCCCCCCCGCGCCAGTGCAACCAGAGACTGCCGGTGCCACACCTCTTTTTCGCCTTCCAGTGCCGCTGCCGACACCGAGCCACGACTGGCAAACAAATCCAGCCGGGCGGCGGCTCGCCGTACCCACTGCAGCATGCCACCAGGAGTGCTGACACAGCTGCTTTGTCGGGAAGCCGCATATTCGAGAGCCGCCTGGGAAACCTGGATATTCCAACGCTTTTCGATTGCCGGTTGATGTGCGGTGAGTACCGCCCTCCGCTGACGGACGCTCACTGGAGGCAACTCCAGAACCTCAGGTTCACGGCCCAGCAACTGCCCCCCCAACCGAACGACACCGCTGGAATCCGTCATCGAATCACGACCAATCAGCAGGATTGGCCCAGACCAGCCGGAAACCAGATCCCGGATCAGCCCCCCCAGCGGCTCGGCTATCAACGTCAGCAAATCGGCGGGGGGGCTGACATTGTCCAATACCAGAGCAGGCCAATGCTCAGAGGACGAATCAGCTGACGGTAAAACCGGTTGATCGCAGGCCAGCACTTCGGACTCCCGGCGAGGATCAACCTGAACCCAGGCCAGGCCGGGAGTGCTCAGGAGCGAGTGCAGCCAGGCCGACTTGCCGGCCCCCCCCTTGGGCCCCCCCGAACCCAAATCAATGCTTCGGGATTGGCCGCCAGGGCAACCGCAACATCTTCCACCAGCGCGAGCCATGCTGGCTCCGCAATCGATACCGGCGCAACGAAACGGGCATCGGAAGTGGGCACAGGTACGTCATGTGCCGAGGGCCAGCAGGTCACAAGCTCGAGTACAGCCACATAGGCCTTATCCTGAAGCCGCTCACATTGGGACGTCAGGGCTTTCAGAAGCACCGGCCAATCGAGCCAGGGGGGGACCTCTGCCGACTCGCGGGCGGAGGCAATCCAATAGATCAACTGGGAGGACAGATCACCGTCTCCGACCACCTCGGTCACGATGGGCTGCTCACCCTGAATGGTGCGAACGAGTTCGTCCAGATCGATACTCTGGCGTTGCAAAAACGGGGGGGGAATCGCGGGGGGGATGGCATCGAGCAATGCCAGCAGAAAATCTTCGGCAGTAATCACAGAACCGCCCCCCCGGCGCCCAACATTTTCTCGGGCCATCAACAGCGCGGTCTGACACTCCGGAGACAGACATCCTTGCCAATCTTCCATCGGGGGGGCATCTCCTTCCTTGGCTTACGGGCATCGTCCTGATGCCACCTGAACAGCCCGGAATTCTAGAACCGTGTCACGAATGTGACAACGACCAACGCCCGTTTCTGTGAACCGAACAGCCCCCCCTACAATAGTCTTAGGCGCCCGCACCCGGCCACTGAGGCGGCATAACGAACACCCGACTGGCCTCTACCCAGCGATCGGATTCCGGCCGCCTGTGCAAAACGGCAAACATCTGGGGGGTATCCCGGCGCTCTCCACCCGATCAAGCGCCGCCCTCGCCAATGCTGTATCCGGCGCAGCCGATTGAGCCCAGGGGGCCGATCCAGTCCGGCTTGAACAGGGCACCCAGCCAGAGATATTCTCCTGCCGGGCCTGATCAAGCCTCATCCAGTGACCTTTCAGATGCTCCCTCGGCACCTGTGCCGGCGCTTCAGGCAGCGTTTGAGCAACCGGATAGAACAGATAGCCTGGCATGAAAATTCGTGGCGTTACCGTTTCGCAGACGCCAACACTGGCCAGCAAGCCTGGGTTTCCGGTCGCTGGCACAAGCGGCTTTGGTGATTCAGCAGGCGCTCAGTCTTCAGATCCAGCCGATCCCGGGCATTGGGTCCGTACCACCGGACCTGATTTGCCTCGGTTACGAAGCGAGATAGAACTTGATGGCAATTTCGTGGTGCTCCAGTTGGCCGGAGCAGCGGTTGCGAACCAGAAAATCCAGCTCACCCAGCGTTCGCCCCCCCTCGGCCTGAACCTGCTGATTCTGCAGTACAATGTCCCAACCCAACAGATCCCGCAGTAACACCTCATACAGGCGCTCGAAATAGTGGCCAAGCCGACGCTCCGGAGTTTCCGCCAACCGAACAGGCAAGGCTTCAGGATTCCGCTCCCACCGTTTCACCGTCTCCAGGAATTCCGGGGGGGGCAGGTGGGCGGCAGGATCGAAACTGAGCTCATGTTTTAACAACTGAGGCGACAGACACAGCCAAGCGAGGTGCCGGACCGCCGGCACCTCGAACGCCAGCAACGTCTCGGTAATCTCGTTTTTAGTCATAGCCGAAGAATACCGTAAACTGTGGGGGGGTACACAATTCAGAACCTGGCCAGCCAAGGAGAACCTTATGCAATACCTGCACACCATGATCCGGGTGAGCAACCTGGACGACACGCTGCACTTCTTCTGCGATTTGCTGGGTATGGTAGAAATCAGCCGTAAGAGCAACGAAAAAGGCCGCTTCACCCTGGTGTTCCTCGCCGCCCCCCCGGACGATGAAGCGCGGGCCCGAGAAGACAAGGCGCCCATGATCGAACTGACCTACAACTGGGACCCAGAGGAATACACTGGCGGCCGCAACTTCGGCCATCTGCCTACCGCGTGGACGATATCTACGCCCTGTGCGAGAAACTCCAGGCCAACGGCGTCACCATCAATCGCCCACCCCCCCGGGATGGCCATATGGCGTTCATCAAGACGCCGGACGGGATTTCCATTGAGTTGCTGCAGAAAGGCGATGCGCTGCCGGCTCGGGAGCCTTGGGCGAGTATGGAGAATGTGGGGGGGAGTTGGTAAACTGACTTCGATTCTGTAATGGCGCCGGTTTTCGGTCCAGCATTACAGAATCGAGCGTGTTATCAAATCGGCCATGCATCGGCCGGACGTAGTTCTCGGTATTCCGCCATCGAGATCTTACCGAGTTGCGGCGTGAGCCGGCACTTGCGCTTATTCCAGGGATATTCCTCCTGCCGCTTCAGCCAGTCCTTGCCCTCCCCCCCTTCCTTCCAAGCTTCCAAATCCAGATCGCGCCAGAAGCGAGGGTTGCGGCCGGTGCGCCGGTCATGTTCAGCGGTGACAGGATCCAGGTGTCGGAATGGTTCCAGCGTGGTACATCTGGCAGGGGGGGCTGCGTCAACTGCAGAGGATTATCCCCCCATCCCATCACACTCAAGCAGCTACACAGCCCCCCCACCCTTTGACCTAGATGCCGGGCACGATGAACTCCAATAGTTCGATTTATGGATGGGCACAGTAACAGGCTCTGAGCCATTAATGGCGCTCAATTCAGATCGTATTCGTCCAAGTAAAGGAAGACTTCATCTAGCACCTTGAGAGCTTCCCTTACCTGGTTTGAAGGACTTATTGTGTAAATCACCAACTCCAGGTCATTGTCAAATTTCTTTACAGCTTCTTCAAAATTTTCCAACTCCGAAGCTAGGAGTAACTGCGAAAGCTGCCTTTGAAGGCTATCAACTCCTATTGCGCCAGATTCGACTGAATCCCTTAGCTCGACTAATCGCTCTCGAATATCCATCATAATTAATAGTTAGTGCGTAATTATTGTTACGACCGCTCCCTGTTGATTCGTTATGACTTGGAGCGAACCTGATAAATATGACAAGTTACCATTCTGCTGTTGGACTGCTTTGGCAGAAGATATCGCATCCTCAACGTACTGAGGTGCTACACCGCGGCCATAGTCGCCATGCGTTCCGGCTAAATATATCTCGGGCAAGCCTCCGGTCCCGCCACGAGATGAGTGCCGACGTCGCCCAGGCTGCATTCTATTAACTGCATGTTCACTATAAAGGCGATTTCCAACCTGCGCATAATCTTGACCATTGACATTTACTTTGTCGTAATCATTCCATGAACCCCCCCAAGGAATCTTACCTCCGCTCAATCCAACCGGTTCGCTTTCTGGAGTCTTGGGTTCCCCCCCACCAAAAGGACCAGAGTCACCACCAATCCCCCCCTCCGGACTACCAGCTGAGTCTGGATCGTTTTTCTGGCGCGAAGCAACCCCCCCAACGGATCCACCCACCCCCCCGTCGGATTAGGCACATACTGATAATTATTCAACCCACCCGCAAGGCCAATCGGATCCGGCGTAATGAATCGACCGGTATTCGGGTTGTAGTATCGATGCCGGTTGTAATGCAGGCCGGTTTCCGGATCGTGGTACTGGCCCTGGAAACGGAGCGGGTTATCGATTTCTGCGACTTGCTGCTGAACCACATTCCCGTAGGCGCGGTAGGTCACCGACCACACGAGTTTGCCCTGCTGGTTGGTCAGCTCCTGGGGGGGCGTTCCCAAATGGTCCAGGTGGTAATAATAGACTTCGGCTTGTTCCGGGCCGTGGCCATCTACCAGCGCCAGGGGGGGTTTGAAGCTGTCAGGTTCGTACAGGTAGGTGCGGTACTGATCCCCCCCGGTTTCTTCGGCAATCAGGCGATCGCCCTGCCAGAGAAATTCAGTTCGCGTCAGGCCGTTGGTTTTGGCGATACGGCGGCCGAAGGCGTCGTATTCGTAGCGCCAGGTGCTGCCATCCGGTGTGGTGACGCTCGTGAGTCGGTGCTCGCAGTCGTAGGTATAACGGGTGACCAGTTTCTGGCCTTTGCCTCGACGTTCCTCAATCAGGTTGCCGAATTCGTCGTATTCGTAGTGGCTGTCACCGTGCATGGTAAGCCGGTTACCGCGCACATTGGCAGATTGACCGCTTGAAGCCCCCCCCAGGTTTTGCTCCAGGAGGTTGCCGGCCGGGTCGTGGATGAGTTGCTCATAGAGATCACCCCCCCGCACGCCAATCAAACGATCCATCGGGTCGTAGACATATTGTCTGAGCCCTTTGCGGCTGTCCTGGATGCTCTTGAGGTTGCCGTTGGGATCATACTGGTAGTCGCGCTGGGCGCTGATGTCTTTGAGGCGGCCCTGATGAATCCGGTGCTGGGTCAGGCGCCTTCGTCGTCATAGACATAGGCACTGAGCAGATCACCCTGTTGCCGTTCGATTTCCTCGCCGGTGGAAGCCATTCTGTGGCGGGTCAGCGGTTGGCCATTCAGGTCGATGCCTGACAACAACCCGGCTGCGTCCCGATGGTAAGCCAGCGCCTGGCCGTCCGGCAGCACCAATTCGTTCAGGCGATCAAATTCATCATAACGGTAACGGAGGCTGGCCCAGCCCTGATGCTCGGTTTTCAACAAACCGAATTCGTCGTACTCGAAAGCCAACGGCCAGTGGCCATCATCAACCCCCAATGAGCTTGCCGTCCGCGTTATAGCCGTACTGAATCTCGCGGCCATCGGGTAGCGTCTTCTTCAGCAACTGACCGAGTTCATCCCGCTCATAGGTGGTGGTTTGCAGGACCTCACTGGAAGTGCCGTACTCAGCCTTCTCCGTCAGATGGCCATTCAGGTCATACTGGTAACCGGTGCGATGACCATCAAAAGCAGTCTCCTGTTTGACCAAACCGTTCGGGTAATAGTCGATGCGGTAGGCTTCACCCCCCCGCTCATTTTCAATGTGAGTCAGCAGGAACCGGTGGTGATCATAACGGTAGCGAAGCTGGCTGCCGTCCGGTTGATGCGACGAGTGAGCAGGTGAAGGTTGTTGTCATACTCGTAACGGGTTTCCCGCCCTTGTTCGTCCACAAAACGGGTGACCTTGTTATACGCATTGTACTGATAATGACGAGACCGGTTGCCTGAGAGGATTTCCTCTGTAACTCGTCCAAGGCCATCGTACCGGTATCGGGTAATAGCACCTCGAGCGTCCTTCTTGGCCAGAAGCTGGCCAAACTCATCGTAGCGGTATTGGTAGAACGCCCCCCCGGTGGGAGTAGTTTCCTCAATCAGCTGGCCCTGGCTGTTCCAACCCCCCCACTTGTGAGCGCGACCGTCCGGCAGATCAACCTGAGTGAGCTGGCCCTGAGGGCTGTATGTGTACCGGGTAATTCGTCCTTTTGGATCGGCTTCGCGGGCCAGGTCACCATGCCGGGTGTAATCAAACTTCCAGGTCTGGCCATTGCGATGAATTTCAGCAATGCGCCCCCCCTTTCGATAGGTAAACAAAATGGGCTGGCCGTCCGGGCCGGTTTTGCTCTGGAGTCGCCCACTCTTGTCGTACTGATATTCTGTCCGGGCCCCCCCCATGGGATCGATGGAGATTTTTAACCGCCCCCCCTGTTCGTCGAACTCACTCAGGTGTTTGGCGCCGTCCGGGTCTACTTTCTCCTGCAGTTGTGCGGTGCCATCGTAACGCCAGATTTCCCGGCTACCGTCGACATAGCTAACGGTGCAGGTATGGTTGTCATCATCCCACTCAAAGCGAGTATCGACCTGGGCACTATCTCCCCCCCACTGATGAACACAGCGGCCGGTTGGCAGATTTTCGTCCCACGCGAGATAGAAACTGTAACCGCCAGCAAGCTTCCGATGAGTAAGCATATGGTTTTCATAGCCATAACGCTCAATGCCGCCCTCAGCGTCCTCAGCGCCGATCAGGTCATCGCTGTCGTCGTAGGTGTAGCTGCGCTCAGTCCGCAGTGACTGCCACTGGTAGCCAGTATCGGTCAGCTCCCTGCGCAACAGGCGAACCGATGTGAGGCGGCTACCCTCGAAATCAAATGCCAGCGCATTGCCCGAGTCGTTACTCAGGCGCTCAAGCTGGCCGTGCAGGTTGTAGCCAACCTTGAGCGTATTGCCATATCGATCGGATATCCGAACAAGCTGGCCCGAGCTTCCCGACCGGAGAAAGTGATAGCGAAGCGATTTTTCACCCGCACAGACAACAACCTCGTCGCCGTCCCGCCAGGCCGCCATGCCTGCTCGGGAATTGATACCGACAGGTGCGCTCTCCAATTCCGGAAGGCGGGTGTTTTTGCCCTCGTGGTCATGCCAGGTGATGCCACCATCGTCGAAAGTCAGGGCGTGATTCAGGCTATGGCGCCAGCCATAGCCCATATCCAGACGCCGGTCGCTGCTACCGGATCGGTATACCCGTTTGAACTCGAATGGCAGAGCACCAACCAGGCGCGCGTCCGTCAGTTCCAGTACTTCCTCACCGGTGACGGTGCTGATGGGATCAGCGACGTTTTCGGTGGATTCGTTATCCTGGGTGGCACGCCCCCCCTGGTCGGTCTGTGAGGGTGAAGACTCGTCTCTTACCGGCGTTGAATCAGCCTCACTGGTTGCTCCGTGGTCACGCCCCCCCGATGTCTGAAGATTGGCGACCTGGTCGTTGTCGGCCATTTCCTGATACACAGCATTGCGGTTTCTGACATCCACCCCCCCCGGCTGGGTACGTGATGAGTCAAGACGGCCAGAGCCAGCCAACTGGATAGCCCTGTGGTTGGTTCCTATGTTCTCCATAAAATCCTGGAACTCTCGGGCAAACTGCCCCCCCAGAAACTCCCCCCCAAGGATGTTTTTACTGGCACGGGCACTGTCCGCGACATTCATGGCGCCCGCCACGGCTTTGCTGCCAATTCGAGCACCGTATTTGGCTGCGAGCCCGGCGCCACCGGTAATGATCAGGCCGACCACCACATCGAACAGAATCTGGCCAACAAGCTCCCCCCCGGAGACTTCAGCCACCTGGGTGGGAGACAGCAAACGGAAGTACTGTCTGACCGTGTACATCACCAGGAAAAGGAAAACCTCGTCATTGGCCACAAGGCACGCCTTGAGATAGGCGTCGTCGGCCTTTTTAAGGTTTTCCATCTGCTCACGCAGATCGTCTGGCAGATTGCTGAAATCGTGATCCAGCAACCCACAAATCACATCGTAGATTCGACGGATGTCGTCCAGAACAGCGGTGAATCCGTCCGCAATCCCCCCCTCCTGAAACCGGGCATAGACGGCCGCAGCCTGAACAGTTGAACTCATGCTCAGATAGCTTTCCCACTCCTGGCGAGCACCGTTATTCCAGGTGTTTTCAAGCAATGAACAACATCGCTCGATAAAGCTCTCGTACGTTTGGTACAGCGCATCCATGTCCGCACGGGAAACGTCCGGCGCCAGAACCACCCGATACTCTTTGCCCGGTGCAACGGGAACTTCCGCAATACCATTCACATCAGTGGTGCCGCTGTGAACGGTTTCCCAGTCATCGAAGATCCAGCCGGTGTTCTCCTGGATCTGAAACCGCGTGGAGGGAATCGGCGTCTTGCTTACGTTCTCATGGAAGTGAGCAATTTTGATTGTCCGCAACTCCTCACACGGGGGGGCTACGGTTGCCGAGACAACTTCCTCATCACCGACACTTTCCCGGCTGGCTTCACCATTCACCTCAAGGACCTGTTCATGCCCCCCCATGAAGATTGATGAAAACCAGCCTTCACGCCAATCCTCGTAAGTCTTGGCCAACGATTCCCGCAGCTCACGGGTGATCGCATTGATGTCGGGTAATCCATCAGACGCCTGTTGAGACTCCCGAAGAGCCGTCCTTGACTCGATCATTGATTCATCCTTTATCTACGAGAGCCCATTGACGCTTCTTGCATCAGGGCCTGGTGTATCAATTGAAGTTGTGATGGCTCCAGCTCGGTAGGCACATTATTCTGGCATAGCCGCCTCACATGGCGTTCGACTTTCCGGCGGGCAACCGGCTCTGGGTACCGGCTCAACGGAGATGGCTTGGTTTTAGCCAAGACGGCCATGGTATTGCCGACCAATTGATCCCAGCACAGGGCCGCTACCTTTTTCTGGGCCTCCGATGGCAGCGAGAACCAGGGAAACGACGGCACCGGGCTGGCTGCTTCGGGACCACCGGGGGGTGATAAATGGTTTCCCCCCCCGAGGCAGAACAATGGCCTCAATGGGCCCCCCCATCAGGTTCGCACGCCCGGCTTCATCAACACTGTGCAGAATCTGACCGAAGAACCGGGCAGCCCAGTAGCGGAAGAACACTTCATGCCCATCCGCCAGCGTTATCTTAGTGAGACTTCGGATATGTCCGAATACATCATCAAACGGAGCCCGGCTTATGAGCCCCCCCCAACCCCCCCAATCTTGGCTGTGGGACTCTTCAATCCAATCTATAAATGCGCTGGTTGTATTGATTTGGGCAAGAAATGGCATCACGTCATGCCACCCGGCATAAGATGTTCCCATGAACAACGGCAACGCCGTAAGCCCATCGGTGCGAAAGAAATTCTGAACCGGCTTCGACTCGCTGGTGCCACTGAGGACAACGTAAGCGCTTCCTGTCTCACCAGGCTGTCGCGCAAGAGCATCCAGTGCTGCCTGGAAACCATTGGCCTCAGACATTGCACACGCCATCCTGGCAGGCGACGCACTCTTCACAGAACGGCGCATCCGTCATCAGGTTCTGATACTGGGCTCTGGTCAGTGGCACTTCTGCCAGTTCAACAGGATCAATCACCTTGGCAGGCTCTGCTTCCAGCACCTGAGGAACCCCCCCTGGCATTACCGCTCCCTGCCCCCCCGAACCACTGCCCGGACTGCCCCCCCCGGAATTAATCTTGATCCCCCCCGGCCCACTCAAGGTCACGCCGCTGGGGGGGTCCAGCTTGATAAAACTTCCACCCCCCCCGGAAATTGTCAGCTCTGCCCCCCCGGCATCCAGCACCACTTTGGCACCGGCCTTGTGATGCACTTCGGTGCCGGCTTCCGAGGCCATGGTGCGGGCGGTTTTCTGATGGTAGGTGCCGCCCACGGTCTGGCTGCAGTCTGCGCCAACGGACAGCCGGTTTTCGCCGTCAGTGGTGCAATGGTCCGCCGCTTTGATGTGGCTGAACTGGTGGTTCTCCACCGTCAGGTGGCTGTCGTTCTTGATAACTTCGGTGCGGTTGTTTTCCGTCAGCAGGTCCAGGTCTTTCTGGGCGTGCACGTAGATCTGCTCTTCGTCCGCTTCGTCTTCAAAGCGTAGCTCGTTGCTGCCCTCA
>JDSH01000166.1_pt1 | contig 20805 bp, 30 predicted proteins | sample 199451 | NCBI WGS metagenome assembly JDSH01 (sample SAMN02584198, study PRJNA231836) | bioreactor metagenome | isolation source: continuous culture bioreactor electron acceptor NO2- transfer2 day 38 after... | place: Germany: Bremen | reverse complement strand
ACGCAGATCGATATTCCTTCTTGCCTACAAGCATTCCTACCTGCACCCACGCCCATACCGAACGTTTGCCATCACATCCAAGCTGAATCAACATCTGAGAATATCTTTTCTTCGCTGTAAACCTTGGCTACTTCAATTCCGTTCTTTGTCTTATATTCAATCTGCATAGCTACTCACCTTTTCCTTGAAGAAACTTAACCATGACATAGGCAACCCCCCCTCTCTCTTCAGCGACAAGAAATCCCAGGCTTTGGTAAAGCTTGTATGCCCTACTCTTTTTCTGCACAGAGAGAGATACCTTCTCGAATCCTGCATTACCTAAAACCTCGCACATCTCCTCAAGGAGCTGTCTTCCGAGACCCTTGTGGCGATAAGCAGAATCTATGGAAATACAGAGCTCAGGTGTCTTGCTGTTAAAGTAACCGTACCCAGGTCCTGGGAATCAAACAACCGTACCCAAACAGCACCAACCACCTTATCCTGGACTTCTGCTACCAATGCGTAATCTCCATCCCTACCGAAATCCTGGATATAGTGGCTTAGTGATGGATCTTCCAGAACCGATAGTGGGGGGGGACGCTTCACCTTCGGCCACATAGATAGCTTCATATAAGAAATGCCTAAGCAGAGCATACTCTCTTTTCCATAGCGGACGAATGGCAAGTACATTCTTCAGCGAAGCTATTACCTGTAAGTTTGCACTATGGGGGGGATGCATATCCACCCCCCCTTGGATGACCTGTACCTGATAGAATCCGTTTTGAACCAAGTACTGTAGGTCCCTTTTCAAGGTGCGCTCCTGCTTACTGAGATAGATAATTCGCTCTGGTCTAATGGTAATAACGGACTCTAAAAGAGAACGTTCACAGCCCTCTTCTGATGGAGAGAGGAAGAGAATGTCACAGGACTGTCCCCCCCGTTTTGCAAGTTGCCGTAGATGTTTCTCGTTATTTCCCACAAAACGCTCTACATGCTCAAGACCATTGAGAGATGCCTCATCACAATAGGGGGGGGTATGTTCCTGAAGCAAATAACTCTGGCTTGCTCCCTCTCTCATAGAGAGCAGGGTGAGCACGCCATGGGTGGTGCAGCAGTCAATTATGACATCTCCATTCTGTACCTGGGCAAGTCCCATTACCTTCGTATAAAGCACCTCAGCCTGAGAGAGGGAGGCGGGAAAGTCGGAGGAAGAGGGAAGGGAAAATTTCAGAGAGCAGAGAGTATCCTCGATTGCTGGACGACCCCCCCAGAATGTATTGGGTTTACTCTCCCCCCCATCGGTCAGCACTATCCCAAATATCTCAGCATGTTCCCGTCTCAATGCATAGAGGAAAGAGGAAAAAGTGGAATCTATCCGCTCAGGAAGGGTAAAGCTCAGGAGCACCTGCTCCAGATTGCTCCTGATACGCAGTGTCAACTTTGTTGCCGGGAAGGCTGTATCGATACCATGGGTGGTAGCGAGACGATTGATGGTCTTTAGTATTCTTTCTGCCAAGGGATGCCTAAGCATGCATACTTTTAAGGCAAGGAATTGATTCTGTCTTGTACTTACCACTCCTGATGCAAACTTTCCACGCCAGTCCAGTCCAAATTGGACTTCCACATAGTACAGGAACCCTTCCATCTCCTTCATTCCAATCACAGGCTCCACACAAGAGGTAAGCTCTGCAAACTGGGCATGCAAATACCCACTCTGCAACTCCAGTTGCTTGAAATAGGGGGGGTGTTCCATGAGTGGGCAGTGACCGCAAACACGAAGTGCGGGGGGGCATTTTGCATAGGTTTCCATACTCCCTACGGTGCGGGTAAAAACGATGTTTGTCAATTGTGTTTGTCCAATCTCTTTGGTATGCTTATACGTATGAAATACGTACGATTCAAACACCAAGAAGAGGTCTCCTATGGCCTCCTTAGAGATACCACTATTCAGGTGCTCAAGGGTTCACCCTTCACGAGCTACACCGAAACCAGTGAGAAGCTTTCCTTACAAGAGGTCGAGTTGCTCACTCCTTGTGATTATTCAAAAGCTATCTGCATTGGCTTGAACTATAGTGACCATGCCAAGGAATTTCAACTTCCCATCCCAACCGAACCGGTAGTATTCATGAAACCATCTACGGCCGCTCTCGCCCCCCCGAACAAGGAAATCATTTATCCAGAGATGAGCAACCGCCTTGACTATGAGGCAGAACTTGCCGTGGTAATCGGAAAGAAAGCCCGATTTGTACCAGAAACAGATGCATCATCCTACATACTTGGGTACACCTGCGCCAACGATATTACTGCACGGGACCTACAACCGAAACAGGGGGGGCAGTGGACCATTGCAAAGAGTTTTGACACCTTCTGTCCCTTCGGACCATTCATCAGTGATGAGGTCGATCCAGCCAACCTAGACATTGAGAGCAGGGTCAATGGAAGGACAATGCAGAAATCCAATAGCAGCAACCTGATTTTCTCAGTTCCTTTCCTGGTAAGCTACCTCTCCCAGATCATGACCTTGCTCCCAGGAGACATCATCCTCACTGGTACCCCCCCGGGGGGGGATTAGTGGGATGCACAAGGGAGATACGGTGGAGATCCTGATCGAAGGACTGGGAGTGCTTCGCAACACCATAGCCTAAAGAGAGAACCGAGGTTTTTATTCCCTCGGCTCCTTTTTCTTTTCGTGTTACCTGCAATACTAAACAACCTATCAATAGTAGTACGTTATCTGGACACCCGTACCATCGAAGTAGAGTAGATCACCTTGAGGGTAGTGCCATGTTGCCTTGAGCCGAGTGGGAACTCGCATACCATCCTGGATTACATACTCACCGCACTCGGCGCTCCAGGGAACCTGTTCAAGAGACCCGTCCATAGAGGCCGCCATTCTATCCTCGGTAGAGAAAACCAGCATCTCACCTGTTTCAGAGAAGGTAAAAATGCCCGATACCTCCATTCCGTAGGCTTTCATCGTTGCCTTTGCATGGGTTTCATCAATAGCCTCCCACGATACCATGTCACTGAGTGCAACAGTGGGAAGGAAGAAAGCCTCTGCAAGATAGGTCACCAAACAGGCTTTATCCATATGACCGCCCCCCCTCTGGTTGAACAGCCTGATTCGTTTTGCAAGATACCCCCCCTCCATGGAACCTCTTCCACCGGAGAAGGAATCCAATCCCTGGAAAGGAAGTCCATAGATATGGGAATTAATATACGCAAACCTCAGAGGCTCACTTGCATCATTGATCTGTGTATAATCGATTGAGATGGCAGGCTTATCCCTTCCAAGGGAAAAGGGCACATCAGAGAAGACAGCCTTGAGTCCACTCATCTTTTGCTTTCCAATAAATCCACCCTCAGTATAAAACCGCTGGACAGGAAGGGGGGGATACCCTTCCAATTCCTCGAGGGTGAACACCTCTTCCTTTGATTCCAGGTTTTGTACGAACTCCTGCTCAATACCAGCAAAACGCTTCTGCAGTACAGAAGGCGGTAGCAATAGCACCAATAAAACCACCACAATTATCGCAACAATGCTCAAGACCACCTTACTCCTCCTTCCCATACGTATCCTCCATACGTCCTAAATTCTTCATCCATTGGGTAATGCTCCTGTGTACTACCGCAAGCATCTCAGTATCAAAATCGGCAAAGAAGGCGTCAACAAATGCACGTTCATCCCCCCCTTGTCGTGTCTTCAGATGGGAAAGACAGGCCTGTGTCGGCGCCACCTCCACTGTTCTCTTGTCCAACTCTGATCTCGTAAGCTCAAGAAACCCACGCTTTTCGAGTATTGCAGCCATCTTTTTCACATTCTGGCGGCTACTCCCAGTCTTTTTTGAGAGTTCAGTCAGCGAACACTTCTGGTTCTCGCAGGAGAATAATACTGCCAACAACAACCACTGCTTAGTGGAAACCTGCTCATCGATGGAATCCCCCCCCAACACCTGTAACCGATTAGCAACAAGAAAGAGTGAGCCGAATACATTTGCCTTTATCTCATCATCACTCATCTTCAACTCCTATTAGGTAACTGGTTACGCATTATAGGTAACTGGTTACGTTTATGCAAGAGGGTTATGGAGATGATTAGTTTAATTCTTGCTGAATATCTGTATCGATGTAACAAATCTGTCTTTCTTCACTGAAAGAAAGGAATAATCAACTCCTGTATAATGATCCACGCTCCATTCAGCCCAACGAATGCGTAGACAAGTTTCTTGAAAATCTCAGTCTTCACACGCTTGAAGGCAATCAAGCCAAGTACAGTCCCCCCAATCCAACACCCAACCAACCAACAATAAGTAGTCCTATATGACTCAACTCAAATGCACCCTTCAGAATACGTGTGGTCAGATTCGTAATATTATTGAAGGTAAAATAGGCCTGGACTGTAGCCAGATAGGCAAGTTTTTCATTGATGGCAGGAAGCAGATATAACGCAGCGGGAGGTCCCCCCCAATACCAAACAAGCCATTTCCCACCCCCAGAAATTGCACCCATGGCCATCCCTGTCTTGCGTGTTGGTTGTACATGAAAACTGTTCGAGAACCGAAAGAAATACAATGAGAGCAACAGGAGTACAAATCCCAACATCGCTTTCAGATACTGTGTTTCAAAAGAAAAGGAAACAAGTGTGAAGGCTATACCCAAAACCAATGTTGGTATGAGAAGGGGGGGAATCATTATCTTCCACTGGATATATTTGTAGTAACGTATTGCAAGGTATGTTGTATTCAGGATTGCGATTGCTTGGCAAATTGCAATAGCCGTTCCGTAGGGAAGTACCATAGGAAGAAAGATCATTGCAAACACAGCGAACCCAAACCCGATACTGGTCTGCAGGAAGGTTGCAGCAATAGCTACAAGAAACACGAGAAGATACTGCATTTGCTCACTCCCTGTATGGCTGAAATTGAGACATGTCATCGAATATGGAAAATGCTGGAGAGGGAACAACAAATCGAATTGGATTTTCTCGCAGTTCCTTTGCTACGTGTTGCTGAAAAATACCAAAGCTTGCATCATCTGCCTCGGCAGGCTTCCGTCCATACGCAAGCCCTATATGAAACGTATAGGAGCCTTGGTTTGGAAACTTAATCCCCCCCAACACCTGAGAACATGCATCCCGATAGGCTGATAGGGCTTGTTTCTCTTGTTTTGAACAAGGTTCCACCTGAATACTCACAGCCCCCCCATCAATACGGAGCCCGACACACTGCATGGAGACTGATAGGAAATCCGGAATACCGAGAAACTTCTTGTGCAAGAGTTCTGTCACCGTTTCAAGAGAAGCATCTAATGGGGGGGCCAATGAGGTCCAGTGCTTAGGCTCCTTACCGGGTCACAAACCCCCCCCTCAAAAACCGTCATATGAAAGCTGCCCGGAGGGAGGGGGGGAATCAAGTACTGACTTCGTCCTCCAGCAAGCAGTGTATTCTGTAATTGCACAAGTTCCGTGTGTATCGGCTGGCCCGCCAACGATGAGATAATGGTATTTCCGGCAAAAGGTCGAAATGTTCCATCAGCATTGAACTTGCTTCCGATACAAGACCCAAAATTCTTAGTTATCATAGAGACCTCGAAATTGGATGGGAAGAAAAATAGGACATGTCATCAAAGAACGTTAGGGATGGCTCTGGCACAACAAAGGAAAAGGGAACGGCTTTACTCATCTGGTCAAACGAAGTTTTATACTGCTCAAGAAACTCCATTTGGGGGGGTGTATTTGGCATTTTAATCCCATACGCAAGGCTGATATGAAAAGCGTACGAATCATGTCCCGGAAATCGAAGTCCCAAAGCTTCACCAACCAAATCCCTCCAGTCACGTATCAGCTTTTCATCCTGTTCTGTAGATGGGACCAAACCAATGCATATTCCATTATCTACCCTAAGATGGTCAACAGTCATACGAACCTCACCAAGAAGAGGTAGTGTATCCCACGTTTCCAAAAAAAAAGCATCTACTTGAGTAATATCTGAGTCAATCGGTAGTTTTTGCGTCCAGAACCTTGGCTTTCGTACATGGTCACACACCCCCCCTTCGATTGCGGTCATATGCAAACTCTCATCAGGTAGTGGAGCAAGACAAGAAGCTATTACGCTTGTCGTCAATTCCTCTCGAATAGACCTTGAGCGATTCGAAAATCTCTGATGCATGGTCAAGAAGACATACAATTGTATTTCCAGGAAACCTACGAAACGTACCATCAGCATTGAATTTTTCCCACTGATGATCCAAATGATACATCTAACACGATAAACTCCTATTTAACTGCGCTATCCACAGTACCCTTAATGAAATATTTCTGAAGAAAGAGATAGAGAAGGACAACGGGCAATACAGCCAAGACTGCTGCAGCTGCAGCAGCAGGCAGGTTGGTCATTCCCTCAGAGAAGAAGGAAGACATAGCCAAGGTGATTGTCCTAAGTTTTGGTTTCTGTAGAATGTAGAGCTGAAAACTATAGTCATTCCATATGGAGACTCCAGTGAGAATAATCACAGAAGATACTACCGGCATCATATTAGGCAGTATGATACGGGGGGGAAAAATTGCAAACTGGGAACAACCATCCAACAATGCTGCCTCGTCCAATTCCTTCGGAATGGTCGATATAAAGTTCGAGAACATGAATACTGACATAGGCAACCCGTAGGTAGTGGATAAGATAATGATTCCCCCCCAAAACGTATTTATTCCACCAAGAGAGACCATCAACCGATAAATTGGCACCAAGACAGATAACGGAGGGACCATCATGACCCCCCCGACAAATGCAGAAAGAATAAACTTATTGAGTTTTGACCGATGACGAGCCAAGGGGGGGTAAGAGGCAATCGATCCAAACAATACAATCAGGACAACAGCGAATACGGTAACGATAAGCGTATTGACAATGGCTGTCCCAATATTCCCCCCCTTGGTAAGCGCAACGAAGTAGGATTCTATCTTCGGAGATGAGGGAAACAACCAGTGACTTGACCTATCTCCCGTACCTTAAACGAGAGAGAGATAATGATATAAAACGGAGCAAAGAAAAAAAACACTGGTAACTACAGCGATACAATTCTTGATCCAATTATGACGTGCCTGTAAATTATTCTTTGCCTTAGCCATTGTATTGTTGATCCTTATGGTCGAGATATCGTCGAAGAAGAATACTTACCAGCATAATAAAGATAAAGCTGAAAATACCGATAGCGGCAGAGAACCCTGCCCGTTGGTTGGCAAAGTACATGGTGTTTATCAAGGAAGACAACGAGTGACTTGCATATCCAGGTCCTCCATCAGTCATTGCTATAACCAAGCCAAACATTTTTAACCCTCCAATGATATTTAACACGAGACTGGTCGTAAATGCAGGAAGAAGCAGTGGAATGGTAATATGACGAAAAGACTGCCACCCTGAGGCACCATCAATAGATGCAGCTTCATGGTACATGTTTGGAACTGACTCCAATCCAGCAATGAAAATTATCATTGTTTTCCCACAATACGCTATGGAGTTGATTAGCATGATAATAAGCACAGCCCTACTACCCTTGCTCATCCAATCAACTGGAGCTACCCCCCCGAACAGTTGAATAATATCGTTGAGTGCGCCCCCCCGTTCGTAGGTAACAATAAAATACCAGATATAGCCTATGACCAACTGGGCTACCATGGCTGGAATATAGACAATAGTCCTAGTTACGTTTCTCAAGAAGAATTTATCAACCAACAACATGGCAAGACCCAATCCAAGTACGGTCTGCACCAAGGTAGAACCAAATCCATAGACCAACGTATTACGAAAAGCTATCCACACCGATTCAGTACTAAAAACATCTAGGTAGTTCTGGAGTCCTACATAGGAATATGATTGTGAATACCCATTCCAGTTTGTAAATGAAATGTTCAGTCCCGAAATAATTGGGAATACCACAAATACTGAAAACAAAACGACAGCCGGAAGCGTAAGCAAGGTCAAGGCTCTAGGATCTGCGTATAAAAAGCGAGAAAAACGTTTCATAGTAGCTTCTGCCATCTTCTTACCCCCCCTTATAAGGGGGGGATGCCTGCACCTCATGGTACAGACATCCTCAATCATTCTTATTGCTGTTGAGAGAGTAGTGAGTGATAACTTTCGGCCATTAGGTCACAAGCCTGGTCAACCGTAATTTCACCTGCTGTAAGTGCTCCACCAGTGCTACGCATCGTAGCCCACATACCGGAAGGAAGCCACTCGCGATCAAAATATGGGAATGTCCGCAGGTTTTGGTACTGCTTGAAGTCACTGGATAGCCTAAGGTCAACATCTACGTCAACAAAGCCGGTAGGCATGCTTGTAGTCTCGCAGACATATTTAATATTTTCTGGCCTGGACATGAACTCCAGGAAAGCAATCGCAATTTCCTTATTCTCGTATCTTTCCAGATACCATAACTCTCTCGTTCACCACCGATCATGATTGGATCGTCTTCTTCATGATATACGGGAACAGGCATCATGGAGAGATTCGCATTAGGGTTGATATCCCAAGCAGAGGCAATCTGTGCTTGGTTTTGGAACACATACATTGTTTCACCGTAGGCAAGCTTTTCTCCACGATATATAGGATCAGCAGTATTGGCATCCACATTCAGATATCCACGATCGGAGAGCGTTTTTAAAAATCTTGCAACACGACTCCAGTTCTTCCAATCAAACGTTCCATCGTACAAGGACTGAGAGAAGTCTTCCTCTTCATAGGTGGTAAGGAAGGTAGGAGCTGCAACATCCATGAGGTTTGCCTGACTTCTTGTATCCTTTCCTGCGATGTATACAGGAACAACACCAAGTGCCTTCACATCCTCACAGCTCTGCAAGAATTCATCCCATGTGCGGGGGGGGACTCTGTCCCATCCTGCTTCCTTAAGAATATCCTTGTTGTAGATAATGCCACTCAATCTGTGGTCACCGGCATGGTAACAATGTCACCTTCCGGGGGGGTGGAGATGACATTCAAGATTGATTCCGTGAAGCGCTCTGCAAATGAAAGTTCATTCAAAGGCATAAGATACTCGGAATATCGCTTTACACCCCCCCAACCGTGGGTTGCAAATACATCAGGAAGGTCATTTGCCGCCATTTTAGCTTTCATGAGGTTCTCGTAGTCCTTTGTATAGGATACATACTCTACTTCCACCCCCCCAGGATTCGCTTCCATGAATCGGTTGACGATTTCATCAACGGCACTGAAGGTAGGGTCTTCAGTGTTGGTAGCCACAGAAAGAGTACCGCGCAATCCGGTTTCATTGGAAGTACTTTCTTCCTTTTTTCCTGAAGCAAATACAGGAAAAACCAGAAGCAGGCTCAGTACAAGAGCCATGATCATGTTTCTTTTCATTTCAATCTCCTTGCAACCCATCCTACCCTCTAGAAGGGATGACAGAAATAATGATTTCTTTACATCCGATAACACTTTTTTTGAGATATTCATCTTTTCACTTTGACAAAGGAAATAGCCTATGGTAGCTTGGCGTAGCATGAAAAGATATAGCAGGGACAAACTCGCTGCCAAGCTGATAAGATACTTTATTTCCAGTACATTTATCCCTTTTCTTCTCATCGTAACCATCAGCGCCAGCTTGATGGACTATCACTACAAACAAGACATACTTCTTGTTACAGATGGCTATCTAGAAAGCTTGGCTACTAATGTATCGCTCTACATCAAGGACTTACAGCAGGTAGCACTGCTTCCCTACTTCAGCAATGAGGTAATGACGCAAATACAGAGACTATCCAAAGAAGACTCAATCAGTTTTTCAGAGCAAGCAAGACTTGAATCGGCTTTGGACTCCCTCCTGAGCTCAGTTCGCTATACCCGAAACGATTTCTATAGTGCACTGATTGTAAAAGACCAAAATGTTCTGTATTCAAGTTCAAATTATATCAACTCTATCCCCCCCATTCCAGACTATGATTGGGCAAAGGAACCGTGTACCAAGAAGCAATGGAAGCCGAAGGAAAAGCTGTCTTCATGCCACCCCCCCATGTTCCAGATTACTATGATTTTACCGACCAGAAAGAACGTTTCTCATATATAGGAACCATTCGCAACCTACTCACAAGAGAACCCTATGCAGTAATAAAGATAGATGCGCTTACAAGCAGTTTTGATCGATTCTTGAAAAATATGGACTTCCATGCCCCCCCTTCATGCATCTACATCACTGACCAAGCTAATCGCTTGATCTATATAGCAGCATCAGAACCTTCCATGCTGAATCAATTAGATATTATAATGACTGGAGAGCATGAACAGAAGCTTACTCAGGAGACAAGAAGCTCTTCTCATATTGAAAAACCTATTAAGAATACTGATTATACATTACATATCATCCTCGATAGCTTTACGATTTGGTTTAAATCAGCAAGGATTTATTTCATTGGAATCATTCTTTATGTAATCGCTTTTCTCACTGCCCTATTCCTCAACAAGCGTTTCTCCCGAAGGATTACTGATCCAATAGCACAATTGAGAAGTGTATTGGCATCGGTAGAAAAAGGCGATTTTTCTGTTCGCTATCTTCCTGAACCTCAGTGGGAACTACAAGAGCTTGGACTAAGAGTCAACCAAATGATTGAGGAATTAAATAAGACCATACAAAGAACCTATGTGGCCCAACTTGCACAAAGAGAAGCAGAGAACAGGGCTCTGTTGTCACAGATACAACCACATTTCTTGTTCAATACAATTAACGGGTTGATTGCTCTTACCTATGATCAGGATATTTCCAAGCTGGAAACAGGACTCTTCGGGTTATCCGACATGTTGCACTATGTTCTTCGTAAGGAAGAAACGGTAACACTGAGGGAAGAGCTGAAGTTTATCGCTGACTATCTACTCCTCCAGCAGATCAGGCACTCTGAAAAGTTGCTCTACAAGATTACCGTAGACTCTGCCTCCGAACATATTGTGGTCCCTCGGTTGATTCTCCAACCATTTGTGGAGAATGCCATCATCCACGGGATTGAACCAAAAACAGAAGCAAGTCACATAGAAATTCGGGTATACATCGCGAATCAGGCAACAGTAATCTCTTTGCAGGACGATGGAGTTGGGTTTGATGAGTCAACTACTGATGTAATGAGCTCAGTGGGGGGGATTGCAAATTGCGTGCATAGGCTCTCATTGCTCTATCCTGATTCAAGCATAGACATCGCAAGTAGTATACACAGAGGATGCACTGTGGTAATCACAATCCCAAATACCAGTAAGGATACTATATGAGAATCTTAATTGCTGATGATGAGAAGCCTGTTTGTACCGTTTTGTTGCACCATCTTTCCCTCTATGGTTCTCCGTACCTTGAGACAAAAACAGTACATGATGGGAATGCACTAAGAGAAAGCCGTGATACGTGGTCACCTCATGTAATCTTCACGGATATCTGCATGCCGGGCCTTTCCGGATTGGAAGCCATTAATGAGATCAGGCAGCACCAGTGCTCAGAGAGTACCTCAATCTACATTATGTCTGGATATAGTGACTTCGATTATGCAAGGCAGGCTCTTAAGCTGGGAGTTAAGGACTATTTGCTTAAGCCTGTACGGTACTCACAAGTGGAAGATATTATCAAATCAGAAGAGTCCAAAATTTATCGTGGGTTGTCACTCAAAGATGCGTATTCGCTCAAGTCTGAAGAGAGGGCACTGGAGATTTCCCTAAGTATCCAACAACTGGTGTCTGCGTTTGAATCCAAAGACATTGTCCAGATGATTGAAGCCTTGGATGCATGGAGAGAGTGTAATAACACAAGGTCCTTTCGTATTGATCCTGATTTCTTCAGCAATACATTCAAGGAGAGAATTGAAACTGTTGACGAGCAAAGAACCTTTATAGAACAAGCCATACGAGATCCGCAGTTTCAAGTGGTCAAAGATAAATCCATAGACTCTATTGTTACTTATATTACTACCCACTTCACCAATCCTTCTTTCTGTATGGATATGGTAGCCGACTACTTTGGTTATAGTACGCAGTATTTGAGTACGTTGTTCAAGAAGGAACTCTCTGAGAATTTTTCCCACTATCTTACAAGGCTCAGAATAGAGCGGGCTAAGGAGCTTCTCACCATACCGACGATGAAGGTAAAGGATGTAGGAACATCTTGTGGGTACCCTTATCCGAGCTATTTCATCAAGTATTTAGGTGCGAGACAGGATTAACTCCATCTGAGTGGAAAAGAGAGAATCGAGCATGAGTTATTGAGGAAAGCGGTTTACCAACAAGAATCAACAGAGAGTCAAAAACTATCTTTAGGAACCCAAAGTGAAAATCGTTGGAACGTTCACAATGTAGCTGAATGAGCAAGAATCGATCAAGGAAATACTCTCTATTCTTCTAGTTTATCATCTTCGTTCCATAGATTGATCGTTACCAGTAAGAACATTGCAGCATTTCCCTTATTGATCGAACCTGGAGCAAGATACACAAAGACTTGTGGGAATATCTGCAAACCAACAAGTCCGATAATCAGGAACACCAGCGGGTTAAGGAATGCCGTCCATCGCCTGAACACGCTCTTTCCGCTGATGATATGCACGAATACAATCACGGGTGCAACCACCCATGTAACAATATAATGAAAGAGAAAGACAGGAAGGATTGTACCGGTTATTCGTCCTTCAATAAGAGAAACCAGAAACTCATGAGTCAATCCCTGATCTATCCCATATGCATAGATAACACCATTCAGACTCATCACACCATGAATCAAGGGGGGGGCTCCCATGACCACACCATAGGAGAACAAGATAAAGACAACCCGTGCAAGGATCTTGTTGCTCTTACATAATGCTTTATAGAGAAGCCAGAATCCCAATAGATAGAAAGGTATCATGAATGCACACAAATACAGGGAAACAGAGAATCGCCATGATGGCATATCAACCCAAGCGGTTTCTACAATAGTAGAAGAAACTCCATATTCCTTATGGAATTCCAGTAGGTAATCAGCAATCGAAATCAGTAGTGCAGCAACAACTGCACTGATTCCCATACTCCGATAGACATATGTATTCCGTGGAAGTACTTGCTTCTCCATATGATTCCCAGATTTTAGACTCATGCCTTATGGTATTACACCTTAAAACAGCGGTCAATGTGCCAATGGACTCGCTCTCTTCTCAAGTTTTGCCACATTTCAGGTGGTGACTCCCTAAAAAGGACCTTGGCTATTACACCAAGGCCCAATGTCGTTGCTCATCTGAGCATGTTCATTTACTTCTCGTAGGCTGAATCATGCACTCCAGCTACTGCTCTTCCACTCGGTTCATTCATTGCCTTGAATGCCCGGTCCCATTCCAGAGCTGTTGCTGTGGAACAAGCAACCGAGTCCTCACGAGGAACACAGCGTGCCGCGCTCTCACTGGGGGGGAAGTGGGAAGCAAAGAGGGTACGATAGTAGTACTCCTCCTTGGTAGCGGGGGGGGTATGAATCGGGTACCGCTTTGCCGCCAAGGCAAACTGTTCATCACTGACCAGAGAGCTGGTAAGCTGTTTCAGGGTATCAATCCAGTTGTAGCCTACCCCCCCGTCACTGAACTGCTCCTTCTGCCTCCAGACAATCTCATCCGGCAGATACTCCTTGAACGCCTCACGGAGAAGCCACTTCTCGATACGCTTATTCTCCCCCCAACAACAGGGCAGAGCTTCATGTCGGGATTCAGGTTCATCGCTACATCGATGAACTCCTTGTCCAGGAAAGGGACCCGTCCCTCAACACCCCCCCAGGCGGCCAGTGACTTATTCGCCCTCAGGCAGTCATAGAGGTTGAGTTTGGAGAGCTTTCTGACCGTCTCCTCATGGAACTCCCTGGCATTGGGAGCCTTGTGGAAATAAAGATACCCACCAAAGAGCTCATCACTCCCTTCCCCCCCGCTAAGCACCATCTTGATACCCATCGAGCGAATGACGCGAGCAAGCAAATACATCGGGGGGGTTGCTGCCCTTACCGTGGTGATATCACTGGTTTCCAGATGATAGATGACATCACTGAGAGCATCAAGTGCCTCCTGAATGGTAAAATGTACCTCATGGTGGACAGTCTTCAGATGGGCGGCAGCAATACGGGCTGCTTTCAGATCGGGAGAACCCTCAAGCCCGATGGCAAATGAGTGAAGTCTGGGCCACCAAGCTTCCTCTGTGTCTGAACTTTCCACCCGCTTTTGGGCATATTTTGCGGTGATGGCTGCAATAATTGAACTGTCCAAACCACCAGAGAGCAAGACCCCCCCGTAAGGAACGTCACTCATCAGCTGACGCTTTACCGCAGCTTCCAGAGCTTCCTTCACCATCTCAATCGTCCCCCCCCATGCTCCTTGACTACATCGTAGCTGGTCCAGGAACGCTCATACCACTTCCTGAGCGTTTTCTCAGGACTATAGAAAGAGTGTCCAGGAGGAAAGAGCTCAATCGCACTACAGGTTCCTTCCAAAGCTTTCAACTCACTCGCTACATAGTAGTGCCCTTGGTCATCCCAACCTGGTAGAGGGGGGGAATGATACCAATATGATCACGGGCGATGAAGTACGTATCTTTTTCCTGATCATAGAGGGCGAAGGCAAAGATACCATTCAGATCCTCAAGGAAGTCCGTCCCCCCCTTCTCCTGGTAGAGTGCAAGGATGACTTCACAGTCACTCTGCGTCTGGAACTCATAGACTCCCTCATATTCCTTTCTGATCTGCTGGTGGTTGTAGATTTCACCGTTGACAGCCAACACCACATTCCTGTCTGCGCTGTAGAGCGGCTGACCTCCTGAGAGTGGGTCGACAATAGCTAGTCGTTCATGACTGATGATGGCCTTCTCCCCCCCTTCATACACCCCCCCCGACCAATCGGGACCACGGTGACGGATCTTTCCTGACATGGAAAGAATCTGGGAACGAAAGGCCTTTGCGCTGCGCTGGATGTCAAACATTCCTACAAATCCACACATCGTATACCTCCAAACGTAAAAAAGACGCTCCTTGCCCAGTACTTGGGTAGGAACGTCTTTGTTCTTGGAAGGATACTACCTGCTCTTTTACAAAGTTGCAAGAGCCTCATCCACTACAGAGAGTGCAGCATCAATATCTTTTTTTTCTCTACAACCAAGGGAGGAACAAAGCGCAGCACATCACTTCCAGCGCTTGCCACCAACACACCCTTGGCAAAACAGGCATCCACCACCTGCCGGGGGGGAGGAACAGTAAGAACCAATCCATTGATCAGTCCCTTACCCCCCCTGACAGAAACGCAGAGTTCAGGATAGCGAGCTACCAAAAGCTCAAGCTTCGCCCTGAGATACTCCCCCCCCATCTCCTGAACATGCGAGGTAAAGGAGGGATCGCTGAGACGACGGACCATCTCTCTCACCGCGGCCATTGCCAATGCATTCCCTCCAAAGGTGGAAGCGTGGTCACCAGGCGTGAAAATATGGCTTGCTTTCCCAGTGGTAAGCATTGCTCCGCAAGGAACACCACCAGCGAGGGCTTTTGCCGAAGTAAGCACGTCGGGTTTTACCTCATAGACCTGGTAAGCGAAGGGCTTTCCACTGCGACCCATTCCACACTGTACCTCATCATAGATGAGCAGGAGATTGTGCTCATCACAGAGAGAACGGAGTCCTTGCAGAAATGCAGGGTCTGCGGGGGGGACAATGCCTCCCTCCCCCCCCTGGATCGGCTCCACAATGATGGCACAGGTCTTTTCACTAATGAGGGATTTCACACTCTCAAGATTATTGAACTCTGCGTAGCTGAACCCCCCCTGGGGGGGAAGAGGAGCAAAGTTCTTATGATATTTCTTCTGTCCGGTTGCAGTGATCGCACCATAGGTCCTGCCATGGAACGAATGCACCATGGAGATGATTTCGCTACGAGTGGTCTCACTCTGGTGCCCGAATTTCCTGGCAAGTTTGAGTGAAGCCTCTGTGGCTTCCGCCCCCCCACTATTGCAGAAGAATACCCGCTCCATTCCGGCAAGATTGCAAAGCTCCTTTGCCGCCTCTACCCCCCCAACCTTGTTGTAGTAGAGGTTCGAACAGTGCAATAGGCCTTCACTAACGACTTTATTAATAGCTTCTGAAAGGCCAGGGTCTCCATAGCCAAGGGCATTGACGGCAATACCGCCGACAAAATCGAGATAGCGCTTTCCCTCTTCATCTATGAGGTACATACCTTCTCCACCGGCAAACACCACAGGAACCTGGCTGTAGGTATCCAACAAATACTGTTTCCCTGTCTGTATTGTCTCTTGCATGCTCATGAGCGTTCCTCCTTGGTGACCATGGTCCGATTCCCCCCCGTGTGGTGAATATCTCAAGCAGGATGGCATGGGGGGGAACCCTGCCATCAAGTACGTGAACACTACTCACCCCCCCTTTCTCCAATCCATCAAGACAACACTGCACCTTGGGGGGGATCATACCACCATTGATCGTACCATCCTGTATGTACTCTTCAGCTTGTCTTGTACTCAATGCGCGTATGATGGAGGAGGGATCATCCTTATCCTTGAGAATACCTTCCACATCGGTAAGGAACACCAACTTCTGCGCAGAGAGGGAGCCTGCAACAGCACTTGCAGCATAATCGGCATTGATATTGTAGGTATTGCCTTTCTCATCAACCCCCCCAACCGGGGGGGAGACAACCGGTACGAAGTTGTTGGAAAGCAGGGTCTCAAGGAGACTGGTGTCGACCTTCTCTACATGGCCAACATACCCAAGATCTCGCCCCCCCTTATCATCCAACTTCTTTGAACAGAGCAGGGTTCTTCCATCCTTGCCACTGATGCCAACGGCACTGATGCCTACCTGTTCCAACTCACTGACCAGGCTCTTGCCGATGGAGCCACTGAGCACCATCTCAGCTACCTGTGCTGTCTCAGCATCGGTTACACGCAGTCCATCAAGGAACTCGCTCTTCTTACCCAGACGGTCGAGCAGGCTGGTAATCTCCTTGCCCCCCCCACCATGGATGACCACAGGTTTCAAACCGATGTACTTGAGCATCGCAATATCTTGGATAACCGACTTCTTCAGTTGCTCATCAACCATGGCAGAACCACCATATTTGACCACGACAATACTGCCGGCAAATGTCCTTATGTAGGGAATCGCTCGATGAGTACCTCAGCCTTGAGGATCTCGTTTGCCATTCTGTGTTTCATCAGCTTCTATAATCTCCATTGATCCGAACATACTCATAGGAAAGATCACAGCCCCCCCAAGCGGTTCCTTCCCCCCCCTCTCCGTCTGTCAAGGTTGCAAGTGTCTGTATATCCTTCTCAAGCAGGATTCCCTTTGCCGTATGCTCGTCAAAAGCCACGGGAGAGCCACCGGCTACCACCTGTATCGTCCCCCCCTTGGAAGAGGAAAAAAAAGAGGTCAACAGTATGTGGATTGAAGTCAGCTCCACTATACCCCCCCATGGCACAGAGAATCCGTCCCCCCCAATTTGCATCACTGCCGAAGAAAGCTGTCTTGACCAGATTACTGCTGATGATCGAGCGAGCAAGGGTCTGTGCTGTCTCTTTGTCCTTTGCTCCCTTGACCGTTACCTCGAGGAACTTTCCAGCCCCCCCTTCCCCCCCATCACGAACGATAGCCTTTGCGAGTTCCTTATGCACGTACAGGAAAGCTTGGGTAAAGGCTTCCCACTCGCTGTGGGAGGGGGGGGTGAGTGCATTACATCCACTCTTTGCATTGGCGAGGACCAGGACGGTATCATTGGTTGAAGTATCACCATCCACACTGATCATGTTGTAGGTGTCACGGATGGAGGACCCAAGCAGTTCTTGCAGTACAGGTTTATCGATGGTTGCATCGGTGGTAATGAAGCTGAGCATGGTCGCCATGTTGGGATGGATCATCCTGAGCCTTTTGCCATACCGCCAATGGTTACCTGCTTTCCATCAATCTCAAGGGAAACCGCTACTTCTTTGGTGAAGGTATCAGTTGTAAGTATTGCAGTTGCCGCCTCACTAGCACCCGATCTCGAGGCATCAAGAACCTTTGCACAGTCATCAATTCCGGCAATGATCTTATCCATGGGCAAGGGAAGCCCAATAACACCGGTAGAACAGACCAATACTTCCTCAGCCAGCAAACCCAGGGTTTTAGCCGTATGCACGGCCATGGCATGGGAATCCTTCTCGCCTTGCTCTGCAGTACACGCATTTGCATTCCCGCTGTTGATCACAATAGCCTGTGCTTGGGAAGAAGAGGAAACCAGCTTCTGGTCCCAGAGAACCGGAGCTGCTTTCACGAGGTTGGTGGTAAAGGAGCCTGCAAAACTGCAGGGAACCTCACTGTAGACCAAGGCGAGGTCTTTTTTTACGTTTCTTGACGCCACAGGCTACACCATTGGCTAAAAATCCTAAGGCAGCAGTAACACCACCGTCTATTATTTGCATCACTCTTTCCTCCTTACAGGGGGGGGCTGGCAACCGTAGAGGCAAGACCAGTCTCTTCGCCCAGGTTGCACCGGATATTCATATTCTGCACGGCTTGGCCGGCAGCTCCTTTGACCAGGTTATCGATAGCCCCCCAATAGCAATAACTCGATTGGTTCTTCCATCAACCTTCCAGCCAATGGCACACATGTTTGTATTCTTCACAAATCGGGTCTCAGGAAGAGAGGAGCCCATCAAACGAACAAACCTCTCATCAGCGTACCACTTCTGGTATGCAGAGGTTACCTCTGCTTCAGTAACCCCCCCTTCCTTCAGATTGGCGTAGCAGGTAGAGAGAATCCCGCGGTGCATGGGGGGGACCAAGTGCGGGGGGGTAAACTGCACGATTAACTCACAGCCGCTCAGCTCGCTCAACTCCTGTTCAATCTCCGGGGGGGTATGGCGATGAGTCGCCACCCCCCCGTATGCCTTGTATGACTCATTGACTTCACAGAACAGGGAACCAAGCTTCTCAGAGCGACCAGCACCACTAACACCACTGGCACTGTCTATGATCAGGGAAGTTGGATCAACCAGCTTCTCAGCAACCAAGGGAGCCAAGGTGAGAATACTACAAGTGGTATAGCAACCGGGGGGGTTTGCAATCAGGTTTGCTGTTTCAATGCGCTCACGATGTAGTTCGCAAAGCCCATAGACAGCCTCACTGAGCAGGTCCTTGCTTCCGTGATCAGTCTTGTACCAGCTTTCATAGACACTGCTGTCGCTTAGGCGATAGTCGGCTCCGAGGTCGATGATGATACAACGCTCCAGTATCTCCTGGGTTACCTTATGACTCGCCATGCCATGGGGGGGAAGGGCAAGGAACAGGACAGAGCACCGTTTACTCGCCATCTCAATGTCTTCCTCTTCCAGCACCAGGTCACATCCTCCCTCAAGAGAGGGATATATCTCACTGAAACGCTTTCCGCTATAGGAGTGTGAGGCAAGGTAGGTAATTTCCACTGAGGGATGATTTACCAAGAGGGCAACCAACTGTGACCCTGCATAGCCTGTGGCACCAATAACTCCAACTTGTAGCATACGTTCCTCCAAAAACTCAATATTAGTATAATTATACAAAAATATTCCGTTTTGACCAGACCTTTGCATATATTTTCACAAATTTATGTATAAATATTAATTAAACCAATACACCAGCTCAGAAGAAAACACCAATCCAAGCTTTTTTTGAAGAGATAGAGAGGCTTTATTTGCAACCTCAACGTGGCAGTATGGGGGGGTAGTCCCCCCCTGGGCTAGCAGTCTATTGATATATGCTCTCTCCAACGCTTCACCCACATGTCTCCTCCGATATTGGGGGGGCAGCACCTCCAATATGCCCATTGCACACTCAATATGCCTACCCATGAAACCAGCTAGGTTACCATCGATCTCTGCAGCGATCATAACCCCCCCTGAGAGAAATCGTTCACGAATATATGCTTCATCACCATGTTTGTAGTGATGCAACACCACAGCAAGGTCCCTCTCCTCAAGAGGCGGATGAGGATGGACTCATCTTCAGTGAGTGGTTGTGTGGAAGGATAAACAGCCTGAATACACTCCAGGGAGACAGTGAGACCTTTCCCATTGAGCATAGGAACGAGCGGCCCGGTATGCACAGAGATTGGATCCTTGCTCTGAGAGAGAGCATCAGCAAAGGTGACTGCCGCTGCTGGATTGAACAATGCCACAGCATAGGTTGCCTCTTGAACGTGAAGTAATATTCCATCTTCATCTGCAATGAGGACTTCTGCTATACCTTCTTCCAATGGTTCGATCAAATCGATATAGGTAGTTCTCCCCCCCTTCAAGGAGAGTGTTTTGATTACATCCATAGCCTACTGTAACGCAAGATGGCGCTGCTGTCAGTGTCTCAGGCTCTTGATTCCATGGAAAGCCAGCCCAATAAGACTGATGTTATAGAACACCAGAAGAACACTGGATAAGGCAAGCGGGGGGGGATCCCTGAGTACCATCAAAGCAAAGAGTGTAATAAGCATCAGGGGGGGAAGAAAAACGAACAGCAATGTCGCAGGCATCCTTCTTGTCATGGTTCCGATGGTAAGGGACAGGGCACCAATACAGGCTACCAACCAAGCTCAGCGGTAAGCAGATAATCAAAAAAGAACTCCCGGGAAACCAGTAAGGAGAACAGGGCAAGCAATAAAGGGGGGGAAAAGAGCAACACCAGAAGTATTGCGGTTCCCACCACCATCAGGATTGCACTGGGTGAGCGTTCTCTCATTTTGCCTCTGATCCAAGCATTTTTTCAACAAGCTTGAGTAATACGTCGTCGACCACAAGATCCGCCGACTGGTTTTGGCATCTACCGTGGTCGCTTCATC
>JDSH01000165.1_pt1 | contig 20859 bp, 24 predicted proteins | sample 199451 | NCBI WGS metagenome assembly JDSH01 (sample SAMN02584198, study PRJNA231836) | bioreactor metagenome | isolation source: continuous culture bioreactor electron acceptor NO2- transfer2 day 38 after... | place: Germany: Bremen | reverse complement strand
CGCAGCCAGCCTGGGCGGCGCCGAGGTAAAAACCTACCGCTGGATGTCTCCGACCGGGACGCTATCTACGCCCACGCCGCGCAGGTCCGCAAGGAATTTGGTCAGGTTAACCTGATTATCAACAACGCCGGTGTGGCCCTCTCTGCCACGGTGCGGGAAATGACCGACGCCGATTTCAAGTGGGTGATGGACATTGATTTCTGGGGGGGCGTTGCCCACGGTACCCGGGCGTTTCTGCCGTACCTGATTGAATCCGGCGATGGTCATGTGGTGAACATCTCCAGTGTGTTTGGCCTGATCGGAGTGCCCAAGCAAAGCGCCTACAATGCTGCCAAGTTTGCGGTGCGTGGGTTTACCGAGTCCCTGCGCCAGGAAATGAAACTGGAGAATCAGCCGGTTCAGGTCAGCTGTGTGCACCCTGGTGGCATCCGCACCAACATTGCCAATGCCGCGCGCATGGGCAAATCCGAAAACGCCGAGGCCCAGCGCAAGGGCTTCGACAAGCTGGCCATGACCACTCCGGACAAGGCGGCTGAAATTATTGTCAAAGGCATCCTCAAAAACGAATCCCGTATTCTGGTGGGGGGGCCGGATGCCTGGGGGGGCATTGACGCCATCAATCGGTTGCTGGGCTCGGCCTATCAACCGTTGGTGGAGCGGTTCTCCCGCAAGAACCTGTATATCTGAGGGCTCGCGGTAACCTGATCTCCGTTGGCTGGTTGTTTTACAGCCAGCGGAGACCGACTATACTCTCTGGTTGATCCAGGGAAGAGTCAGCATGAATACGTCAAAGCATCCGGATCTGGGGGGGACGGCATTGGAACAAAGCCGCTCAGGACTCCGGGATAACCACCGTCGCTCGCTTACCAGGCTGTTGTTTCTGGTGACTGGCTCTGCGCTGGTCGTTTTTTTCCTGTCTGCAATTTTTCAACGGTTATCCATGGGTGGCGCTGGTCGAGCTGTTGGCCAGTGGGCTGCTGTTCTACGGCGTTTTTTGTCTGAAAACCACGGCTCACCTGCAACAGTGGATCTACGCCTATCTGGTGTCGCTGTTTTCGTTTTTCATCGTCATCTTGCTGTTGCCAGAGGCCTCCATTGCGGCTTTTGTCTGGGTTCTGATGATGCCGGTTCTGGCCTACCTTCTGCTCGGCAAGCACGAGGGCATGATCCTGAGTGTGCCCTTTATGCTGGTGGGCGGGGGGGTGGTTTACTACTTCTTCCTCGGTGACGTGGGTTCCGCCCACCGGATGATCGATCTGCTCAACATGGTTTTGTGTGGTGCCCTGATGCAGGTATTCATGCACATGTACGAGGTGCGCCGGGAAAAGGCCGAGCAACGGCTGGTCGACATGGCCCAGACCGATGCCCTGACCGGGCTGGCCAATCGCTCCAATTTCCAGTCAACACTGGCCCGCACTATTGCCGAGTGTGAGCGCAGCGGAACCGATTTTGCTCTGGTGATTATGGACATCGACCACTTCAAACTGGTCAACGATACCCTCGGCCACGATGCCGGTGACTACGTATTGAGGAGCATCGGGCAGTGCCTGACCGAGCGTCTGCGCACGACCGACTTTGTTGGCCGGCTGGGCGGCGAGGAATTTGGCCTGATTCTGAGGGATGCAAAGCCTGGGGGGGATGCCTTTGAACTGATGGACGAGTTGCGGGAGCGCATTGCCCGGCGGGAGCTGAAATACGGCGAAGCGGGTATCCGCGTGACCGCCTCCTTTGGTATTGCCCAGTGGCCGGAGCATGGCAGGGAGGCGGAAACGCTGTTCTGTGTGGCAGATCGCTGTCTCTACAGCGGCAAGCGGGCAGGCCGGAACCGTGTGGCGCCCGCCGGTGCCGGACAGCCTCCGAAATCCGTCGGTTCGATGGCTGGAGGTCTCGGTTGATTCGGGTATCCTAGCGAATACACCCGGAAGCAAGGCCGAGGATACCGCCAACCATGTGTGAACTGCTGGCCATGAGCGCCAACACCCCCCCAACCGATCTCTGTTTCAGCTTTACCGGCCTGACCCGTCGTGGCGGTGACACTGGCCCACACAAGGATGGCTGGGGGGGCGTCGCTTTCTACGAAGGTAAAGGGGGGGTACGCTGTTTTCACGATGCCGACGCCAGTGCCTCCTCGCGCATTGCCGAAGTGGTGCAAACCCACCCCCCCATCAAGAGTGAAGTGGCCATCTGCCACATTCGTCAGGCCAATGTGGGTGATATCTGCCTGGCCAACACCCACCCGTTTATCCGCGAGCTCTGGGGGGGCCGCTACTGGGTCTTCGCCCATAATGGTCAGCTTTCGGAGTTTTCCGCGGCGCCCGGCTTCTACGAGGCCGTTGGCAGCACCGACAGCGAAGCCCTGTTCTGCGATATCCTGAACCACCTGCGCAGTCATTGCGATCGAGACACTGCCACCGAGCAGGTGGTGGAACGGCTGGTTCAGCTGTCCCGGAACTACGCCCGCCAGGGGGGGGTATTCAACCTGCTGCTAAGCAACGGCGACTGGCTGTTTACATTTTGCACCACCAAGATGGCCAGTATTACCCGGCGGGCGCCGTTCGGCCCCCCCGCCCGCCTCAAGGATGCCGACGTTACCGTGGATTTTGAATCGGAAACCACACCCAACGACATTGTCAGCGTCATCGTGACCGAACCCCCCCTCACCAGCGACGAAACCTGGGATATTTACAAGCCGGGTGAATGGCGTTTGTGGCGACGGGGGGGCGTTGTGGTGATGCAGGGCTCGGAATTGTGACCCAGTTCCGGTGGGGGGGCGCCAGGCACTCAACCCTTTGACCGATGGCCGGCGAGGCACGGCCTTTAGCATTTTGTTCTGAACACAGGAAAGCGGTATCAGAACAACAAAGGGAATGACCCATGCCTGCCTCTCATCTGTCTGCGGCGGTGGCCCCCCCGGCTGCCGATGACCGGAATATCAACTCGAGTGTGCCGGATCCCGGGCGTTGCCATGAACGCACCGCCGAGCACCTGATCCGTCTGCACGGGAGCCAGTCCAGCAGCTATTTTGCCTTGCAGCCGGATTGCCGGCACTTTCTCAGTCCCGGTCTCGGGCTGGTACCGTATGTTCCGGTAAAGGTGTTGGGGGGGCAGCGGGTAAACGTGGTGCCCACAAGACCCTGGCGGGAGCACAGAGTATGGGCCGGCTACTGCAGGCGTTCGAGCAGAGTGTGCCCGGCCCCCCCTCACTGTATGTCGGCGTCGATCAGTCGCTCCTGGGGGGGCCGTTGGGCGAGCTTGGTTACGATGCCACGGTGATGGGTACGGAGTTCTCGGTTGATCTGACGAGGTTCTCGCTTCGTGGCAAGGCGATGAAGCAGCTGCGCCATGCCCGCAATCTGGACAGGCGGTGTCGAATCGAGGTGCGGGAGCAATGTGGAGATGAGGTGAACTGGCACAAGGTGGCGGGTATCTCGGAGCGCTGGCGCCTGGGCAAGGCGGTCAAGGAACGGGAATTGGGTTTGCTCACGCGGCCACCGGTGTTTGCAGATGAATGGGGGGGAGTGCGCAAGTTCTACGCCTATGTGGAGGGCGAGCTGGCCGGATACGTGTTCTTTGATCCTTGGTACCGTCACCATGAACTGGCGGGCTATTGCGCCAATATTCTGCGGGCGTCGCCGGAAATGAACCGGCTCGGCGTACTCGACCACATTATTCTGCAGGCGGCCAGTCAGTTTCGTGAGGAAGGCGTGCCTGAGCTGTCGCTGGGCATTGCGCCCCCCCTGCACGGCGTCCGCCACTGCCCGGGTGACCGGCCGGGCCTGCGCCGCCTTCAGAATATCCTGTATCGCTATGGGAATCGCCTTTACGCCTTCCAACCTCTGGCGTACCACAAATCACGCTACCGTGGCCGGGAAACTCCCTGGTTTGTCTGTGCCCGGGAACTGGGCAGTACCCGACTGGTTGCCACGCTGATGAAGGGCACGGGTCTGCTCGCACTGCCATGACCCGGATTTCTGAACAGGCCTCCCAGTTTGGAGTGCCGGGGGGGCTGGTTGATAACACCGGCACTGACTATGCTGAAGCTCATTTGCCAACGGTAGTGAGCTCCATGGTTGCCGAAACCAAATTAACCCGTCCCGGGCTGCCTTCAGGCTTGTTGCTTGAGCCCTCACGGTTGCAGGCCCTTGATTGTATTGAACAGGTGCCGTTTGTACTGGTGTCGGCACCGGCCGGTTTCGGCAAAACCACATTGGTCAGTCAGTGGCTGGAACAGGAAAAACCGGTGCATGCCTGGTTGACGCTGGACCATAGGGATAACGCGCCGGCCCTGTTCTGGAATGCCGTGGCCAGCGCCCTGGCGCGGGTGAACCCACGATTTGCCATTCGCGAGAGCACCTTGTTAGCCGCGCTGGAACCGGGTGCCGCTGTTGACCCGGTGACCATGCTGATCAACCGCCTGGCGGATTATTCCCGAACCTGGCAGGCGCCCAGCCGCCTGATTCTGGTGCTGGATGATTTTCACCTGCTGGACCAGCCAGCACTTCTGGAGCAGGTACGGCGCTTTATCGACTTTGCTCCGGGTTTTTTTTGCGCATTGTCTGTATTTCGAGGCTGGACCCACCCATTCGCACCGCGCAGTTGCTGGCCCGGCAACAGATGGTTCGGCTGGGGGGGCCGGAGGTGCTCCGTTTTGATCTGGCATTGACGCGAAAATTCGTCCAGGCCCGCCGGGATGATCTCTCCGAAGACCAGATGTTGCAGTTGCATCAGCGCACCGGCGGCTGGCCAGCGGCGTTGCAGCTCTCGGCGTTGTCGGAAATCCGTTAAGCATGTACCCGGGCCTGGTCAGAGAGCCTGAGTGACTATCTGCTGGAGGAAGTGTTCGCTGGCCTGGAGCCCGGTCTACAGGGATTTCTCCAGGATATGAGCTGCTCCCTCTTTTCTCACATGAGGTTGCTGATGAAGCCCGGAATGGTAGCGATGCAGCGGACTGGATCGCAGCCATGCGCGAACGCAATCTGCTGTTCCAGAGTTACGGAGAGGGTCACTACTGGTATCGCCTGCATGATCTGCTGATCGACTGGCTTCAGGCGCAGGATCGGGAGCCTGAACGGGAAAGCTCCATACGAATCAGGGCGGCCGAGGCGTTCCGCCAGCGGGGGGGCCTGATTGTGGAGGCCCTTGAGCTTTTTCTGGCCGAAGGCTGCTATGACCAGGCGGAAGCTGGTACCGTTGCTGTTGCAGGCGGAGGACCTGAGCGGCTACCGGTCACTGCCTTCGCGCTTCCCGGACAGTGTCCGGATGTGTTCTCCCGCGCTGCTTCTGCTGCAGGCGCTGTTTGCCTTCATGGATGGTCAGTACGGAGCAGTGCTTGAGCATCTGGCCGCGGCCGACCGGCTTCTGCAGTCGACAGACCCGTCACCGGACACCGAGGCTCTGCAGTTTGTCTCCATGTTGTTGGGCTGGCCCTCGGCACGGTTTGCCGGCCACCGTGCAGAGGCCGAGCAGTCCCTGACTCAGATACAGGCCCGGTTGGCCAGCGCTCCAGCCGGCCTGCAACACTGGGGGGGGCTGTATACCCTCGGTACTGAAGCCTTTATGGAGGCACGATTGGGGGGGCCGGCGCGCACCTTGTTGACCGATGCGCTGGCAGGGGGGGCCCTGAAGAGTGGCGATAACCCCCCCTGTGCCCTGCGCTGTCTGGTCATGCTGGTTCCGGTTCTGGTGCAGGGCGGTCGCATTGGCGATGCCCGCCGCTGCTATGAACAGACCCGGTTGAAGCTTGTCAACGGGCCCGTGAGTAAGGAGCAGGTTTGCCTTCTGGCCTATCTGGAGGGCTTGTTGGCGCTGGAGCATCATGATCTTGCATACGCCGCAAAACGGCTGGGCGAGGCCGGTCTGATTGCCGACCAGCATCTGACGCCGCTGGATCAGCTTTACCTGGCGTTTGAGCGGTTTCGCCTGGGCATGGTTTTGCGAGACTCCGAACTCTGGCAGCAGGAACTCAGCCGGATTGAGCAGTTGCACCAGGTTATGGGCCAGTTGCGCTGGCACCATAACATTCCGCGCCCGGAGGTACTGGAGGCGTTGGCGCGATTGACGGAGGGTAACGCCTTCCCTTTGATTCTATGGGCCCAGAGCGATCCGGAACCGGTTGTAGGTAATCGCTTTTGTACCCTGAACGAAACCTTGTTGAAACTGATCGGTCAGTTGCTGGCGGCGTCGCCGGTGGCCCGGGAACTGGCAGCCTGCGAACTGAGGCGGAAGAGGCGGGGGGGTTGCTTCAGCTGGTGTGTCGTCTTGATCTGGTCAGTCTGATGGTTCAGGCCTTCGGGGGGGATCAGGATCCTGAGGGAGCGGTGAAAAAGCTCGATGCACTGTTGGCGCTCTGGGTGCCCCCCCGTGGTCTGGTGCGCCCCCCCTTTGTGGATGCGGATCCCCCCCGGCTGGATAGTCTGCTCGACGCCTGTATTACCCGCGGCTGGTCGGAAGTGGAAGCCAGCCGGATACTGGCTCTCCGGCAGGCCCGGATGGAGCCGGAAGCCGAAACCTGCGCCCGCACCCCCCCGGAAGTCGCTGGTCCTGATGAACCGTTAAGTGATCGGGAACAGGGGGGGGTGTTGGATCTGCTGGCAGAGGGACTCAGTAACAAGGCCATCAGCAAACAGCTCGGCATCTCAGTGGCGACGGTAAAGTCACATTTGAGCAATATTTACGGCAAGCTTCAGGCCGAGAACCGGATGCAAGCGGTTGCTCGCGCCCGGGAACTCGGCCTGATGTCATAGAGCGGGTGCACGATTACTGCAGCGTGCGCCGATTGCCGTTCTTGTACTGGGGGGGCGCGATGTAGTCCTGGATCTGTTCCTTGAAACGACCGATCAGCTCACTGTTGTCCTTGTCCCAGGGATGGAAGCCGGGCTTGAAGTACTCCAGCCAGGTCGGGATCAGACTGGAGAAGGCGCCGTTTTTGCCCCCCCACATGCGCCACATACCTTTGGCGGCGTCCTTAACGGAGAAATGGCTGCGGTCCTTCAGGGCCATGCGGCCGGTATACCAGGTGCCGACAATACCCAGGGCTACGGTACTGAAGACCTGGTAAAACGCCCGCTCGGTGTAGGTACCGCCAGCCTGGAGGAAAACGTCATAAGCAACGGCCTTATGCTCGGTTTCCTCAATGGCGTGCCACACCCACAGCGGGCGCATGGATTCGTGCATGTCTTCGCGTATATCGTCACGCTCCAGCAGCATGTCGGCCATCATGGCTGTGATGTGCTCCAGGGCGCAGGTAATGGCCAGCTGGTGGCGTTTGGGCAGCTTCCGTGCCACGTCCAGAATCACTTTCAGATCCCGCTCCATCTCTTCTACCGGCATGCCCTGGTCGCGGACATGCTGGTTCATGGCGATGTGCTCGAGCGAGTGCATGGCTTCCTGGCCGATGAAACCGCGCACGTCCTCTTTCAGCTTCTTGTCCTGGATCTGGTCTCGAAACGCCCGGACCGAGTCCACAAAAAAACTGCTCACCCTCGGGAAACAAAACAGACAGGGCGTTCATGGTATGACTGATCAGATAGTTGTTATCCACCCAGTATCTGGGGGGGACCTGTTCGCCAAACTCGAAACCCATGCGCTGGGGGGGTTTGATGGAGACATTGTCCGGGGGGGTATGGGAGGCCTTGCCCGGTTTGTTCGTTTGTGTGGTGGTCAGCATGGTTCTACTCCTTTGCGACGGAACGCTTTGGCTGATGTCATGAAGCCAGTGTGGCGGAGTCAATCCGGATACTGAATGCGCGAAGGGGGGGACGGGCATCGTCCACAATGGGACAGGGGGGGATTGGCCCGGGCGACAGCGGAGTCGGGGGGGCAGCGGGCCCCCCCACTGTGGCGGCAATCCGGTTCTGATAGAGTCAGAAACACGATAAATATCAATCAGGGACACACTATGGCAGGTACCGGTGCAGACAACGAGCGGCAAATGTTGGGGGGGTTGTTCCTGGTGCCCGGGGGGGTGTACCTGCGGGTACTGGCTGAAACCGTTCGTCAACTGGGTTACAACGACCGCCAGCTTTATCAGGGCCTGGATTTCACACATGAGGACCTGAAAGCCAACGACAGTCGGGTTTTCGTCACTGACGCCACTCTGATGGCGCAGCGCGCGCTCGAGGTGGCGGGCAAAGATGGCCTGAGCTTTATACTGGCGAGAGAGTTGCGGCTGACCATCCATGGCACCCTGGCTTCGCCGCGCTCACCAGCCCGACCTTTGAGGGTGCGTTGGACTCTGTCCGTCGTTATCTTCAGCTGCGGGCGCCCTTTCTGAGCATGAAACAGTCCATAGCCGGTGACAAGGTGCTGGTTCAGCTGTGCGCGGAGTTTGCGTTGCCGCCTATCTCCGAGTTTCTGGCCGAGACGGTCAGCGCCACGTTGATTCTGCTCACTGAACAACTACTCGACCGGAGCGATGCCGAGGCCCGGGGGGGTTTTGCCCTGGAAGAGGGTAAATTACCGGGCGTGTCGGTACACCTGCGGGGGGGCCCTGAGCCAGCCTATTACCGGCGGTTTGCCGCCCAGTTGCCGGTCCGTTTCGAGTTTGGCCAGCCCGAGGAAATGCTGATTTTCCCCCCCCGCAAGCTGCTGGACGTGCGCATGCGTCTGGCGGATGCTGAAGCCTCCCGGATGGCCCGGGACCAGTGTGAATTCGAGTTGCAGAAGGCGCTCAAGGAGCAGGGCGACATCGTGCTGGCGATTCGCAATATGCTGCGGATGACCCCCCCAGGCCCCCCCTTGCCCTCCCTGGAGGCCATGGCCGAGCGCTTCTGCGTGTCTTCCCGCACCCTGAAGCGGCGGTTGGCGGACCGGGACACCAGTTATCGGGAGATTGTCGAGGCCGTGCTGAAAGATCGGGCCATCCAGTTGCTGCGCTACACCAATCAGTCAGTCAGTGAGATTGCCTATGAACTGGGCTATGCCGATCTGTCCAATTTCAGCCGTGCTTTCCGCAAGTGGACGGGTAAATCCGCCAGTGAGTTTCGCGAGGACGGGCCGGACCCGGCACCGGATCTGGGACCCTGAGAGTCGTTTGTGATTCCAGCGTTCGCCCCCCCCATATTGTACTGGTCAGGCGCTCGTTGTGCGTCTGTGGTGACACACCAAATCCAACTGTGAACAGGAAGAACGCCGCAATGATCGAAAGACCCGACACCCACAGCAAGCTGATCGGCTACCTGCTCTGGATTTTCGGATTCCTGGGTTCGCACCGTTTCTATTATGGCAAGCCGGTGACCGGCACCATCTGGTTCTTTACTCTGGGGGGGCTGCTATTCATAGGCTGGATTATTGACCTGTTCCTGATTCCGGCCATGGACAAGGAAGCTGATTACCGGTTCCAGGATGGCCAGATCAGCTACAACATCAGCTGGATACTGCTGACCTTCCTGGGGGGGGTCTTCGGGGGGGTGCACCGGATGTATATGGGCAAATGGCTCACCGGCATCCTGTACCTGCTCACCGGCGGCCTGTTTTTCATCGGTGTGCTGTACGATTTCTGGACCCTGAACAGCCAGATTTCCGAGCGTAACCGGGCCGATCAGCTGGCCTGATTACAGACCGGCGTTGAGCTCCAGCTCTGCCAGACCCTGTTCCAGGTAGTCCAGCATCCGTTGCAGGCTGGGCAGGGTCCGGCGACAGCCAATCAGGCCGAACTCCACCTGGTCGTTATAGCTGGTCAGTGTCATGTTCAGGGCCAGTCTGTCCATATCGATAGACACCGGATACATGCCTTCCAGTTTCGCCCCCCCGTTCCAGTACAGGGGGGGCCTGGATGGCCCGGGGGGGACATTGGAAATCACCACATTGAAGGTCTGCCACTTGGGCGCCAGCCCGGTCAGCAGGTGGAAGGCGGCCGGCGCCAGGGTCAGGGCCGTGTAGTTGACGATTTCCTCCGGGCTCATATGACGGTAGCGCTGCTTGGCCTCTTCCATGCCATGGTGGATTTTTAACAGTCGTTCGCCGGCCTCCTGCACATCGGTGTGAAGGCTCGCCAGGATGACGCCTACCTGGTTGCCCCCCCCGGAGCTGTCGTCCCGGCGTAGTGACACCGGCACAAAGGCCACCAGTGGTTTCTCCGGCAAGGCATCCTGATTCATCAGATAGGTACGCAGAGCCGCTGCGCACATGGCAGTTACGACATCGTTGACCGTGGTGCCATAGGCCTCGCACACGGCGCGAATCCGTTTCAGGCACCAGGACTGGGCGGCGAAACGACGGGAACCGGTGATTTTCTGGTTCAGCATGCAGCGCGGGGGGGCATGGAAAATGGAGTCGTAGGCCGGATCCTTCCGGGCCTGATTGATGGTTTTCAGTAGCTCCTTTGCCACAGTGGGAATGGTGCCGAGCTGGCGGCCCGAAAGCCCCCCCAGCAAATGGGTGACACTGCGCCAGAGGGAGTGTCCGTCCGACTCACCCCCCCTATCCCGTGACAGGCAAGGCAGATCCCAGATTGGCGGCATGCCGTGTTCGTCCGGGTTTTCACTCAGCATCCGGGTGGCCATGCGCATGCCGAGACACCGTCCACCAGGGAATGGTGAACCTTGGTGTAGAGCGCAAACTGCCGGTCTTTCAGGCCCTCGATCAGGTGCACCTCCCACATGGGGGGGCGCTCCCGGTCCATCAGGTGCGAATGCTCCGCCGATACGAACGACAGCAGCTCCCGAATACGCCGGGTGTGGGCAGCGCCTCGAAGCGGAAATGATGCTCAAGGTCCAGGTGCTCATCCTCCACCCATACCGGCTGGCCCAGGCGATAGCTCAGGCGCTGGTTAAAGGGGGGGGCGGTCACCTCCGTCTTCTGCCGAAGCTGGTCTGCCAGCTGCGCGACATAGTCGTCCGGCGCGCTTCGGGGGGGAAGGAAAACAGCTGGAGGCCGCCCACATGCATGGGCTGCTGGCGTTTTTCCAGCCAGAGAAAGAGCTGGTCAGTGGGATTCAGGGGGGGCGTCACGGGGGGGCAATCCTTGTTCTTGGTTTATGCCCCCCCGATACTACCCCCCCACTCCGAGCGGGTAAAAATTGGCTTTGGTAACAGCACCACCAAAAAGCCCGGCGAAAAGGCTATTGCGCGTCTCCACGCAGCGCTTTGACCTTTTGTTCCAGACGCTCGGCACTGGCCTCGTGGGGGGGCGAGACCGGGAGACCAGCCAGCAGGTGAATCCGGGACCAGAACCGCCGTGGCCAATGGCTGAAGGCCGGCCCGCCACAATGGCTGAAAAAGCTGCCCCCCCAGAGGCCGCGCAGTGCCATTGGCACCACCGGTACCGGTCGCCGGGCCAGAATCATGTCGACACCGGGCTTGAAGGTATCGACTTCGCCGTCTTTGGTGAGTTTGCCTTCCGGGAAAATACACACCACATGGCCGGCTGCGAGTTCTTCATCAATGCGGTCGAAAGCGGCTTCGTAAATCCCCCCCGGCACCTTCGATTTCGGACCAATGGGGGGGATAGCCTTGGCCAGGCGGAAGAAACCGCCCATGACCGGTGTCGCGAAAATGTTGTGATCCATCACGAATCGGACGGGTCGCCGCACCGCGCCGGCGATCACCAGGGCATCCATGTAGGAGACGTGGTTGCACACCAGCAGCACGGGGGGGCCCTGCTCGGGTATACGGTCCAGGTTGTGGTGCGTGACCCGATAAATCGTGTGGGACAGGACCCAGATGACAAAGCGCAGGGCAAAGTCCGGTACCTGCTGGTACACGTAGGCCGCCACCATCAGGTTCATGATCGACAGCACCAGGAAGAACTCGGGAATGGTGAGTCCGAACAGGCCGAGCATGAGCATGCCCAGCAGCGCGCTGACCACCATAAACAGGGCGTTGAAAATATTCAGGGCGGCGATCACGCGGGCCCGGGTGGCCGGTGGTGTTTCCTGCTGGACATAAGCATACAGCGGCACGATAAACAGGCCGCCAAAGATACCAATGGCCAACAGGTCAATGGCCACCTGGCGATAATGGGGGGGATCGGTTATGATCAGCCACCAGTCTGAGGGAATTGGCTGCTCCGGCATATTGAAGAACAGATCGATGCCGAAGAAACTCAGGCCAATGGAGCCGATGGGTACGATCCCCCCCAGTTCAATCTTGTGGCCGGACAGCCGCTCGCAGGCAATGGAGCCGGCGGCGATGCCGATGGTGAAAATCGCCAGCAGTAAGGTGACGACCGTTTCGTCACCCATCAGGTGAGTCTTGGCGAAGTTCGGAAACTGGGTCAGATAGGCGGCACCCAGAAACCAGAACCAGGATATCGCATGATGCTCAGGAATACATTGTGATTGTCCCGGGCAATGGCCATCAGTTTCCAGGTTTCCTGCAGCGGCCGGAAACGAATACGCAGATCCGGCGCTGCCGCCTCGGCCCTGGGAATCCGCCAGGCAGCCACCAGGCCAATCACCGCGAGCACCGCAACGGCGATGGCAATCACGGGGGGGCCGGGAGCCGCAGCTTTCATCATCACGCCGGCCATCAGGGTACCCACCAGGATGGCCACAAACGTGCCCATCTCTACCAGCGCGTTACCACCCACCAGCTCGGATTCTTTCAGGGCCTGGGGGGGCAGGATCGCGTACTTCACCGGCCCGAAAAACGCGGATTGTACGCCGGTGAGAAACAGCAGAAGGAACAACACCTCGTACCAGCCAAACCAGAGACCGACCGCGGCAATGCCCATGATCACCACCTCGGCGAATTTGATCCAGCGGATAACCGTGGATTTCTCGTACCGGTCCGCCACCTGGCCGGCGATGGCGGAGAACAGGAAAAACGGCAGGATAAACAGCATCGCGGCGAGATTGACCACCACATCCGACGACAGGCCAAACAGGCCCCCCCCGGCGCTGTAGGTCACCAGCAGCAACAAGGCATTCTTGAACAGGTTGTCGTTGAAGGCACCGGCAAACTGGGTGACAAAGAATGGCAGGAACCGTCGCTCGGATAGCAGGCGAAACTGACTGTGATCTTCCATAACCTGAGGCTCTCCCTATGGGGGGGTTCGCCGCAGACTATACGGCGCCCGGGAGGTGGTCAAGCGCGGCTGTTGTGCGCATACTGGATGCAGGATTGTGTTCCCAACCCAATGTTCTGGATGATGTGGAGTCTTGCCTATGGATGTTCAGCAGGCTGTTGTGTCACGCCGCTCGGTGCGGGACTTTCTGGATACCCCCCCGGTGCCTGAAGCCACGCTTCGAACGGTAATCGAAACGGCGACCCGGTCGCATCCGGAGGCAACCTGCAACCCTGGCATCTGCACGTCGTCACCGGCGATGCTCTGGCCCGACTCAAAGCTTGATGCAGGAGAAGGTCAGCAAAGGTTTCAACGAAGTGCCGGAATACGAAATCTACCCACCAAAACTGCAATCGCCCTACCGCGACCGCCGGTTCGAAATCGGCGAACTCATGTACCGCCGGCTCGACATCCCCCCCAGGGAAGACAAAGCCGCCCGCTTCGAATGGTTCAAACGCAACTTCGAATTCTTCGGCGCTCCGGTCGGCCTGTTCTGCACCGTCGACGACAACATGGGCCCGCCCCCCCAGTGGTCCGATCTGGGCATGATCCTGCAAACCATCATGCTGTTGCTGCGCGCCGAAGGCCTCGACAGCTGCGCCCAGGAATCCTGGTCGGTGTACCCGAAAACCATCAGCGAATTCCTGGCTTGCCTGAACACCGCAAAGTCTTCGTCGGCATGGCCATCGGCTACGCCAACCCCCCCGACAGCCCGGTGAACCAGCTAACCAGCCCAAGGGCACCGCTGTCGGAGAACGTCGAATTTATCAGCTGAAAGGCGAACCTCAGGCGGCCACCGATGCCGCCTGAGCCACCGGCACTTCCAGCCGGATCCGGTTGCCGTCCAGCAACACCGGATAGACCTTCACCTGCACGCTCTCGTCTTCCAGACATTGCCCGCTGCGCAGATTGAAATGCTGCTTGTACAACGGTGACGCCACCACCGGCTCACCGTTGATATCCCCCCCGGTAATGCCTCGGGCCAACACGTTCGAGCCACTGAACGGATCGGTATGGCTGATGGCAAACAATGCCGGCAGGCGGTGTGGCAGATAAAACACCGCCACCGGCCCGTCGTCGGTCCAAACCGCAATACCGGAATCAGCTACCAGATCGTCCACGGTGCACACAGCTTCCCAACAAGTCCGAGCTTTCATAAATCGTTCTCCTCAATCCCAATGTCTTTAACTTGCCTATCTCACTCAAGTCTGTGAGCGCGGGGGGGCCGGGGGGGTAATTTCTGGCAGGAAAAAAGATGTCTGAGCGAAGCGAGTTATTTTTTCCAGAAGAAAATTACCCGGCCCCCCCCGTGCTCCGCCCCCCCAAAACCAGAAGGCTACGAAGAAACCGCCTCCAGTTCCGGCCTACGCTGCCCCCCCCGCTCCGAAGTCCAACGCTGCACCGGATCCTTCTGTTCCGGCGCATTCACAAACTCCCGGAACCGCCTACGCTTCTCCGGATCCTCCACGGCGGTCCTCCACTCGCACTGATAGGTATCCACCAGATCCGCCATATGCTGCTCCAGCTCCTCGCCAATGCCGAGGCTGTCCTCCAGCACCACCTGCTTCAGATACTCCAGGCCACCTTCCAGATTCTCCATCCAGACCGACGTCCGCTGCAGCCGGTCCGCCGTGCGCACATAGAACATCACCACCCGGTCGATGGTGCGGATCAGCTCCTCATCCGACAGATCGGTGGCAAACAGATCCGCATGCCGCGGCCGCATCCCGCCATTGCCACACACATACAGGTTCCAGCCCTTCTCCGTGGCAATTACCCCCCCGAAATCCTTGCTCTGGGCCTCCGCGCATTCACGGGTGCAGCCGGACACCGCCATCTTCACCTTGTGCGGCGCTCGCAGGCCCTTGTAGCGGTTCTCCAGGGTAATCGCCATGCCCACGCTGTCCTGCACGCCGTAGCGGCACCAGGTGCTGCCCACGCAGGACTTCACCGTGCGCAGGGACTTGCCGTAGGCGTGGCCGGTTTCAAAACCGGCGGCAATCAGCTTCTCCCAGATCTCCGGCAGTTCGCTCAGGGTGGCGCCGAACAGATCCACCCGTTGCCCGCCGGTGATCTTGGTGTACAGATCGTACTCCCTGGCCACTTCGCCCAGCACAATCAGCTTTTCAGGGGGGGTAATCTCGCCGCCCGGAATGCGTGGCACGATGGAGTAAGTGCCGTTCTTCTGCATGTTGGCCATGAAAGTGTCGTTGGTGTCCTGTAGCGGCACGTGGTCGGTGGCCAGAATATGCTCGTTCCAGCAGGTGGCCAGAATGGAGCCCACCGTTGGCTTGCAGATGTCACAGCCCTGGCCCTTGCCGTATTGTTTGAGCAGACCCCCCCGGAAGGTGCGGATACCGTTCACCTTCACCAGATGGAACAGTTCCTGTCGGGTGTAGGGGGGGAAGTGTTCGCAAAGGTCGGTACACACCTCCACGCCGCGCTTTTCCAGCTCGCTGTCCACCACCTTCTTCAGTAAAGCCGCACAGCCGCCGCAACCGGTACTGGCCTTGGTTTCAGCCTTGACGCCGCCCAGGTCGGAGCAACCGGCGTCAATGGCACCGCAGATATCGCCCTTGGTGACGTTGTGGCAGGAACAGATGGAGGCGGTGTCCGGCAGGGCGTCGGCCCCCCCCAGGGCAGGCGCGCCTCCTTCGCTTTCCGGCAGAATCAGCGCCTCCGGGTTGGCTGGCAGCTCAATGCCATTGAGGGCGTACTGCAGCAGGGTATCGTAAGGGCCGTTGTCGCCTACCAGAATGGCGCCCAGCAGAGTCTTACCGTCCTGGCTCACCACCATGCGCCGGTAGTGGCCGGCCTGCTCATCGTGAAAACGGATATTGCGTGCACCCGGGGGGGTCTGGCCGTGGGCATCGCCGATGGAACCCACATCCACCCCCCCCAGCAGCTTGAGCTTGGTGCTCATATCGGCACCGGTAAAGGCCGCGCCCGTGTCTTTGTTCAAAGCGGCCGACAGGGTGCGCGCCATGGTGTAACCCGGAGCCACCAGTCCGAAGATGCGATTGTTCCAGAGCGCGCATTCACCGATGGCGTGAATGTGCGGGTCTGAGGTGGTGCATTGATTGTTGACCACAATGCCGCCGCGTTCGCCCACCTCCAGGCCGCAGGCCCGGGCCAGGGTATCCTGGGGGGGACGGATGCCGGCGGAAAACACAATCAGATCGGTTTCAAGATGGCTGTCGTCGGCGAAGTTCATTCTCAGCCGCGCGTCGCTGCCCGGAACAATGGCCGTGGTGGCCTTCTCGGTGTGCACCTGCACGCCCAGATCCTCGATCTTCTGGCGCAAAAGGGCGCCACCCTGATCGTCCAGCTGCACAGGCATCAGGCGCGGGGGGGCAAATTCCACCACATGGGCCTGCAGCCCCCCCAGGCTTTTCAGGGCGTTTGCCGCTTCCAGCCCCCCCAGCAGACCGCCGCCCACCACGACACCGGTTTTCGCTGACTGGGCGCTGGCCTGAATGGCATCCAGATCGTCCAGGGTTCGGTACACAAAGCAGCCATCCTGATCGTTGCCCTTAATGGGCGGTACGAACGGGTAGGAGCCGGTGGCCAGCACCAGTTGATCGTAGGTGTACTCGCCTTTCGGTGTCGTCAGCACGCGGGTGTTCCGGTCGATGGCGGTGACCGGCTCATTCAGGCGAAGATCGATGCCCTGTTCCGCGTACCAGTCTGCTGTGCCCATGGCGAGGTCAGCGTGAGTGGATCCGGTGAAGTATTCCGACAGATGCACCCGGTCGTAGGCCAGCTGCTTCTCTTCACCGAACACGATCACCCGGTAGGTCTCGGCCGCCGGGGGGGACTGGCTGAACTGTTCCAGGAAGTGATGGCCAACCATACCGTTGCCGATCACGATCAGGGTCTGTTTACTCATCTTGCTGTCCTCTCTCTTGGCAGCCTATCAGGCTGCTGCGTCGCAATAGGTTTTGCCGAAAGCGATGGTGTCCCGGTAGCGGGAGACATCGGCGCCGGAGCGAATCAGTTCGCTGTACCAGGGCCCGTTGGCGGTATCGCCCAGCAGGATGGCGCCGGCCAGCCGGTTGCCATCCAGCAGCAGTTGGCCGTAGACCGCGTGGGTTCGGTCCTGCCATTCAACAATTTCGGTATGCTCGCCGGGGGGGACTACCCGGCCACAGGAAAAAAAATGGGCAGATCGCTGATTTTCAGTCGGGTGGCGACTTCTCCGGGCTCAAATGCTCTGGCTCCCGGCACCTGGCAAAGAAGCTGTGCCAGGATCCGGGCCTGCTCGTAACCGGGTTCGACCAGGCCAAAGGTGTGTTCCTGAAACTGACAGCACTCACCCAGTGCGTAGATATGCGGCTTGGACGTCATCAGGTTCGGAGTGACTCGAATACCCCCCCGGTCACAGTTGAGGCCGGCGTCAGCTGCCAATCCCTTGTTGGGTTCAATACCGGTAGCAATAACCACCAGGTCCGTGGCCAGTACCGTGCCGTCACTCAGTTCCACGGCGCGGACCTGATTCCGACCGAGCAGGGAGACCGGCGAGGTGCCGGTTCGGATACTCAGCCCCCCCCGCTGCTGCAACTTCTGCTTCAGGATATCGCCGGCGATCGGGTTCAGCTGTCGGTTGAGCAGATGACCGCTGCGGTGCAGCACCGTAACGTCCATGCCCCCCCGGGTCCTGAGCCTTCGGCCGCCTCCAGACCGAGAAAGCCTCCGCCGATGACCACGGCGCGACGGTGTGACTTTGCCTGCCGGATCAGCGTGCGAGTGTCGGCCAGATTCCGGAAGTTCATCACGCCGTCAAGGTCTTCACCAGAAAGGCCAAGGCGGGAGGCTGTGCTCCGGTGGCCAGCACCAGCGTGTGATAGGACTGGGTGCGGCCACAGGCGGTTGTTACCTGGCGCTGGCCCGGACTGATATGGGTGACAGGCTCATGCTGGTGCACCTCTATTCGGTGCTTGTGGAACCACTGCCAGGGTTTCAGTTCCAGATCGGTTTCCTGAATCTGATCGGCCAGCAATGACGACAACTGGATCCGGTTGTAGGCAGCGAAGGGCTCACCGTTAAACACCACAATGCGGCTGAACGGATGCCCCCCCTGGGCTACCAGTTGCTCCAGCAGCCGCTGCGCGACCATGCCATGGCCGCAGATCACCAGTGGGTTATCCTGTGTGTGTTCCATGGAACTGAGTGCCTCCAGCAACGAAAAAAAAGCCGGAGCATCATGCTCTCCGAAGAGAACAGATGGTCCGGCACCAATGCCAACAACAATGATCTGATGGTCCGGCCTGATTCCATGGCCGGGACAGTCGTCCTTGTCTAAGTGTTTGCGATCTCCGTGCCAACTTTTTCAGGCTTTATTATTCAATGGCTTAGGCGAGTCCGTTGAAGGAGTCCGGCTCGTGGGCATCAAAAGGGTGCCCCCCCGGGATGGGGGGGCGAAACGCACGATGATTGGGCCGGAATGACTGGCCTGTAAATTGCTGCAGTCCGGGTAGAAAGGAACCAACTGTGTACCGACACCAGGAGCTGCACCATGAACACCAAACGCCATCCCCCCCGTATGACCGCGACAGCGACTGCTGCGGAATTTCTGATGGCCTCCCGCCAGTGTGAGATCCGTAATCTGGAGTACTTTCTGCAGATGGGGGGGCGGTTGGTGCAGAGCGTGGGCAATCTGGTCCATGGCCTGCAACGGGAGCGAGGTGCCACCAATCTTTATCTGGGGGGGTCCGGTTGCCAACGCTTTGCCCGGGAACGTACCGCCATGGTCAAGGAAAACGACCAGTTGGCCGCTACCTTCCGGCAGGCATTGGCAGACATTCAGGAGGACCTCACCACCCATCCGGTCAGCAGCCCACTGCTCGGGCACATCGCCAGCGCCCTGCACAGCCTCGACCAACTGCCCGGGTTGCGGCAGCGGGTGAATGACCAGGAGGCCAGTGTTTCGGAGGCCACGGAGTGGTTCTGCGACAGTATTCATCAACTGATTACGGTCGTTTTCGAAGCGGCAGAAACCGTGGCAGAGCCTTCGATTGCAGGCCTGCTGGTGGCCATGGTGCATGTCATGAACGGAAAGGAATATTGTGGTCAGGAGCGGGCCGCAGGTTCCGCGGGGGGGTTCTCCAGCGGACACTTCGATAACGCACTGTCACGGCGCATGATGCACCTGGTTGAAGCGCAGGAGCGGTGTTTTGAGGTCTTTGTCGGCTTCGCCAGTGAGGAGAGCCTGTCGCTCTGGCAAGCCCTGCGCGCTCACCCGCGGGAACTGGAAATTGAGCGGATGCGACAGATGGCCGTTTCGGTCGGGCCCTATAAGTCTCTGGATAAAGACATGGCCGACCGCTGGTTCAATCTGATGACAGAGCGCATGGACGATCTGAAGAAGATTGAGGATTCGGTTGAGAGCGCTTTCCACCATCGCTGTGTGGAGCGCTATACCGAAGCGCGTCACTCCCTGGCTCATCAGGAAACCCTGCTGGCCTCGCTGGAACAACGCCATGCCTCCACAACGCCCGTGCTGGTGGTTTGCGATAACGGTGTAGAGGCCGGAGCTGCCGATGCGTGGGCCGGGGGGGAAGGTGTCGGGCAGCAATCAGGCCGATCCATCTTTGACCTGGTCCAGGAACAGACCCGCCGCCTGCGCCAGATGTCTGAAGAATTGCAGAGTGCCAAAGAAGCTCTGGAAGATCGTCGTACCCAGGAAAAGGCCGTCTTGCTGTTGATGGAACACCGCAACATCAGCAATGACGAAGCTCACCGCCTGCTGCGAAAACTGGCCATGGACCAGGGCAAGCGACTGCCCGAAGTCGCCCGGGCACTGGTATCCATGGCAGGGGGGGTCTTAAGCTGATACTTGAACCAGGCCGGACGGGCGCCCCCCGCCCCCCCGGCATAAAGTCAGGCCGAAGCTGAATGCCTGGCTGCCGGCGCCTCGGGTTTTGCACTGCTGCCGCGGCGACTGTTCAGAGACTCCAGCTTGCGCTGCTTCTCGTACAGGAACGACAACACCTCCTGCCGGTAATGCACATATTTGGCATCATCCGCCAGGGCCACACGGTTGCGAGGCCTTGGCAGATCAATGTGCAGATCCTCCCCCCCCACCGTGGCGGCAGGGCCGTTGGTCATCATGATAATGCGGTCGGACAACAGCACCGCCTCGTCCACATCGTGGGTAATCATGATCACGGTATTGTTCAGCTCCTGCTGGATTTCCATCAGCGAATCCTGCAGATGGGCCCGTGTCAGGGCATCCAGTGCCCCCCCGAACGGCTCATCCATCAGCAACACACTGGGTTTCATGGCCAATGCCCGGGCGATGCCACCCGCTGCGCCATCCCCCCCCGGAAATCTCGCCTGGCCGCTTGTTGGCGGCGTGGGCATATTCACCAGTTCCAGGTTGTGGGTAATCCAGTCCTTGCGCTCCTGCCGGGTCATCGACTTGCGAAACACCTGCCGGACCGCCAGCTCCACGTTTTCATACACCGTTAACCAAGGCATCAGGGCATGATTCTGAAACACCACCGCCCGCTCGGGGGGGCCGGGCGAATTCACCTCATGCCCATCCAGCACACAGCCACCCCCCCTGGAGGCCTGCAGTAACCCGGCAACAATGTTCAGCACCGTCGATTTTCCGCAGCCGGAATGGCCGATCAGTGAAACAAACTCCCCCCCTTTCTGGATCTTCAGGTTCACATTGTCCAGGGCAATGAACGGTCCTTTCGGCGTATCAAACGCCATTTCAACACCGGTTAGTTCAAGATGTGATTTAGCCATAGCAGGATCCCCCCCTAAACAGGTCAGACGAGCACCGGGTGGGTAGTGCCTCCCGGGACCCTCAAAAACATGGATGTTTTTGCGGAGCTACAGGGACGT
>JDSH01000164.1_pt1 | contig 20875 bp, 32 predicted proteins | sample 199451 | NCBI WGS metagenome assembly JDSH01 (sample SAMN02584198, study PRJNA231836) | bioreactor metagenome | isolation source: continuous culture bioreactor electron acceptor NO2- transfer2 day 38 after... | place: Germany: Bremen | reverse complement strand
TGCCCACCACACCCACGGTGCGGCCCCCCGCAGATCGAACCCCCCCAGCAGGCCGTCGAGCGCAAAGTTGCCATCACGAATGCGGTGGTAGGCCCGGTGGATCTGCCGGTTCAGGGTGAGGATCAGGCGGCGGTGTGTTCGGCCACCGCATAGGGGGGGGAATACGCCGGTACCCGCACCACGGCGATGCCCAGGCGTTCGGCGGCTTTCAGGTCGACGTTGTTGAACCCGGCGCAACGCAGCGCCACGGCCCGGGTGCCGCCGGCGGCCAGCTGTTCCAGTACGTTGGCGTCCACCTGGTCGTTCACGAACACGCATACGGCGTCGAAACCTTTGGCCAGTGCCGCAGTGGCCGCGTTCAGGCGTGGTTCCAGGAACACCAGTTCATGCTGGTGGCTGGCCTGGTTCGCCTGTGCCAGAAACTGTTCGTCGTAGGGTTTGGTGCTGAAAACCGCCACTTTCATGGGATTGGCCTCATCCGTTCTGGGTGGGTACGGGGGGGTTCTTCAAACATAAATCAAATGCCCGGCGGCGAGCCACCGCAATTTTGTTCAATACCGGTTACAAGGCTCCGTGCACACTGGCGCCTCCGTTGGTTCACAGAGTCTGATGCTATGAGTCTGTCTATTATCCTGCCGATGTCGGCCTTTGCCTGGTGGCTTCGGTATCGCCGGGGGGGCCGGTCAATCTGGTGTGCCTGAGCAGTGGCACACGCTATCCGGTATCTCAGGGCCTGGTGTTTGTCACCGGGGGGGCCACTCTGGGGGGGTTTATCGCGCTGTTTATGGCGGTGGGCCTGGGCCTGAATTCGCTGTTGGAACATGCGCCCGGGTTCGAGCGCTGGTTGAGCTGGGCTGGCGTCGCCTTCCTGCTGTACTTGAGCTACCAGCTGGCCACCGCCGATGGCCATCTCAGTGAGGATGAGGCACGCCCTGCCCCCCCCGGCTTTGTCACCGGCGCCTGATGCAATGGCTGAACCGAAGGCCTGGCTTGCGTCAGTGGCGGGTATCAGCGCGTTTACCGAGGCGGCGACAGCACCCTGCTCTGGCTGTTTGCGGGGGGGCTGTATCTGCCCATCTGCTGGCTGTCGCTGGCCAGTTGGGTGTATGTCGGGGGGTCGGGCTTCGCCGGCTGGTGCAGCAGCCGCGAATCCTGCGCGGGTTCAACCGGGTTCTGGCGCTGTTACTTGCCGGAAGTTGCGTGTTCCTGCTGCTGGATTGACGGCTGGCGATACTGGTTCGGGGGGGTGGCCGCCACCACGCGTTTGAAGGTTCTCTGGAAATGCGCCTGGTCGGCAAAGCCGGCGTTGAGGGCCGCGTCGGCAATACTCACGCCACGTTTCAGTTCGCTCTGCCCGTGCTGTATGCGGCGGTTGATCAGGTAGGCGTGGGGGGGCGTTAACCCGTAGCTTTGCCGAAACGCCCGCACCAGGTGCCCCCCCGGGCTGTAGCCACTGAGCCGGCACAGATCATCCAGCGATACCTCGTCGGTACAGTGGCTGTCCAGATACTCAGCCACCGCGGCCAGGGTGCCAGAGGGGGGGCGCGGAATGCCCCCCCGGGCCGGCGCTTCGGCCAGGCTCTGCATCAGGTCCAGCAGATACTCGGCAACCCGGCTCTGCTTTTCCAGCAGGTCCCGGCCCGGGTCCAGCAGGCAATCGGCCATGGTGCAGTAGTCCTGGTACTGGCGGGGGGGGTCGGTGATCACTGCCGTGTCCAGGTCCTGCCAGTCTTCGCTGGGCAGCAGGCCCGCCTCAAATCTGAGCCGGGTCAGCCAGGCGGTATCCACATACAGCATCAGATACGCCCAGGGCTGGTTATCAATGGGGGGGTTGCAGGCGTGGGGGGGCCATTCCGGGTTCATCAACACCAGCGTGCCGGCGCTCACGTGGTGCTGGTCGCTGCGGTACAGGAACGTGCTTTCACCGCCGGTGATGGCCCCCCGATCGACCAGTGCCGATGCGTGTGCAGGGCATAACAGACCTCGCGCCCATCCTCGACTTTGCGCAGTTCCACATGGGGGGGCATGCGGGCATCGCGCCAGAAGATGGGTGTGCGAGGGTCGGTCATGGTGGTTGCCTCAAAGCGAATCGGCCAGGCCAGTGCGTATGGCACTAGCCTAGCAGAAGCTCATCCAATCAACCGCAACCGGTAACCCTTTATTGGCTTTCTGCCCTGGCAAGCAACTCATAAAACTCACGTTGCGTTCCAGTGCCTGCCTGGCAAGGTCGCATCTCTCTCTTACCACCACCTTACCGGCTCCGGCTTCACAAAGCTTTTCCTTCAGCGCACTCACGCCAGGAACCTGATACCGTTTGGACAAGTAGTATTCATCGGCCACGTAGGCATCTGGCAGGTCGAGATCCGCGAGCCTGGACACTGCGTCGTGCATGAGCCGTTTTTTTTGTCGGTATCCGAGAGGCCAGATTGCTGGTCCAGAAACCGGGTGGCCTCACTGAGCACACTGAAACTGGCATCGGGTCTTGCGATGAAGCTTCCGCCATTTCCCGGGCTTTTTGTTGCTCACCCCCCCGGGCCAGCAGAGCACGAAACTTCAACAGTTGCAGATGGAGATTGTCGGGCTCGCTTGCCAGGGCACGGTCAACCAGTTGCGCGTAGTCTTTACTGGCGGGCGGGTAGGTGTGGATGGTTTTCAGGGACGTCACAGGCGCCAGGGCATCGACATCGATCTGAAGGTCCGTAAACGAGCGTGCCAGTATTGCGCCATCCAGATCGTAGATCACCATCCGGACAATAGTCCGACGCTCTTCCGATGACAGATACTCGCGACCGCCCATATCGCTGGCAACAGAAGACAGCCATTTCTGGAGCTGGTTGTCGCTGACTTCCGCCTCCTGCTTTCTGGCTTTCAAGGCAGCTACGGTCATCATCTCTTCGTAGGCACTGCCGGCTACGGGTATTCCCTCTTTGTCATTCTTGAGCTTGGTTAAAAGCGCAATCATGGCCATTGGGCTGTATCGGGATTTTTCCAGAATCTTCACGGCCAACAAATCCGCTTCGGTTTCCTGCTGCCGGTTCCATTGGGTGAATCCTGCCGCCGCCACCAGGGCATCGGTCGATCCGCCCATGCGCAGGGTGGTCTCACGGGCTTTGTCGTCATTACCGAACAGGGAAATGGCCTGGGCCAGATCAGTTATGCCTTTTGTTGTGCTTTGCAGTTCGTTCTTCTGGTGATGATTCAGCCATAGATGAGAGAGTTCATGGGCCAGCAGTGCGGCCACCTCATCTCGGGTATCCAGATATTCCAGGGTTCCTGCCTGAATCACGACGGTACCCTCAGGGTAGGTAAACCCGCCGAAACTGTAGCTTGGGCCCACCCGAACCTGACAATGACAGGGTCCGCCGTACCAGCTTTCTGCCAGTTCCTCGGCAATGGCCTGCAATGCCGGGGGGGTGACATCACGGGCATTCAATGGCGCCACGCTGTCACTGCGCAAACGAACCGCATCCTCGGAAGGATCCTGACCTACTGCCTGATACTGACCGGCCTGGACAACAAGCTCATTGATTTCCTGCTGCCGCATCTCTTTGTTGGTGCTCCAGTCTTTCGACTGGTAAGGCGATGAGCTGCAGCCGATCAAGCCGAAACACACGGCGACTAAAACAAGCGCTGTTTGTTATGACAGTTCATGGGCAGTCCTCCCCCCCTACGCCACGGGCACTAGCCACCTGGTGGTCATCCGCAAACACCACCTGTGATTTATCGCAGTAAATAACCGGCTGTTTCGAATCGCTGGTAATCACCTCCGGAACAAACACCCGATAGGTGCCCCCCCCGGCCCTTCAAACAGGTACTGGCCCCCCCGCTCCTTACCACTGATCGTGACGGGCAATTGCAAACCGAGCTCACGTGCCGGTACAAGCGAGCCATCCGGTTTGCTGACGAAGGCATTCTCCGGGTCATGAAAACCCTCAATGGACTGAGCCTCTGCCAAGCCGAACTGCACAGCAGTGCAAGCAGCCAAAGCCATCGCTTTCCGTTCATTTTCCATCTCCTTTCTTTCTTTTCTGACTGCGATCAACAGTAACGGTGTCAAACCGATCAGCTCTGCCAGGAAGCCAGGGGGGTGCGGTGAAACAACAGTAAAACGCTGTAGAGCACACAAAGGCTGAGGACGATGATGATCAACTCAGCCAGCTCCACCGCCAGCTCCGGCCATTCCGCTCGACGCTCGTCGCGCCAGCGCCATGCCAGAACCCAGCGCGCGAGCATGAGGATGAGAAAAAGGATCAGCGGCCAGGACAGCAACAGATCGACCGGAATGGTCCACCCTGGCAGGCCAATCCCGGCGAGATTCCATTCCACCCCCCCGATCGGTTTCAGATAGTCCGCGCCGTAATGCAGTAGGTTGCGAAGTGCTTCGGCATGCAGATAAACGCCAGGCAACTGCCCCCCCGCAATTGGTGGGTTAAACAGATCTCTGGCCGAGGGTAAAGACACACCCACAATCGCAATCCGATTATGCAGGGGGGGCATCTCGGTGAAGAAATCATCGCAGTTTGGCGCCAGGCAAAAGACATCCCGAAGGGTGGCAGTCGGCACCGGCGGGCATGGCTTGGCACCGTTGTTACTGACGGATTCTGCGCGAAGGATATTCCTGGCCCAGTGCCAGAGTGAGCTAAATCCGCCATTGTTTTCGGGCGTTGCACGGCAATCCAGCGTTGAGGTGATACGCTGCGCCGGCATTCCCCCCCAACTGAGATGCATACCGGGAGGCTGGGGGGGTACCATCCAGGCCTCCGCTGCCTTCGATAGATCACCGCAAGGCCTGGACCGCGGTTGCTGGCAATAGATCTCATATCCGGCAACAGCCAGCGTTGGAACCTCACCGTATTCAGGCAGTGCTCGCCTTATCGGATAGTGTGAGCCATAGCCGGACCAGCCAACCAACCCGATATCAGAAGCCGCTGCAATGAGTGGCTGAATTGAGGTTCAAGGTGGCCCGGATGTTCACCAGCACTCATGACCAGGGCCAAACCCGTGTGCTCCCGAAAGTACTGCAATCGGGCCACAAGTAGCGGAAAGCTGTCATCCAGCTGGCGCGCACGATAGAAGGTGATGTCGAGAATAATCGTGCCATACCCCCCCAGGCGGCGAAGGGCGTCGATCAGAACCAGGTGGTCGCTGTAGGCCAGAGGCCAGTCATTGGCGCTCAGGTAACCATTTTCTTCGTGGGAGAGCCGGCGGATGGAGGCGTCATCAATCAGAATGACATCGACCAGGTCGGCACCGCTGGTCGTCACCGCCTGGTCATAGAACGGTGAAAACAGCCGATCAAATCCGTCACTGATCGCTTGGGTGCTTCTTGAGCTGATGCCAAAAGGATCGGCAAAAACAAGAAAATAGCCCACCACCAGGAGCGCCCAGTGGCGGCGAATCATTCCGGCTAGCGATGTGCCTGCATGTAACGTCTGCACTCTGGCCTCCGCACGGGGGGGATGCAATCCCACGCTGCCCGCACTGCGGAAGCGAGCAAGTTATGAGTGCTTACTCAGGCAACAATCAGGCCTATCGTAAAAAAAACACGCTTTATCTGGTCACTTAATATACAGACCAATGCTGTTTCTATTCTGTTTTGTAAAGAACTCTGACAGATACCCACTTCTCAGAGCAGGTATCTGAATGCTCAATTACCACTCCAGCTGCGCGCCGGTCTGATACTCAATCACCCGGGTTTCGAAGAAATTCTTCTCCTTGCGCAGGGTGGCCTGCTCGTCCAGCCAGGGCGACACGTTCTTCGCCCCCCCCGGGAACGGCTCTTCCAGGCCCACGGTACGGGCCCGGCGGTTGGCCACAAAGCGGAACTGTTCGCTGTGGTATTCCGCCGAGTAACCCAGGATCGGGTCCCGCAGCACGTAGTTGGCGTAGGCCATTTCCGCGGCTTCGGATTCGTCCCACATCTCACGCACCGCTTTCGGGTCCAGGGTGATTTTCTCTTCCTCGAGAATCTGGTTCACCACTTTCAGGCCGAAGGAGAAGTGCATGGCTTCGTCCCGCAGGATGTACTGCAACTGTTCGCCCGTGCCCCCCCGCATCAGGCCCCCCCGGCGCTGCAGGGCGAAGATGGGGGGGCTGAAGCCGTTGTAGAACCAGCAGCCTTCGAACACGGCGGCGAAGAACAGGTAGGACATCACGAAGTCCTGCAGCTCGTCCGGGTTGCGCAGGTTCATGTCGGAGCGCATGGCGGCGTCCAGCCGGCGGTTGGCCAGCTGGATTTTGCCGTTGATCTCCGGCACCACGCGGTAGCGGTTGTAGATCTCGCTCTGGTCCAGGTTCAGGGTTTCGATGCAGTGCTGGTAGGTCCAGGTGTGCAGCGCTTCCTCGTACACCTGGCGGGCCTGGTAGATCTGCAGTTCCGGCGCGCTCATCTTCTCCATCACCGCCAGGCCGATATTGCGCATGGCGAGGATGTCGGAGGTGGTCAGGTACGCCAGCACGTTCTCGTACACGTGTTTTTCCGCCGGCGTCAGCCGGTGGTGGTAGTCGTGAACGTCCTGCGCCATGTTCACGTCCAGCGGCGTCCAGTGGTTCTTGTTGGCGTTCATGAAGTACTCCCAGGCCCAGGGGGGGTACTTGAACGGTGCCAACTGGTTGATGTCGGTCTCGCCGTTAATCACCCGCTTGTCGTCGACATTCACGGGCGCCGGGCCGCCGGTGGCGGCGGCAGTGGTTTGCGCTTTTGGTTCGTCGTCCCAGTCCAGCATGTGGGTGCCTCCCAAATAAGTAAATGGTTACTGACAAGCTTCGCAGTCGGGATTGTCGATGCTGCACACCTGCGGCTGTGGCGCCGACACCGGCGCGGTCTTCTCGGCGCCAGTGGCGCCCAGGGAGCGCAGGTAGTATGTGGTTTTGAGGCCACGCTCCCAGGCCAACTGATACAGGGCATCCAGCTTCTTGCCGCTGGGCTCGGCCATGTACAGGTTCAGGCTCTGGGCCTGGTCCAGCCATTTCTGGCGCCGGGCCGCTGCTTCCACCAGCCAGCGCGGGTCAATCTCGAATGCGGTGGCGTAGCGGGCCTTGAGCTCGGCGGGGGGGATGCGGTCGATCTGCTGCACGCTGCCATCGAAGTATTTCAGGTCGTTCACCATCACGTTGTCCCACAGGCCTTCGGCCTTGAGATCACGCACCAGCGAGGGGGGGTTCACCACGGTGAACTCGCCGGACAGGTTCGATTTCACGAACAGGTTCTGGTACGCCGGTTCGATGGACTGGGACACGCCCACGATGTTGGAAATGGTCGCGGTCGGGGGGGCAATGGCCATCACGTTGCTGTTGCGCATGCCGTTTTTGGCAATCAGCTCCCGCACCGGGGGGGTCCAGTCGAGGCGGCTGTTGGTATTGAGCGACAGGTCGCCATCCCGGCGATTGTCCTTCAGCAGGCCCACCGAATCCATCGGCAGGATGCCCTGGCTCCACAGCGAGCGTCGTAGGTGTCGTAGGCGCCCCCCCGCTCACCCGCCAGCGTGGCGGAGGCACGCAACGCGAAGTAGCTGAGTTGCTCCATGGCAACGTCGGCAAATTCCACCGCTTCCGGGCTGGAGTACGGCAGGCCCAGCTGGTACAGGGCGTCCTGGAAGCCCATCAGGCCGAGGCCCACCGGTCGATGCTTCAGGTTGGAATTGCGCGCCTGCGGTACCGCGTAGAAGTTAATGTCGATGACGTTATCGAGCATGCGCACGGCGGTGTTCACGGTGCGCTCCAGGCGCGTGACGTCCAGCTCGCCGTCCTTGATGTGGGCAGCCAGGTTCACCGAGCCCAGGTTGCACACCGCAATCTCATCGGCACTGGTGTTCAGGGTGATTTCGGTACACAGGTTGGAGCTGTGCACCACGCCCTGATGCTGCTGCGGGGGGGAGCGCAGGTTGCACGGGTCCTTGAAGGTGATCCAGGGGGGGTGGCCGGTCTCGAACAGCACGGTGAGCATCTTGCGCCACAGCTGTTTGGCCGGAATTTTCTTGAACAGCTTGATCTTGCCCTGCTCGGCCAGGGCTTCGTAGTGCTGGTAGCGCTCGCGGAAGGCGTTGCCGTACAGGTCGTGCAGGTCTGGCACATCGCTGGGGGGGGAGAACAGGGTCCAGTCGCGGTCTTCGCGCATTCGTTCGATCAGCAGATCCGGCACCCAGTTGGCGGTGTTCATGTCGTGGGTACGGCGGCGCTCATCGCCGGTGTTCTTGCGCAGTTCCAGGAACTCTTCGATGTCCAGGTGCCAGCTTTCCAGATAGGCACAGACCGCGCCCTTGCGTTTGCCGCCCTGGTTCACGGCCACGGCGGTGTCGTTGACCACTTTCAGGAACGGCACCACGCCCTGGCTCTGGCCGTTGGTACCTTGATGTGGGAGCCCAGGGCCCGCACCGGGGGGGTCCAGTCGTTGCCCAGACCACCGGCCCATTTGGACAGCAGGGCGTTATCGCGAATGGCCCCCCCGTAAATGCCTTCCAGGTCGTCGCCTACCGTGGTCAGGTAGCAGGACGACAGCTGGGAATGCCGGGTGCCGCTGTTGAACAGGGTGGGCGTGCTGGCCATGTAATCGAAACTGGACAGCAGCTCATAGAATTCGATGGCGCGGGCGTTGGGGGGGTCGTCCTCACGCAGTGCCAGGCCCATGGCCACCCGCATGAAGAACACCTGGGGGGGCAGTTCCAGGCGGGCCTTGTTCCAGTGCAGGAAGTAACGGTCGTACAGGGTTTGCAGGCCCAGGAAGCCGAACTGGAGATCGCGTTCCGGTTTCAGGGCGTTGCCAAGGCGTTCCAGGTCAAAGGCCGCCAGGGCTTCGTCCAGCAGTTCGTAGCGGATACCGGCGTGAACAAAGGCGCTCAGGGCCTGTGGATAAATCTCTGCCAGCGGAAGACTGCGGGGGGGCAGGTCCAGGGCTTCCGCTGTTTCCAGCCGGAGCTGTTCCAGCAGCAGGCGGGCGGTTACGGCGCTGTAGTCGGGTTCCCGTTCAATGCGGCCCCCCCGGGCGGTCATGATCAGGCAGACAGGACTTCGGTCTCTTCGATGCCGTCGTAGAGGTTGCGCAGGCGTCTTCCACCAGCGAATCGCCGTTGATGCCGTCCAGGCCGGTGGCGGCCTGTTCCACCTGCTGCTTCATCAGGCCCAGGTCCAGCGGGGGGGCGATGCTGCCATCGGCTTTTTTCACGGTCAGGTGCGGGTGCGCTTCCACCGGCTCGTCCACGGCGCGCTGGCGGGCGTGTTCTTCACGGTACAGCACGTAGCCCGGGCCACTTCTGTTCTTCGGCCCGCATCAGGGCCAGTTCCACCTGGTCCTGGATGTCTTCGATGTGCACCTTGCCACCGGCTTTGAGGCGGCGGCTGATGGCCTGCACTACCTGTTCGGTAACCCGGTGCACGGCGTCGTTGATGCGGGCGGAACCAGCTGCCTGGTCTCCTTCCACCGCCAGGAAGGCTTTGGTCACCGCGACACTGATCTTGGCCGGGTTGAAACTCACCAGGGTGCCGTTTCGTTTGATAACTTGCAGGGATTGGGTATCGGTCGCGGGGGGGGCCGGGGGGGGTTCGGCAATGGCAGTGGCTGTCATGGTGCTCTCCTGAATTCGCGTTGGTTCCGTTTCACCCTCGCGAACGCAGTGGCACACCTTGCCCCCCCGAATACGGGCAGGCCTGACCAATCTGCTCACCCTTGAATCGCGAAGGTGCAGTCCAGAAACCCATGGGGGGGGCTTCTGATCCCTGGCAGGTCTTCGGACTCAGGGGGGGCACGAATCGTTTGATTCCGCCTTGCGTGGCGACTTCCCGGCTTGCGCCAGTGTCATCTTGCCACGCTCGTTCCCCCCCAATACCGCTGCGCGTCAGTTCCGGATTCTCACCGGATTCCCGACTACCCTGTGATCAAGATGATCAGAGTTTGATCACAATATATGGTAGTTAACCAAGGACCCAGTCACTATATAGGGCCGAATACGCCAAGACAAGGCACTTTTTGCAACAGAGCCTGTCCATCTCCAGACCACCGGATTTGAGGAATGAATGTGAGAATTTCGCTGCTTTTGGCCAGTACCCTGGTGCTCGGTCTCGCCGCCAGCCCGGTGTGGGCAGAAACAGACCGGCTAACCCGGTTCTCCACCATGACCTCACTGGAGGACGGCTGGGAACCTCTGACCTTTCCGAACATCGAGACACACACCCGCTACACCCTGGACACGGACGACGGCCAGCAGGTGGTCCGTGCCGACGCAGACGCCAGCGCTTCCGCTGATTGCCCGTGTTGAGCTGGTGCCCGGCGACTCGCTCACGCTGTCATGGCGCTGGAAGGTGTCGAACATCTACGAAGCCGGCAACGCCCGCGAAAAGTCCGGTGATGACTACCCTGCCCGCATCTACGTCGCCTTTGAGTTTCAGCCGGACAAGGCCGGCTTTTTTGAACGGGCCAAGCGCAAGACCGTGGAAGTGCTGTTCGGCGAGACCCTGCCCGGCAACGCCCTGAACTACATCTGGGCCAATCAGCTACCAGAGCAGAGCATGGTCGCCAACGCCTACACCGACAAAACCATGATGATTGCTGTCAACTCCGGGCCGTCGCGGGTGGGCGAATGGGTGACCGTTACCCGGGACCTGGTGGCAGATTACCGGCAGCCTTCGGCGAAGAACCGCCCGCCATTGTGGGCGTGGCCATCATGACCGACGCGACAACACCGGCGAGCAGGCCACGGCCTGGTATGGCGACCTCACCCTGGAGCAAAACCGCTGATCGGCCATAAAAAAAAGGCCCCCCCTCAAGGGGGGGGCCAAACACGTGAAAGCAATGGTCAGTGGCTGATCATCCAGGGCCGCATGGACGGGAACATCTTCTTGCCGTCGGCGGTGTAGAACAGCATGTGTTTACCGTCCGACTTTTTCTTGCAGCCACAACTCTTGCGGTGCTCGGCGTCCCGGGCCCGCTGGTCGGCGGTGGAGATGATGGGCTCATGGCTCGCCTTCTCATTCCGCGCCTCCGCGTTGCGGCGGGCCGGGTCCATGGCCAGGAGCTCCGGCGGCAGCACAATCACCCGGGGGGGTGACAGCGCCTTGCAGGTGGGGGGGCAATGGGCCGGATTACCGGCTTCGGCCATGGCGCCCAGTTCCTGGAACAGCCCGTGTTCCCGGCATTTGTAGTCGTACAGTGGCATGGCTTACTCCTTGTCCGGTGAAAGGGGGGGTACGTCGGTGCCCGGCGTGACCTTCCTGGTCGGTCCTTCCGCCGTGGGGGGGTTGATGTCGAAGTCGAAGATCTCGGTCGGCAACCACAGGGTGGCGCAGGCGTTGGGCACATCCACCACGCCACTGATGTGGCCTTCCACCGGCGCACAACCAAGCAACGCGTAACCCTGAGCCGGGGGGGTGTAACCGAACTTGGTCAGGTAGTTGATGGCGTTGAGGCAGGCCTGGCGGTAGGCCACGTGCACGTCCAGGTAGTGCTGCTGGCCCTCTTCATCCACCGAGATGCCCTCGAAGATCACATAGTCCTCGTAGCGCGGCTTGATGCTGCTGGGTTTGAAGACCGGGTTCTTGATGCCGTATTTGGCCATACCGTCCTTGATCAGGTTCACCCGCAGGTGAATCCAGCCGGCCATTTCGATGGCGCCGCAGAAGGTGATCTCGCCGTCGCCCTGGCTGAAGTGCAGGTCGCCCACCGACAGGCCTGCCCCCCCCTTCACATAGACCGGGAAATACACCTTGGAACCACGGGACAAGTCCTTGATGTCGCAGTTACCACCGTGTTCCCGGGGGGGCGGTACAGTGCGGGCGGCTTCCAGCGCCGCCTCTTTGGCGGCATCACCCGCCAGCTTGCCCAGGTGGGCGGTGTCGGCGTAGGGCAGGTTCGCCAGGCCGGGCACCCGATCCGGCTCGGTGTCGTACAGTTCTTTCTCGCGCTTGTTCCACTCCGCCAGCATTTCCTTCGACGGCAGGCAGCCGATCAGGCCCGGGTGGATCATGCCGGCGAATTCAACGTTGGGGGGGATGTGGCGGGATTTGGTGAACATGCCGTTGAAATCCCAGATGGATTTCTGGGCTTCCGGAAAGTGCTCGGTCAGAAAGCCGCCGCCGTTCTTCTTGGAGAAGAAACCGTTGAAGCCCCCCCACTGGCTGTCCTTGAAGGCACCGATGTCGAGGATGTCCACTTCCAGCAGGTCGCCGGGTTCTGCGCCCTCCACGCCCACCGGGCCAGACAGGAAGTGAACCTGGGTCAGATCCACATCGCGCACGTCGTCGGCGCTGTCGTTGTTCTTGATCTGGCCACCGGTCCAGTCGTAACACTCGAGGATGAAATCGTCCCCCCCGGGCTTGACCGTCGCCGCCATGGGAATGTCCGGATGCCAGCGGTTGTGGATATTCTCGTTCTCGTACGCGGATTTGCTCAAATCGATCTTGATGAGTGTTTCGGCCATAGCGGTCGCTCCTTGGTTCTTGGCGTTCGGCGTCTAAGCTTGGGAACGCAGTGCCCGACGGCGCCTGCGCTGACCGTTTCACTATCCGCGATACGCCACCGGCGCGGTATTCGCGAATTGCCCCCCCCGGCACCTACGTCATTCGACGTATTGGCGCACCACGATCTCCTGTCCCTTGAGCTCGGCCAGAAATGAGGAATGCTCGGGATGCGCCAGCAACGCACGGGCCAGCGCCGGCTCCAGTTTCTGGCGGAACGCCCGTAGCATCTCGCGGGCGCCATAGCGGCTGTCGTAATCGCGACACAACACACTGCGCAGCTCCACCGACAAATCCAGCGAGGCCTGTTTGCGGGCCAGGCGCTTGTTCAACCCGGCCAGTTCGATCTCCAGAAGGGCATACAGCCACTGGTCTGTCAGGGGGGGATTAAACGTAAGAATCTGGTCAATCCGGTTCAGGAACTCCGGGTCGAAATGCCGGCGCAGAGCCCTGTCCCGAAGATTCTCCTGCGGGCCCGGCTCCAGCCCCCCAGCCAGCGGCGCCAGCCTCGCTGATAGCGATGATGGTGCGCTTCCGCTTCCAGGGCTCCGGCGTTGCTGGTCATAAAGATCAGCGTGTTGCGGAAGTCGATTTCCCGGTTGCCGGAGGGGGGGAACACCAGTCGGCCGGTCTCGAGCACATTAAGCAGGGTCCGGGTGACCTCCTTGCTGGCCTTTTCAAGCTCGTCGAACAGGACAATGCCCGGTTTGCTGAACGATCCCTGAACCTTCTCAAGATCAAACAGGCTGTGGCCTTCCTTGCTGCCCACATAACCGGGCGGCGCGCCGGTCAGCGCCGCCGCGTAGTGCTCCTGGGCCAGGGTGTTCATGTCGATGCGGCACAGGGCATCGCGGCTGCCATGAATGGCCTCGGCAATCAGCCGTACGGTTTCAGTCTTGCCCACCCCCCCGGTCGGCCCCCCCAGAAACAAGTGAACCGCCAGCGGGCGGTTCTCTTCACCGATGTCGGCCTTGACCCGAACCAGCATGGATTCCATCGCCTCCAGGGCGTGCTGCTGGCCCACGATATTGGCCCGCAGGCTCGCCATTACGGCGTCCGGCTCAAAGCGGAACCGGGAAACACGAACCGGGCCTGAATCGGCCCGGTTCCTTGCCAGCGTTTCCCGGTTGGCTTCCAGCCGCTCATTGATAAACGGCATCGCGGTCTCCCGGGCTCAGGCCCCCCCTGCAGTTTTTTCCTTGCCATCGAACGGCAGTTCACCCACCGGGCATTCCGCCGTGCCCACGGTTTTGCGGGTCATGGCCTCGACGTTTTCCTGGGCTTTCTGGGCGTCCATCACCCAGGTGCGATAGAACTCGAACGGGCAATCGGCCACGCCCTTGTCGCCGTCACCGGAGTTGTGGACGCCGGTGTAGCCCCCCCGGTGCAGCAACTTGAACAGGTGGTTCTGGGACTGGTCGTTGGCGCGGGCGTCACGGATCTGGCTAACCGACAACTGGGCGTACTGAACCCCCCCCATGTCCTCCTCGCCACATTCACCCAGGGTACGACCATCAAAGCCGATGATGGCGGAGTGCCCGAAGTACGAATACACCCCCCCGTCGAAGCCGGAGGCATTAGCCACCGCCACGTAACAGTTGTTGGCCCAGGCCATGCTCTTGGCCATCATGATCTGCTGTTCCTTGGCCGGATACATGTAACCCTGGCACCGCACAATCAGCTCCGCCCCCCCCTTCATGGCGCAGTCGCGCCAGATCTCCGGGTAGTTGCCGTCGTCACAGATGATCAGACTGATCTTCATCCCCCCCTTCGGCCCCCCCTCGGTCACATACGTGGTATCGCCGGGGGGGTACCAGCTTCAATCGGGCACCAGGGAATGCACTTGCGGTATTTCTGGACAATCTCACCCTCGTTGTTGATCAGCACCAGGGTGTTGTAGGGCGCCTTGTTGGGATGATCTTCATGGCGCTCGCCGGTGAGCGAAAACACCCCCCCCAGGTATTCGCCTCCCGGCAGGCCGCCGAGAAAATCGCTGTCTCATCTCCGGGAATGGTGGCGGCGGTCTCCATCATCTCGTCGTTGTCGTACATGATCCCCCCCATGGTGCTGTATTCCGGAAACACCACCAGATCCATCCCCCCCGGCAGCCCCCCCACCTTCATGCCCTTGATCATGTCCGCAATCTTCTGGGCGTTGTCCAGCACCTCGGCTTTGGTATGCAGCCGGGGGGGCATCTTGTAGTTCACCACCGCCACGCCGACGGTATCGTTACTGCTGGAAATATCACCGTGTCTCATATTAATTCCCCCCCCTCAACAAAGCTAAACGGCCAGATAACTGGCAATCTTGTCCTGATCCGCCTCTTCCCGAAGCTCCTCGTGCACAATCTCCCCCCCTTTCTCGATCACCAGAATCCGGTCCGCCGCATCCATCACAAAGCTCAACACCTGCTCCGACACCACAATCGACAACCCCCCCCGCTCGTCGCGAATCCGCCGAAGGGTTTTGGCAATGTCCTTGATGATGTTGGGCTGGATGCCCTCGGTCGGCTCATCGAGCAGAAGCACCTTGGGCCGGGTCGCCAGGGCCCGGGCGATGGCCAGCTGTTGCTGCTGCCCGCCGGAAAGGTTGCCGCCCCCCCGGCGGTGCTGCATTTCCTTCAGCACCGGAAACAGCTCATAAAGGTCTTCCGGAATTTTCTTCTCGCCTACCGCGGCCAGACCGGTCTCGATGTTTTCCTTCACCGTCAGGGTCGGGAAAATCATCCGCCCCCCCTGGGGGGGCACAAACCCGATGCCGGCTCTCACCCGCTGGAAGCTCTTCAGGTTCGACAGGTCCGTGCCATCCAGCGTGACCTGGCCACCGCGGCTCGGGGGGGTCATGCCCACCAGGGATTTCATCAGAGTGGTTTTACCCATACCGTTGCGGCCAACCACCGCCACGATTTCCTGTTTGCCAACCTCCAGGTTCAGGTCCTGGATAATGCTGCTCTGGCCATAGGCCACCGAATGTTGTTTGACGCTCAGCATGATCAATGCCCCCCCAGGTAGACTTCGATGACTTTCGGGTCCGACTTCACGTGCTCGATGGACCCCCCTCAGACAGAACCTTGCCTGGTGCATCACCGTGACCCGGTCTGCGATATCCCCCCCGACAAACTGCATGTCGTGCTCAATCACCAGCACCGTGTGGTCTTTGGTAATGCGCCGCAGCAGTTCAGCGGTTTTCTTGCGCTCGGCCACCGACATGCCGGCCACCGGTTCATCCAGCATCAACAGGTCCGGCTTCTGGATCAGCAGCATGCCAATCTCCAGCCACTGCTTCTGGCCGTGACTGAGCAGCGACGCCGGCTGGTCCAGGGCATCTTTCAGGAAGATGGTCTCGGCCACGTCTTCCACCGCAGCCACCACCTCAGCCGAGCGTTTGAAGGCCAGCGCCCCCCCCATCACGCTGTGGCCCTGTGGATATGACACCTCCAGGTTCTCGAACACCGTCAGGTCCTCGAACACCGACGGCGTCTGGAACTTGCGGCCAACGCCGGAATGCACAATCTGGTGCTCCTTGAGTCTGGTCAGCTCCTTGCCATCAAACTTGATGGACCCCCGAGGTCGCCTTGGTCTTGCCGCAAATCAGGTCCAGTACGGTGGTTTTGCCGGCCCCCCCGTTGGGGGGGCCGATGATGACCCGGATCTCTTTCGGGTCCAGGTAGAACGAGAGATCATCCACCGCCTTGAAGCCATCGAATGAGACGGTCAGGCCCTCGACTGCGAGCAGGAAGTCCTTGCTCTGTGCTTTGGCTGCGTTCATCAGGATTTCTCCGGGCTGTATTGATCCAGCATCGGGTCGTAATCACGGCCCTCCTCTTGGCGGGCAGCAGGCGCTGGCTTCGCCGGGGGGGCGCTCGCCGCTGCTTTCGGCTTGCGCTTGAACAGACGGTCTTCCAGGGGGGGCATCACGTAGGTCTGGTACAGGCCGGCCAGGCCGTTCGGGAACGCCAGCACCACACCGATGAACAACGCGCCCATGGCGAACGGCCACAATTCCGGGAAGGATTCGGAGAAGCCGCTCTTGGCGGCGTTCACCAGCAACGCGCCGTAGACTGCGCCCAGAATCGACAGGCGACCCCCCCCGAGGCACAGAAGATGACCATTTCAATGGAGGCAACGATGCCGATGAACGAGGGCGACATGAAGCGACAATCAGGGTGAACAGCGCGCCGCCAATGCCCGCAAAGGCGGCGGCCAGGCAGAATACGAAGATCTTGAACGCGGCCACGTCATAGCCGGAGAAACGCACCCGGTTTTCCTGGGCGTTCATGGCCACCAGGATGCGACCGAGCTTGCGGTTCTGGACAAACCGGGCCACGAACAGGCACACGAACAGCAGGCCCACGCACACGAAGTACAGGATGGTTTTGGCCTCGTCGGTGCGGATGTCCCAGCCCATCAGGGTCTGCAGATCGGTAATGCCGTTGACACCCCCCCCGGTGTAGCCCTGCTGACCAATGATCAGAATGGTCAGGATGGCGGCGATGGCCTGGGTGATGATGGCGAAGTAGACGCCCCCCCCACCCGGCGGGTAAACATCGCAAAACCGATGATGAATGCCAGCAACACCGGCACACCGACGATCGCCAGCAGGGTGAACGAGAAGCTGTGGAACGGTTCCCAGAACCACGGCAGCTCGGTCAGCTGGTTCCAGTCCATGAAGTCCGGGATACCCGGGGGGGTGGACTGGATGGCCGTGGCCTCCGGCGTGGAAGCTCCAGCTTCAGGAACATGGCCATGCAGTAGCCGCCCAGGCCGAAGAACACGCCCTGACCCAGGCTGAGGATGCCGGCTTTGCCCCCCCAGCACATCACCAGGCCGATGGCCACGAAGGCGTAGGTGAGGTATTTACCCACCATGTTCAGGCGGAACGGGTCCAGCGCCAGCGGCAGGATGACGACCAGCAGCAACGCCAGTGCCAGATAGTAGAGTCCCTCTCGGGAGGCAAACCATTTCAAAGGGGGGGAAGTGTTTTTCATGACAGTCTCCTAGCGACGGACCTTGAGCGCCATCAGGCCTTCCGGGCGCAGCATCAAGATGCCAACGACCACCAGCAGGGTGAGGACTTTGGCCATGGAACCACTGAGGAAGAACTCCATCGTGGACTGGGCCTGGGAAATACCGAAGGCAGAGACAATGGTGCCAATCAGACTCTGGCACCGCCGAACACCACCACCAGGAAGGTATCGACAATGTAGGCCTGGCCGGAGGACGGGCCCGTGGAGCCGATCATGGTGAAGGCCGCACCGGCGATACCGGCAATGCCACAGCCCAGGGCGAAGGTCATACGGTCAACCCCCCCGGCACTGTTGATACCCACGGCTTCGGCCATCGGGCGGTTCTGTACCACGGCACGAACCTTCTTGCCCCCCCAGCCGGAGCGGTACATCAGCAGGTAAACCCCCCCCAGGGCGATGGACAGGGCAATGATCATCACGAACAGGCCGTTGATGGGCAGTTCCACCAGATCGGTAACCTGGATGGCGCCCATCATCCACTCCGGCAGTTCCACACCCACTTCCCGGGCCCCCCCGAAGATGGAGCGGTAGGTTTGCTGCATGATCAGACTCAGGCCCCCCCAGGTGGCCAGCAGGGTGTCGAGTGGCCGCCGGTAGAGGTGCCGGATCATGGCCCATTCGATAAAGGCCCCCCCGAGGGCCGCACAGATGAGAAACGCAATAATGATGGCGACGAAGAAGTATCCGCCAAACAGACCGGGCAGGACCGACTGGAAAAACCCGGAGACAAGGTAGGTGGTGTAGGCGCCGAGGATCATGAATTCCCCCCCGTGGGCCATATTGATCACCCCCCCCATCTGACCAAAATGATCGCCAGGCCCAGTGCCATCAGTACGAATACCGAGAACAGGGACAGCCCGGCAAAGCCCTGCATGGCAAAAATCGACATCAATTCGCTGGTGGTGTATCCGTCAAACATGACCCTTACTCCCGTCGCTTAAGAACACGTGCTTGCGTCCGAGCCGGACGCCGGTGCCCGAAGGCACCGGCCACGGCTGCTTACTGGTAACCTTCCGGGAACGGATCGGGTTCCATCAGCTCGTCGGTTTCATAAACCACTTCATACTGGCCATCGGTTTTGGCGCGGCCGATGCGGGTCTTGGACCAGAGGTGATGGTTTTCGTGGATGCGGACATAACCTTCCGGTGCCTTGGTAAATTCGATACCGGGTGAGGCTTCACGGATCTTGTCGATGTCGAAGGAGCCGGCTTTTTCCACCGCCATCTTCCACAGCCACGGGCCGAGATAGGCCGCCTGGGTTACGTCGCCAATCACCATGTCGTCACCCCCCCAGGCTTCCTTGAAGGCGGCCACGAATTCTTCGTTGTTGGGGGGGTTCTCCAGGCTCTGGAAATACTTCATGGAGGCGTAGATACCTTCCACGTTCTCGCCGCCGATACCGCGGATTTCATCCTCGGTGACGGAGATGGTCAGCAGCAGCGGCTTCTCGTCGGTGAAATCGACACCGGCGGCTTTCATCTGCTTGTAGAAGGCCACGTTGGAACCACCCACCACCGACGCAAAGATCACGTCCGGCTTCTTGAGCTTGATCTTGTTGATCACGGAGTTGAACTGGGTGTGGCCCAGCGGGTAGTACTCCTCGCCCACCACTTTCAGGCCCAGTTTGTCGATGTGCTTGCGGGCAATTTTGTTGGAGGTACGGGGGGGCCAGATGTAATCCGAGCCCAGCAGGTAGAAAGTTTTGGCGCCTTTCTCTTTCACCGCCCAGTCGATACCAGCCAGAATCTGCTGAGTGGCTTCCTGGCCGGTGTAGATCACGTTGGGTGACTGCTCCAGACCCTCGTAGAAGGTCGGGTAGTACAGCATACCGTTGTACTGCTCGATGACCGGAAGAATGGCTTTACGGGAAGCTGAGGTCCAGGCACCGAAGATGGCCGCGACGTTGTCCTGGCGAAGCAGCTTGCGGGATTTCTCCGCGAAGGTGGGCCAGTCACTGGCGCCGTCTTCCTGGACAAACTCGATCTGCCGGCCAAGGACACCGCCGGACTCGTTGATCTGCTCAATAGCGAGCTTCTCGGCCTGCACCGAACCAATCTCACTGATAGCCATGGTGCCGGTGATGGAGTGCAGGATACCGACCTTGACGGTGTCGTCAGTGACCGCCAGTCCGGTGGTGTTTACCTCATCGGTTGCCGGCGTGGCCGCCTGGGCCGACGTGGCCAGCATGATGGATGCGGCCAGGGTGGCCAGGCTCTTTCGTAGCCCTTTGCTCTTGTGACTCCGCCCTCCGGCGGCAATGGTTGTGGTTCCCATGGTCATTCCTCGCAGTGGTTGAAAGCCGGTACCGTGCTCCGCTCCGGAAGCACAGTGCCCACGTCAATCATTCTGCTCAGGCCTGTCATGGGTGCCCATTCGGCATTCACCCCCCCAGCGTGGTACGTCATTTGACGCATACCCGTGCCAGGTCAGACAGGTTACAACCGCAGGCAACCCCCCCAAGGCGCACATCCGTTGCACCGGTTTATGGCACGGTTCTTGTTCCAGCTTTCTGATCCGGTGCGTGGCGGCAGCAAACGCGCACCAATTCAGGGCGGCCCGGCGGGCCAGGAGCAGGGCGGGAATGGCGGTAAAACAGAATATTTTTCGGGTCCGGCGTAGCTATAACCAATGGGTAGCCAACCAGACCCTGGAGGACTACGCCCTGCGCTTTACCGCCAAAAGTGCACGCCGGTGGTCGGCTGCGCGGGTCAGCCATACTGCGCTGGGGGGGGCCATCTCGTTCCTGGCCATGGAGGCCATCGGCGGCTCCATTACACTGCACTATGGTTTCGACAACGCCGTCGCGGCGATCCTCGCGGTCAGCCTGGTGATTTTCCTGACCGCGATCCCGATCAGCTACTACGCCGCCCGCTACGGGGGGGTGGACATCGACCTGCTGACCCGGGGGGCGCCGGCTTCGGCTACATCGCTCGACCATCACCTCGCTGATCTACGCCTCCTTTACCTTCATCTTCTTCGCCATTGAGGCGGCCATCATGGCGATGGCGCTGGAAATGCTGTTTGCCATCCCCCCCCTGGTACTGGGTTACCTGATCTGCGCCGTGGTGATCATTCCTCTGGTCACCCACGGCATCACCACCATCAGCCGTTTTCAGGTGTGGACCCAACCCCCCCTGTTTATCCTGCTGCAGCTGGCGCCTTTCGTGTTCATCATCTACGCAGATGCCTCCTCCATCACCGACTGGATGCAGTTCCAGGGCGTGGGCCTGCCCGCCGACAATGGCTTTGACCTGTTGCTGTTCGGGGGGGCGGCCGCTGCGGTGGTGTTCTCCCTGATTGCCCAGATTGGCGAACAGGTGGACTTTCTGCGCTTCATTCCCGAGCCACCAATGCTCCGGAACGCGCCGTTGGTGGGTGGCGGTAATGGCCGGCGGCCCCCCCGGC